>OGZM01000945.1_pt1 | contig 29281 bp, 22 predicted proteins | sample 1576821 | NCBI WGS metagenome assembly OGZM01 (sample SAMEA3541491, study PRJEB24748) | human gut metagenome | biome: human gut; feature: human-associated habitat; material: faeces | place: China | collected 2012
ATTTTCTGCACCTCCTGTACATTTAAAATTATACCATATATATAAATAAAATAGTATTAAAAAATCCTGTCATTAAAACAGGATTTTTAATAGTTTGACAAAGCTTCAAGAAAATCTTTTTTCATCTCTTCTCTCAGCTCTTTTGGTTCAAGTATAACAGCCTCTTTTGAAAACTGTCTGAAATATAATTTCGCATTTTCGTTGGAACTTTCAAAAATATAGATATCCTCATCTTTTTCTATCAGTTTTGGACGATAGTTTGTAAGACCTTTAAACATCTTCATTCCCTCTTCTGTTAATCTTACTTTTATAAAGTTGCCGTTTCCAAGGAATGGGTCAAAGTTCTTTCTTACACTGTCTATATATTTTCTGTCCTTACCTTTTATTTTTTCTTCAAGAATAGAGATAACTTCCAAATCTTTCAATTTGTAGTTATAATATTTTTTTTCTGTTTCACAATAGCAGAAAAGGAAATTTTCATCTCCCTGTTCGTCTCTTTTTATAAAATAAGGTTCAACAGTTGTAAGTTTGCTTCCATATTTCAGTTTTAATTTCTTTTTTTCTTTTACAGCCTCTAAAATTTGTTTTACAGTATCCTGAAAAACAAAAAGCTCTCTTATATACTTAAATTTTGAACAGTACTTTTCAAAAAGTTCTCTGAAAAATTCAGCCTCAATATCCACTCCATTATCACGAAGAACATCATAATAAATCTCCTTGTTGGAAACATTAAGGTCAAACTGAATAATTTTCTTAACAGGACGCCCTTGGCTTTCCAGTTCTTTCTCAATATCTATTTCTTTTTTATATTTCAGTTTTTCTAATATATAGTTACATAATTTGTTATTATTTATACCAAATTCTTCTATATCATTTTTCATCATACGCCAAATATCTTCAGGAACTGTTACTCTTATCTTCTTCACGGATCAATTCCTCCCAAAAGCCTTTTGGTTATTATATCATAATCATAAGAAAAATATAACTCTTCTGTTTCTTAATTTTTATTCCACTTCTTCTATATTATATGCCACTGAATAAACAACAGGGAATATAAACAGTGTAAGAATCGTTGATACAAACAATCCAAAAATAATTGTTGCAGCCATATCTCCGTAAAGAGGGTCTGTTAAAAGAGGCAGCATTCCAAAAATTGTTGTTACAGCTGCAAGACTTACTGCTCTGATTCTGCTTACTGCTGAATCAATAAGAGCTGTGAACTTATCTTTTTTCAGGATATTTATTTCATATCTGATTTCATCAGTAAGAACTATCATATTTTTTATCATCATTCCCGAAAGAGAGATTACCCCAACTGTTGACATGAAACCAAAACTTTTTCCTGTTATCAGAAGTCCCGGAACAATTCCTATCATACATAAAGGCAGCATTAAAAATATGATTGCAGGTATTTTTACACTTGCAAATAAAAGCACGCAGATAAGGAACATTGACATAACAGGAACAGGAACTGATTTTATAAGTTCCATTATATTTTTAGTCTGTTCTCTGTATTCTCCATGCCATTCCATTGTGTATCCCTTTGGAAGTTCTATGCTTTCAATCTCTTTTTTAAATTCGTTTCTTACATCTCCTGCATTTACTCCAACAGGAACATCAGCCTGTACTGTCATTGTTCTTACTCTGTTTCTTCTCCATACCTGTCCTTCATCAAATTTCAGTCCGCCGTTTTTAATTATGCTTGATAAAGGCTGAGGCTCAAGAGTCATTCCCCATATAGGAGTCTGATTAAGATTATTTATTTCATTTTTAACTTCACCGCTGTTTTCTTTCAGAAGAACTGTTACAAGCTTATCTCCATCTTTAATTTTTCCAATAGGCATTCCGTCCCCTGATCTCATAAGTGAAGTTGCCACATCAAAAGATGTTAAGCTGCTTCTCATTCTGTTTGACTGAGAATAATCTCCTTCCCATGTAAGAATTTTATTTCTCCAGTCTGTTCTTAAATTTAGAGCATCAGGATATTTTTTCATAATACCTATTGCTTTATCAGAAAGATTTCTCAAAACCTGAGGATCAGGACCTGAAAAAGCAACCTCTATTGGATTTTCCACAGGAACTCCGTTAGGATATTTTTTTATATTTACCAAAATTCCCGGAAGATTTTTATTTGCATATTCAACAGCTTTTTCTCCGATTTTCTCAACATTTTTTACTTTATCCACATTTATAATAAGCTGACTGAAAGCAGGATTAGGCATTTCAGGAGTTGTGCACACATAATATCTTGAAGGAGAGGCACCAACAGCTGTTGTTACACTGATAACTCTTTTATCCTCTATCAGATATTTTTCAAGTTTTCTGGCTGCCTCATCAGCAACTTCTATTCTGCTTCCTTCAGGTGCCCACATACTTATTGTAAATCCTTTTTTATCTGAATCCGGGAAGAAAATTTTAGGAATTTCCAAAAACAGAAATGCTGAAAGAGCAAAAGCTGCTCCAAGTATTGTTATTGTAGATTTTTTTCTTTTTAACAGAAAGTATAAAATGTTTCTGCATTTTCCATAGAATTTCTTTTCTCTTTCACTTGGTTCTTTTACAGGCTCATTGACCAGATAATATTTACAGTAAACAAGAGTCTGAGTAAGGCACAGGAACCAGCTCAGCATTAAAGAGATTCCAATAACCCAGAAAGATGAACCTACATATTCTCCAACATAGTTAGGCATTATATATGCAGGAAGAAATGCAAGAGCTGCTATGGCTGTTGCTCCCAAAAGAGGAAGAGCCGGTTTGTATGCAGCTTCATAAAGAGCTTTTTCCATTTCCATTCCCTTATTTCTGTTTACAAGAACATTGTCAACAATAACTATGGAGTTGTCAACAAGCATTCCCATTGCAATTATAAATGAACCAAGAGAAACCCTCTGAAGATCTATCTCCATTGGAACCATTAAAATAAGAGTTCCAAGAATAGAATATACAAGAGCACTTCCTATTATAAGTCCGCTTCTCATTCCCATTGTTACAAGAAGAACTCCCACAACTGTAATAACAGAAAGAATAAGATTTATTACAAAGTTATTTATTGCAGCTGTTACAAGTTCAGGCTGATAATATATTTTTTCAATATTAATTCCCACAGGAAGTTTTTCTTTCAGCTCTTTTATTTTTGCATCAATAACTTTTCCTGTTTCAACTACGTTTGTTCCTGTTTCAGGTGAAAGAGATATTCCTATTGCCATTTTTCCATTGTAATACATTTTTTGAGATACAGGCTCAACATATCCCTCTTTCAGCTCTGCTATATCTCCCAGTCTTATAATTTCATTTGTTCCGTCAGGAAGTTTTTTAGAAAAAACTATAAGATTTTTAAGCTGCTCAATATTTGTAATCTCGTTATTAAGCTGTATATTTACACGAAGAGAGCCGTAGTCAATACTTCCTCCTCCTGAAATAAGATTTTCTGTAAGAAGAGAGGCAGCAATAAGTTTTGTACTTATTTCCATTGAGTTTATTTTCTCTCTGTCTATTATTATTTCTATTGCGTCATTCTGCTTTCCAAATTGTGCTGTCTGGGCAATTCCGTTTACAGAGTTCAGCTCTTTAAGAATATAGTCTGTATATTTTGAAAATTCTGAATAACTGTATCCGTCACTTGTTACTGCAAGGAAAATTCCATAAACTGCTCCATAGTCATCAAGAACTATTGAGGGAATTGTTCCTGTTGGAAGTCCAAGCTGTGCATCATTTATTTTTTTTCTTACATTATCCCAGTACTGATCTAAGTTCTTGCTTGGAACTGATTCCTGAAGTTTTATTTTAACCTGTGAATATCCGGGTTTTGAAACACTTTTCAGATAATCTATATTTGGAATTTTCTGAAGAGCCTCTTCTATTTTGTTTGTTACCTGAAGTTCAACTGTATGAGAATCTGCTCCGGGATATACTGTGATAACCATTGCCTCTTTTATTTTAAATTCAGGATCTTCAAATTTTCCCAATCTGAAATATGAAAACAGTCCTCCTATAACAAGAAGAACAACCATAAATCTTATAACTATTGTATTTTTTATTGAGTAATCTATAAATTTCATATTAAACCACCTTTATAACAGGTTTCCCACATTTGTTTCTGAGAATGGTTCAAAAAGATTTACTTTTTGTCCCTCTGTCAGTTCGTGAACTCCTTTTGTTACGATTTTTTCTCCTGCTTTTATTCCTGTGACTATAATTTTTCCTTCAGAATAAGGCTTTATAATCTCTATATTTTTTCCTGTTACCTGATTATCACTGTATACCCACACTTTTATTTCACCGTTTTTCTCAAAAACAGCCTCAACAGGAATTAAAATTCCTTTATCATTTCCATTTTTAAATGAAAGCTTTGCTGTTCCCTCTGAATCAGCAGGAATATCATTTTTTTCTGCAAATGCAAAAGTAACAGGATAAGCAAGTTTTGTTATTCCTTTTGCCTGCCCTGCATCTTTAAGGATAAGCTTATAATCCTGTCCTTTATATGAAAGCCACGCATCTGAAATTGTTTTTATTTTTGCAAGGTCATCTTCTGAAACACTTATTCTTACTTTGTTGTCTCCCAAAGAAGAGATTGCCACAACAGGTGTTCCTGCTGCTACAACTGTTCCTGCATCAAAAAACTTTCTGCTTATATATCCCTCGTAAGGTGCTTTTAAAATTGTGTCATTTAACTGATTTTCACAATTTAAAACTCCCTGAACAGCTCCCTGATATTGAGCAAGATTTGCCATTTCTGCAGCCGCTGCAGCCTCTGTACCTGCAAGAGCCTCGTCATATGTTTTTTTAGGAATTGCTTTTTCTTTATATAAAGTTTCCACTCTTCTGAATTGTTTTCTTGCATTTTCTGCCACAGCTTTTGAGGCATTATACACATTTTCTGCAGCTGCAGCTTTTTTCTTAAAAGCATCAAGCTGAATTTCATAATCACGTTTATCCATTTCTGCAATTATATCCCCTGCTTTAACAAAAGTTCCCACTTCTGCATGTACGCTTTTTAAAGGTCCTGCCACTCTGAAAGCAAGAGGAGCCTCTTTGTCTGCTGTAATAACAGCAGGATATTCATATACAAGAGATTCCGGAGAAACCACAGCATTTACTGTTTCAACAGGTCTTATAATCTCTTCTGCTTTTTTTCCGCATCCTGCAAGTACCATTCCCATAAGTATTAATGCAGCTATTTTTTGTTTCATTTATTTTCCCTCCTCAAAAGGATTTATTCCCATAGCAATTTTTAATGCTCCAAGAGCCATTTCATATTGAAAATCTGCTTTTTTCTTCATGCTCAATGCTTTTTCATATGATGAAAGAGCAGCAAAATATTCTTCGTCACCTATGATGTCAACTTTTCTTTCAGCTTTTCTCTGATGAAGTCTTCCCTCTTCTGCCTTAAAATTCAGACTGCTGATATAACGAAGTTCATTAGCTTTTTCCACATTTTTATATGCTTTTGCTGTTTCGATTATAACTGTCATAAACTCTTTTTCCAGTTTCAGCTCTGCAATTTTTTCTTTTCTCACAGCTTTTTTATATTCATTTATATTTTTAAATCCATTGAATATGCTTATAATTCCGCTTACATTTCCATACAGAAAATCAGGGTCTGAAAGTATATCATTGCTGTTGTTTATATATCCTCCTCCCAGAATTATTTTAGGAAGAAAATTTGTAATTGCTATTTTTTTAATATCACTGCTTACATCTTTTCCTGTTTCAGTAATTTTTAAGATTTCATTTCCTGACACAGCAGCGTATATGCAGTCTTCCAGTGAAGGAAGTTCTTTTGGAAAAATTATTTCATCATCAAGAGTAAAATCATCTAAGGGATTAAGATTCAGTGTTTTCATAAAATTCATTTTTGCTGTTTCCAAATCTCTTTTGTTTTCATTTAGAGAAAATTCTTTCATTTTAACAAAAGCCTGAGCTTTTTCAACTTCCCATGGAAGAACAGCCTCAACTTTTAAAGATATTTTTGCTTTTTTCTCCAGTTCTTTTGCTGATTTCAAATCATTTACAAGAGCATTGTTTTCAGATTCAAGAGCAAGAATATAGTAATATTGTCCCATTACCTGCAGCTGCAGCATTTTATCTGCAAACTGTTCTGCCAGTCCGCTTATTTTTTCACCTTTTTTTCTGGCACTGTAAAGATACCAAGTTGACGGCACAAAAACAGGAATCTGAGCACTTACCCCAAATGTATAAAAAGATTCATCTACAAATCTTGAGGACATTGTTGAAGGCATAGAAATAGGAAGTCCCATTCCTCCAAAAATTCCATTCATTGCTGATGAAAGCTGGCTTACATCTACATCAAGCTTTATTTCATCATCAAGTTTTGTATATCCTCCCATAACATTAATTGATGGCAGAAAATTTCCAAAAGCTATTTTTCTGTCCAGTGATGCTATTTCTCTTTCAAGAGCCTTTACTCTCAAATCAAGATTTCTTTCTCTTGCTATTTTAACAGCCTCATCAAGAGAAAGAGTTTCACCATATTGAGTCAAATATTCTTTCCCTGTCAGTGCAGAAATTTTTTCTGAAGGCTCTTTGGGTTTTGTATTTGTACACCCTGCCATAAGCAAAATAAACAGCAGCATAACAAATTTTATTCTTTTATTCAGCATAACAACTCCTTGAAGTTTTTATAAATTTTATAATACTTTTCATTGTGTTTATTATATCACTCTCTGTGATCTTAAGCAATTTTTCATGTAATTTAATAACCGTTTAATCTGTTTCTGTGTCTATTTTAATTTTTGTGAGTTCTCTTAACACAAAAGATATATTTTGTTTTGTATTTATGATATAATTTTTATGATAATTTTATTTGAATTGAAATAATCAAAGGGGTATTTTGTGAGACTTGAAAAATATTTGGTACAGTGCGGTATAGGGAGCAGAAGAGAGATAAAAGAATACACTCTTTCAGGAAGAATAAAAGTAAACGGCACAGCTGTTTTTGATGAAGGAACTTCTGTTGATGAAGAAAAAGATGTTATTACTTTTGATGACAAACAGCCTGAAAAAAAGGTTTTCAAATATTATGTTTTGTATAAAAAAGCAGGATATGTAACATCTGCAAATGATGATGACAACCCTGTTGTAAACGATCTTCTTCCAGACTGGGTGGAAAAACAGGCTCTTTTCCCTGTGGGACGTCTTGATAAAGATACAGAGGGACTTCTTCTTTTTACCAATGACGGTGATTTGAATTACAAGATGACACACCCTGAAAAGAAATTTAAAAAAAGATATTATGCTGAACTTAGAAAAGAGATATCAGATGAAGATATAAAAAAGATTGAAGAGGGAATTGATATAGGGAGCCATGTATGTCTTCCTTCACAGATAGAAAAAGCCGGAGAAAAAAGTGTCTATATAACTATTTATGAGGGAAAATATCATCAGGTAAAAAGAATGTTCAAAGCTGTTGGAAACAAAGTTTTGTATCTGAAAAGAACAGAATCCGGAAATCTTTCCCTTGGTGATATGGTTCACGGAGAAGTAAGAGAGATTAAAAAAGAAGATATTGTTATAGATTAAATTAAAAAGCAGGTGTTTTTATGACAGAAAAAGAGATAGTATTTTTAGGAGACAGCATAACAGCTTGGAATCCTGATATAAAAAAAGTTGAAAATTCAAGAAATCTTGGTATTCCCGGATTTGCCTCAAGGGATATTGTGTGGCAGCTGCAGGGAGATGATGAAGAGATTATCTCCGGGCATACAGCAGTTTTTATGGCAGGAGTAAATGATATTATGATGGGATATACTGTAGAAAGAATTATCCTTAATATTAACGAGATTGTTGAAATGCTGAAAAAAAGATTTGAGAGAATTATTGTTGTTTCAATTCTTCCTATTGACAGTTTGAGCATGTGTGAAGAGATAAGAGCAGTAAATAATTCTATTAAAGATATAGAAGGAATCGAATATGTTGATATTCACAATTTGTTTTTAAACGAAAGAAAAGTTATTGACTACAAACTTTCAACAGACGGAGCACACTTAAACACTTATGGATACGAACTTTTTAACAAGCATCTTATGGGTGTTTTAAAAAAATAAATTAATTAAGAAATACAGGAGTTTAATAAAAATGATAATTTGTCCAATCTGCAAAGAAAAATTAGAAAAAGAGGGAAGAACATACAGATGTGTAAACAATCACTCTTTTGATGTGTCAAAGTCAGGGCATGTAAATCTTCTGCTTGATAATCAGAAACACAGTAAGACACCTGGCGACGACAAAGATATGGTTTTAAGCAGAAAATTCTTTTTGGAAAAAGATTACTACAAAGGAATTTCTGATGAACTGAACGAAATAGTTTTGGAAAATATTCCTGAAGACCACGAGGGAAAAATAAATATTCTTGATATAGGCTGTGGTGAAGGATACTATACAGGAAATCTTAAAAAGTTTTTAAAAGATGAAAATATTGAAAATGAAATAATCGGAATAGATATTTCAAAAGAGGCAGTTATTGCAGCCTCAAAATCTCACAAGGATATAAACTGGATTGTTGCAAGTGCCACAAATATTCCTGTGGCTGATGAATCTCTTGATTTCATAATCTGCATGTTTGCAAAAATTATTCCTGAAGAAAAAATGAGAACACTGAAAAAAGGCGGAAAACTTATTATTGTTTCAACAGGGGAAAACCACCTTTTAGAACTGAAAGAAGTTGTTTATGAAAATGTAAGAAAAGATTTTTATTCTCCCATAGAAGATTTAAAAATTTTCAATTATGTGGAAACAATAAACTGTACATACCAGACTTTTATTAAAGAAAATGAAAGCATAAAAAATCTGTTTAACATGACTCCATACAGATGGAGAAGCCCAAGAGAGGGAGTAGAAAAGCTTTTTGCTCTTAATGAATTAAAAACAACAATAGATGTAAATTTTGACATTTTTGAAAAAAATTAATTTTTTTCTATAAAATTTCAAATTTTTCTTTGACAAAGTTATAAAAAATATATATAATCAATAGGTTGAAATAAAAAATAGAGGTTAATCTGTTATCATAAATGGAGCCTAAGGCCGATGGCAATGATACTTGTGTATGTACAGATTAAATATTACGAAGCTGCCATAGTAATATGCTTATTTGATTTGATGAGTTCTCAAGGCATACTTATGTTTGTATGCCTTTTTTGTTTGGCAAAATAATTTTTTCGGAGGTACAAATGGCTGTATTAAAATTTCTGTTTTACTCTATTCTTGGAGTAATAGCATTTTTAGCACCTGTCACTATTGGAGGAGAATCATCAATTCTTATGGGGCATATTAAATCTATTGTAATAGATGGATACTCTGAGAGCATAAAATCTCTTATAGTTGTGGTTTCTTTAATAACAATTATAGGAACGGTTCTTGGAAAAATAAAAAAAGAGTTTAAAAATTCTGTTATGCAGGAACTTTTTATCTGTGGTCCTATTAATGCTGCTGTAAGAATCGGAGGAAGTATTTTCTTTTTAATGGTTCATTATGGTGTAGGTCCAAAGGCGGTTCTTGACCCGAATACAGGAGGAATGATGGCAGGAGATCTGCTGCCTTCTCTTATGGTTACTTTCTGTGTGGGAGTAATTCTTATGCCTCTTTTAACATCTTTCGGGCTTGTTGAGTTTGTAGGAGTTCTTATTGCTCCTTTTATGAGAAAAGTTTTTAAAGTTCCGGGATATGCAGCTGTTGATGCTATTGCATCTTTCCTTGGAGATGGAACAATAGGAATAGTTGTTACAGACCAGCAGTATCAAAAAGGATATTATACTCAGAGAGAGGCTGTTATTATAGCAACATCTTTCTCTATCGTAGGAATATCATTTGCAGCTGTTGTTGCAGACTTTCTTCAATTTTCATCAATATTTATTATTTTCTACAGCACAATAGCAATTTCAACTGTTGTTGCAGGAATTATTATAGCAAGACTTCCTCTTAAGAAATATAAAGATGAATATTGTGTACCGGGAAAAGTTGAAGAAAAAGATATTATATCTTTCTCTCTGGCAGTTAAAAAAGCAGCAGTTGTTGCAGAAAAAGCAAGAGAAGTTGAGATTATGATAGATTCTATAAAAAAAGTTGCGGTTCTTTATATTACTTTTATTCCTGTAATAATGTTTATGGGAACAGCAGGACTTATTGTTGCAGAATATACAAATATTTTTAAAATTATATCTATGCCTTTAATTCCATTCTTCCAGCTTCTTGGTTTTTCAAGAAAGATTGCTGAAAGTATGGCTCCTTCAATGATAGTTGGATTTTCTGATATGTACCTTCCATCTCTTCTTGTTGAAGGTGTACAGAGTGAGATTGCAAGATTTATTGTAGGAACTCTGTCTTTTGCACAGCTGATATTCCTTAGTGAAACTGGAATGATTTTAGTTGCATCAAAAATAGGATTTACATTCTGGGATACTCTTAAGTTTTTCATCTTAAGAACTGTAATCACTTTCCCTGTAATATTTGCCATTGCAAAAATCCTGTTATACATGGGAATATTAAAAAATTAATAATTATAATAAAAAAAATCGGTATTCTGAATTTTTCAGAACTGCCGATTTTTTTATTTCAGTTTATATAACTACTCAAGATTTAGATATTTTTTAGGAACTTCAAGATCTGTCATATGTAAGTAACCTTTTCCGAAAACATATGTATCTTGGTAAAGAAGAATATAGTTTTCTTTTTCTACGCCGTCAACACCAACATAATAACTTCCGTTCCATCCTGAACCTGGAGTTCTGTTTTTCATTGTTTCTACCACAGCATCAAAATCATTTGGTTCTATACCGTTTTCAGCTATTTGAGCTGCCAAGTCACAAAGAGCAAGAGCTGATGTATAGTTGTAAGAATAAGCCCAAGTTCCCATTCTTCCAGATCCGCCTTTTTCTTCTACAGATTTTTCAACTTTTTTAAGAATTGCAGGCCAGTTTCATTTTTCAGAATCATCAAATTTAATTCCTAAAGCTCCTGGATATCCCATTGTTGGAGAAGGAGTGTCAGATTCTATAAAATATCCTCCCAGTTCAGCTATTCTTTTTAATAAAGGTTCTGTATGAGAATCGTTTGTAACATAGAAAGCAGTTTTTTTACCATACTTATTTAACCAGTTAGGAACCTGCTCAAGAATATACTGCTGAGCTCCTGCAACACCAACATCACTTACAGGGTCTGGAGCAGAAACATCTATAAATTCCATTCCTAAATCTTTTGCTGTTGCCGCCATAATTTCTCTTCTTTTTGAAATAACTTCATAACTTAAATGTCTTGGAAATGATACGTGAATAAATTTCTCAGCACCAAGCTGTTTAGCAGCATTAACAATCAGATATCCTCTTGAAAAATAATCTGCACATAAAACCAAATCAGATACTTCTGAAATCATTTCAGGATCTTCATGTGGTGAATTGCTTAAAAGAACAATATCAGGTCTTTTTTCTCTTATTCTTCTGAATGCTTCAACTGTTCCCGGGATAGCCTCAGACATAACAATTACTTTCATTTTTGGGTCATCAGCAAGTGAAACCAGTTGAGATATAGTAGTTTCCATTTCCTGCATAAAGTTATCAGGATATGTTACATGAGTAATCTTTCCTCCATTTTCAACAGTTCCATATTCAGCCATAGCAGCTTCAGCACCTCTAAGAGAATCTTCAGACTGTGATACTGTACCTGTCATTATACCAATATGATAGTCTGCATCAGCAAAACTTACTATTGATAACAACGTCATAAAAAATCCTACTAATAGTTTTTTCATAATATTCCTCCCCAAAATTAAATATTAATTAATCCCTTTTTAGTTTGAGATTTTGAAAAAATTATACTCTTTTGTTTTAAATATGTCAATTTATTCCTCTATTATCTCTTCTGCAAGTTTCTCGCTTATTATTATATGTGTAAAAATCCCTGTTTTCAAAGCACCGATAACAGCTTTTTTATTTGTTTTTGATGATGCAATTCCTATAACTTTTTTTATTTTTTTCAGTTTGTCCCATGGAATCTGTATAGAAAAATCATTTTCTCCTTTTATTATATTTCCATCTTTGTCAAAATAATATGAAAGAATTTTTCCCACTGCCTTTTTTTCATTTAAAGCATTTCCGAACCTTAAAGCTGTTGCAAGGTCAGGTACAGAAGGATGGCTGTTTATTCCTATAAATGCTTCATCAATTCTGTCCCACATTCTGCTTATATCCCTGTAGTTTTCTATATTCATAAAAACCTCTTTTTCCTGCTCTGTTGTAAGAAAAGCAGGAGCAAAGAAATAAGCAGGAGAGAGATTGGTTTTTTCTCCGAAAACTCTTACCAAATCATTTGGATGATATTCTCTTGTTGCCATGTTTGTGTTTCCTATAAGGGGAACAACTTTTCCTTTAAGGGTTATAAACTTTTCCTCTTTTTCTATCTGGTCGATAAAAGGTCCTATCATATTTCCCCAGCCAAGACCAAGAGTATTGACATCTGTCAGATTTTCTTTTAAAAATCCTGTTGTTTCTTTAAGAATATTCTGGTCTGTCAAAGCGTTTGTAGAAAGCTGGGAGATTATAAGCCCTCCTTTAAGATTATATTTATCTTCCAGTTTTTTCATTATTGTTTCTTTGTTATTAAAAGGAGATTTTATCTGTATTGTAACTATCCCCAGCTCTTTTGCATCACTTAAAATTTTGCTCACAAGTGGTCTTGAGATATTAAGCTTTCTGGCTATCTCACTTTGTGTCATATTATCAAGATAATACATCTTTGCTGTTTCTGTTATTCTTTGTATTTTATCTTTGTCATCTAACATAAAATTACCTCAGTTGTTTTGTCATTGATAATTTATTATACTCTTTCTTTTCATCAAAGTAAAAATAAAATTTAACATATGTCAATTTTTATTTTTCTAAAACAATAAAGATAATATAATATGGCAATTATTCATGTAAAGTGATAAAATAGAATAAAGATTTTTATATAATTATTTAATAAATTATGAGGAGGTTTTATTATATGGAACCAGTTCTAGTTTTTGGTCATAAAAACCCAGACACAGATTCTATATGTTCAACTATCGCAACTGCTTACTTAAAAAATGCCTGCGGAGTGGAGGCTGTTCCTTACAGGTTAGGAAAAATAAATAAAGAAACTGCATTTGTTCTGCAGAGATTCGGTATAAAAGAGCCGGAACTTCTTACAACAGTAAGTGCTCAGATTTCCGATCTTACTCGTGTAAAAAAAGAGGTTATCAATATTAATGACTCAATTAAAGAGGCTCTTGAAGTAATGACAAGAGAAAGTTTCTCAAGTTTTCCTGTTGTAGATGAAGAGAGACATCTTAAAAATATGATTCGTGTTTCTGATATAGCGAACACTTTCTTAAAAATCGACTATTCAGATTTGTTCTCAAAATACAGTACAACTTATGAAAACTTAATAGAAGTTTTAGACGGGAAAATAATCAGCGGAGTGTATCCTTCAGGAGAAATAAAAACAAACTTAAAAGCTATTTCTGAACTGGATACAATAGAAAAAGGAGATGTAGTTATCACTACTTCCATGGCTGACGGTATCGACAGACTTATAAAAGCTGAGGCAAAAGTTATAATTGTCTGTTGTAAAGAAGATGATTTTATCAGTCCTCGTGTTACGTCTGAATGTGCAATAATGGTTGTTAACCATTCATTATTTAAAACAATCTCTCTTATCAGCCAGTCTATTTCAGTAGGGGCAATTTTGGAAAACAAAAATTTCTACAGCTTTAAGAAAGATGATTTCCTTCACGAAATAAAAGATATTATGAAAGATTCAACTCAGACAAACTTCCCGGTTGTTGATAACGAAGGAAAAGTTTATGGAACAATCAGAACTAAAAACCTGATTAACTTTACAAGAAAAAAAGTTATTTTAGTTGACCACAATGAGTTTTCACAATCTGTTAAAGGTCTCAGCGATGCTCAGATTTTACAGGTTATCGATCACCATAAATTTGCAAACTTCCAGACAAATGACCCTGTAAGAATTACAGCAGAGGCTGTGGGATGTTCTGCAACAATAGTTTACTCTCTGTTTAAAGAGGCAGGAATTGTTCCTCCAAAAGAGATTGCAGGAATAATGCTGAGTGCAATAATCTCTGATACGCTTCTTTTCCGTTCTCCTACATGTACAGAAAAAGATGAGCAGACAGCAGCAGAGCTTGGAAAAATTGCTGAGATTGATGATATTTATAAATATGGAATGGAAATGCTTATAGCAGGAACTTCTTTTGACAACAACACACCTCCTGAAATATTAAATCTTGATAAAAAAGAATTTAATATGGGTGGAGCAAATATGGCTGTTGCTCAGGTAAACACTGTTGATGTAGATGGATTATTGAAACTTAAATCTCAATTTGAGGCTGCTATGACAGATGAAATAAAAACAAACGGATACGATGTATTTATGTTTGTTATAACTGATATTATAAATTCAAACTCTATGGTTCTTGCTTATGGAGATAAGATTAATCTTATTGAACTTGCATTTAACAAACCTCTTGTTAACAATGAAATGCTGCTTAAAGGAGTTGTATCAAGAAAGAAACAAATACTGCCTTTCCTTATGGCTGCAACACAAAGCTTATAATCAAATTAACAGAAAAGGGACTGCTCACAAGGCAGTCCCTTTTAAAATACAGTTTTATATATTTTATAAACTATTCTTTGCAATTACTTCAAGAACACCTGAAATAAAAATTCTGATACCGATAGCCATCATAAATACCTGCATGACTCTCGAAAGAATATAAAGAACCAATTTTCCCAAAATTCTTTCAATAAAAGTTCCAAGATACATTATGAAACCTACAACCACAAAAGTAAGAAAAAGAGAGATAGTACACGGAATTATTCCTGTCTGAGATTTTACAATCAGCATTGTTGCCAGACTTCCCGGACCAACAATCATAGGAAAAGCTATTGGAATTATCCCTTGTTGAACCTGCTCTTCAGGTGTAAGAGAACGCATTTCATTTTCTTTTGTTTTTTTTGCTGGAAGAACAATATTTCTGAAAGCAAGAGATGCAAGAAGAAATCCTCCGGCAATTCTGAACTCTTTCATTTCAATCTTGTAAAGATTTTTCATCAGAAATTCTCCAACCAAACCAAAGATAAGCATAATAAAGAAAGCTGTAATAATTACTGTCTTATAAAGTTTCATACGGACTTCTTTATCCATTCCCTCTGTCATTGTTACAATTAACGGAACATTTCCAAATGGATTAAGAATAGCAATCAAAGTTAAGGCATCTGCTATAACATTATGAAAAAACATAAAAGCACCTCTCATATATAAATGTTATTTACCATAACCATGATAGTACAAAAACAAAGAAAAGTCCAGCTGAATCTTATCTATTCTTCATCTTTTTGTGTGCTGTAAAAAAGTTTTTTAGAAAGCATATCTTCTTCTTTGTTTTTAAGCATATATTTAGCATGGTCTATAAACATTTTTCTAATATCTTTCATCATACCAAGGCTGACCATTTTATTTTCAACAACAAATCCCTCTTTTTCAAGAGCCTCTTTCCAATCAACAGCAATATCGTTGTTTGCATGGTCTCCTGCAACAAACATGAAAGGCATAAGAATAACTTTCTTAGTTCCTTTTCCTTTTAAATTAGCCACAACGTTGTCAAATTCAGGGAATCCCTCAATAGTTCCAACTTGGAAATTATATCCTAAAGATTTTGCTGTGTAGTCCATAGCAGGGTAAGCAGCATTTCCGCTGTCATGTGTTCCATGTCCCACTAAAACAACAGCCTCGTCTTTATTTAATTTTCCTACTTCTTTTCCAATAATTTTAGATACCATTTTATAGTCTTCAGGTGTAGTAAGAAGAGCAGAACCTATTCTGATTTCCTTAAATTTATCCTGATACATTTCAAGCTGTTTTTCTAAAGTCTTAGCTTCAATTCCATTGATTACATTTGTAGGCTGAACGATAATATGTGTATATCCTTCAGCAGCAAGTTTATCAAGAGCTTCAGCAGGATTATCTTTTACAATCCCTCTTTCTTTTAATCTTCTCATGATAATTCTTGATGTGTAAGCCTCTCTTACTTCCATTTTTTTAAACTCTTTTTTTGCCTCACTGTTAATGGCATCAATAGTATTGGCTCTTGTGTCGTCAAAAGTAGTTCCAAAGTGCACCATTAATACAGATGCTTTGTCATTCTTTTTCATTGTCTTGTAAAAATCTGATTTCACAAATCCTCCCTCTTCTCCGTGAGCAAATAAAGTCATTGATGCTGTGAGCATTACTGCTGTAAATAATTTTTTCATAAAACTCTCCTCCTTAAATTTCAGGGAATTAAAAAACTCCCAATTAAAAATTGAGAGAAGTCCATGACTAAATAAAAAAGTCATTACTTCTCCTGTCCTCGCAGGCAGTAAAACATTGATTTTTACAGCAGGTCTCCTGATTTAGAATCACTTTACTTGCAGCCCTTCCCAAAGAAAATCTTTAGTGGCAATTCTGCTTTCATCATCATCACAGTGGCGGGACCATGGGAGAATTTCACTCCTCTTCCCTTTTAATTACAAAAATGTAAACTGTAAAAATATTTGTATTATATTAATTATAGCATAAAAAAATTTCTTTTAAATAAAAAATTCAAGAATAAATTTTTCAATTCCCATATTATCTTCTATCTGTCCTGTTTTGATTTTATATTCAACAGCAAGTGTGTCTTTCATTTTCTTTTTATAGAAGTTCAGAGAATACAAATCAAGATATTTAAATTTTAAAAATAAAGGATACTCAGCAGTAAATCTGTAGCCGTCTTTTTTAAAACTGTTTTTTACAGCAGGATATACATTTGCCTTAAAACTGTTGTACGACATGTTCGGAACAATAGTTCCTCTTTGAGCAAGGTCTTTCAGTTTAAAAAGAGTTGTCAGTTCTTCAGCAAGAATATTAAGGAAAAGCATATAATTTTTTTCCATTCTTAAATGTTCAATAAGGTTTTTTGTGTCTTTATTATATAGAAAAGTTTCTACTAAATTATATAAATTGTATTCAGTATTTATTGAAAGAATGTGTTTAACATTTTCAAGTTTGAAAGGCTCCCCGTTTAAAAAATTTTCAACTTTATCAATTTCATTTTTTATTTTAAGAAAATCTTCTCCAACCATTTCAATAAATTTTTCTGCCTCATATTCTGTGCAGTTAAATTTTTTTTCAACAAAAAACTGAAGAGATTTTTTTTCAGTTTCTTTTCTTGCAGAGACAGGCTTTGCAACAGCCTCGAGATTTTTCATAGTCAGAGCTTTTTCCAAAGGATTTACTGTTTTTCCATAATCATTAAGTGATTCTTCGTAAAGCATAACTACAATTTTCTGGGTATAGTTAAATTCATCAAGAGATTTTATAAAAGCATTTAATCCTTTCATTTTTTCCAGCCTTTTTATGACAATAAGAGATTTAGGCATAAACATGGAATTTGTTGAAAGTGCCTGAAATATATCATCAGTTTCATCTTGAGTTATATCAAAATACTGTTCCGGGATATTTGGATTTTCTTCTCTTATTTTTTTTATAAGCTCGTCATATTTTAATTGCAGAGGGATATCCCCATATAAAAAGTAAATCAAGATTACAGCCTCCATAAAATTTATTCTCTATAAATTATATCACATATTCAGAGAACAGAGCAAATTAAGAAAACAAGAATAATATTCATGAGATTAAAAATATCTGCGTAATTTATGCAGCGAATTCATCGTAAAAAACGATATGTCTGAGCTGAAAGCGAGTTTATCGTTTTTAGATGAATAAGCAATATAAATAGCAGATATTTTTACGAAGTGAATATTATTCTTGTTTTATATAGTTATAGTTTTTTAATTCTTAAAATTTTTGAGGCATTTAAAACTGCTATTGCTGAAACTCCAACATCTGCAAAAATTGCCATCCACATATTTGCAATTCCTGCCACACCAAGAAGCATAACAAGAATTTTTACTCCAAGAGAGAAATAAATATTCTGCATAACAACTTTTTTATTTTCAGCAGCAATTTTTAAAGTTTCAACTACTTTTGAAGGTTCATCATGTATGAAAACAATATCAGCAGATTCAACAGCAATGTCACTTCCTGCTCCGCCCATTGCAATACCAACATCAGCAAGTGAAAGTACAGGAGCGTCATTTATACCATCTCCAACGAAGATAACACCTTTGCTTTTCTTTTTAATATCCTCCATAATAGATACTTTATCTTGAGGAAGAAGCTGAGTGAAAACATTTTCTTTTTCAAATCCAAGCTTTTCTCCAACTGTCTGCCCGATATTTTTATTATCACCAGTAAGCATATAAGTTTTTAATCCCATTTTTCCAAGTTCGCTTATTGTGAAAACAGAATCGTTCTTGATTTCATCAGCCAGATATATTGAACCTGCAAATTTTCCATCTTGTGCAACATACACTAAAGTAGTACTTTCAGTATTTGGGAAATCTCCTGAAATATTGTAGTCAGTCATAAGTTTTCTGTTTCCTGCAAGGATATGTTTTCCTTTATATACAGCTGAAACTCCCTTACCTGAAATTTCTTTGTAATCTTTTATATCCTGTTCGCTGATTTTTATATCTCCATGATTTAATACAGCTTTTCCAATAGGGTGATTTGAATAAAATTCCCCTGCTTTTCCAATTTCCAATAATTCATCTTGTGTAAATCCTTCAGCATTGTTAAGAGATTCTATTCTGAATTTTCCTTTAGTAAGAGTTCCTGTTTTGTCAAAAACAACAGCATCTACTTCTGTCAGTTTTTCAAGATAGTTTCCTCCTTTTATCAAAATACCTCTCTTAGATGAAAGTCCGATACTGCTGAAGAATGTAAGAGGCACAGAAAGAACAAGAGCACATGGACAAGAAATAACAAGGAAAATCAATGCTCTTCCAAACCAAAGTTTAAAATCTCCAAAAATAAGAGGAACAACAATTCCTACAATAACAGCTGCAAGAACAACGATAGGAGTATAATATCTTGCAAACTTAGTTATAAATTTTTCAGAATTTGCTTTTTTATCACTTGCACTTTCTACCATTTCAATAATTTTGCTGATAGTAGAATCTTTGTATTCTTTAGTAACCTTAACTTCAAGCAGACCATCTATGTTAAGACTTCCGCTTAAAATTTCTGTTCCTGTTTCAGCAGATACTGGAAGAGATTCTCCTGTAAGAGCAGCAGTGTTAAGAGAAGAGATACCTTTTACAACAACACCGTCAACAGGAACTTTTTCTCCCGGTTTTATAACAATAATATCATTAACTTCAAGAGTTTCAGGGTCAACTTGTTTAGTTTCTCCGTTAGGAAGTTTTATATTGGCATAGTTTGCCTTAACTTCCAAAAGACTTTGAATAGATTTTCTTGAATTGTTGACAGCTCTTTCCTGAAAATATTCCCCTATTTTATAGAATATCATAACACCAACAGCCTCTTTGTATTCTCTTAAGAAAAGAGCACCTATTGTTGCAATAGACATTAAGAAGTTTTCATCAAGAAAGTTTCTGTTTTTTATATTTATAAGAGATTTATACAGTATATCCCCACCGGCAATAAGATATGCAGCAATAAGAACTATTGTTTTAAGTGCTGCTGTGGGAACGATAAATGAAATAATAAACAGGGCAAGTCCCCCGAACAGAGAAAATTTTTCATAATTAAATTTTTCATGTTCTTCATGAGACTCTTCCATTTTGAAATTTATATCATGGCTGTGTGAATGCCCATGGCTGTGACTGTGTTTTTCCTCTTTGTGTTCATGTTCGTGAGAATGATCATGTCCGCATCTGCAGCTTTCTTCATGGTGATGATGTTCATGTGAGTGGTTATGATGATGTTCTGTTGTGCAACAGCCCTCCTCATCGCTGCCGCTGCTGTCATCATCATGATTGTGTCCGCATCCGCACTCATGCCCCTCTTCGTGATGATGTCCTCCGCATCCGCATTCTTCACCGTGTTTATGTTCATGAGTATGCCCTCCGCATTCGCATTTTTCTCCATGCTTATGCTCATGTACGTGAGAATGGTCGTGTCCGCAGCTGCAGCTTTCTCCATGTTTATGTTCATGTGAATGCTCTTTTGAATGATGTGTTTTTGAACTGTTTATATCAGATATTTTTGAACCTCTTTCAGTTTTATCTGCAATTTTATTGATAGAAGATAAAAACTCAGGTGTGTCAAGGGAACTGTCCATTTCAAGAGTCAGTTTTTTTGTATAAAAGTTAAGAACACAACTGTCTACACCTTTTAATTTTCCAATCTGGTCTTGAATTTTAGAAGCACAGTGACCGCATTTTAATCCGTCGATAGAATATATTTTTTTCATAAAAATCTCTCCTTTATAATTTAAGAAATAAATATTTTATTTTCATAGGGTATACCCCTATACCCTATGAAAATATGTTACCACAAGAACAAAAAAAAGTAAAGAATTTATTTATTAAAAAAGTAAGAAATTTATTATGGAATTAAAATATTTTTATATGATATAATAGATAAAGAGTAGGGAATCGGAGGAAAAAATGGAAATATCAGAAATTTTAAAAAAAGAAAATTTATCAAAAGAAGATCTTCTTGCTTTGATGAAAATAGACAATGAAAAAGATTTGAAACTTCTTTTTGATAAAGCATATGAGATAAAACTAAAATATATAGGAAACAATGTATATTACAGAGGGCTTGTTGAGTTCAGCAACATCTGCATAAAAAATTGTAAATACTGTGGAATAAGAAGAGATAATAACAATGTTGAAAGATTTCAAATGAACAAAGAGGATATACTTAACAGTGCAAAATGGATTTATGAAAATGGATACGGCTCTATGGCTCTTCAATCCGGTGAAAGAACAGATGAAAAATTTATCTCTTTTGTTGAGGATATAGTAAGAGATATTCAGAAAATCACAGACAACGGACTTGGAATTACTCTTTCTGTGGGAGAACAGAGTTTTGAAACATATAAAAGATGGAGAGAGGCAGGAGCAACAAGATATCTTCTTAGAATAGAATCAACCAACAGAGAGCTTTTTGAAAAAATTCACCCTAAAGATGAACTTCATAGTTTTGACAAAAGACTTCAAGGGCTGAAAGATTTAAGAAAAGCAGGATATCAGGTTGGAACAGGAGTAATGATAGGACTTCCGGGACAGACAGAGGAAGATTTGGTGAATGACATAATATTTTTTAAAGAAAACGACATTGATATGATAGGTATGGGTCCTTATATTCTTCACAATGAAACTCCAATGGGAAAAGAATTTAAAGACACAGTAATATATCCTGAAAAAAGAGTGGAGCTTGGGCTTAAAATGATAGCAATATGCAGAATTTATTTGAAAGATATTAATATTGCTGCTACAACTGCTCTGCAGGGACTAGACCCAATGGGAAGAGAGAAAGGGGTACTTGCAGGAGCAAATATAATAATGCCAAGTGCTACAAAAACATCAGAGAGAGTAAAATATCAGCTTTATAACGGAAAACCGGCTATAAATGATGATGCAGAAAAAGGGAAAAAAGGACTTGAAGAGAGTCTGGCAAAAATAGGAGAAAATATTGTTTATGGAAAAAGAGGGGACTCACCTCATTTCTTTTCAAGAAATAAGTAATAAAGTTTATTTGAATTATAATAAAAATATGATAAAATAATCAAAGATTTGTGAGATTTATAAAAAATTGTATAAAAGATTATAATTAATTCTACAGGCAAAATTCTAAAATTTTGTCTGTTTTTTGTATAAAATAAATAAGAATAAAATTGTAACAATTTTATTCTTATTTAAATACAGAACTTTTTTAATATATTAAATCAAGATTGAATTTTTCTAACTGGGTCAATATATTTTCAGAAGGTTTTTTCTCCATAACAATTCCATCAAAAGAATCGATAGAAGCATATTTAAAACTTCCGTCCATATTAAATTTTTTAGTTTCCATAATCATATAATTTTTTCTGCTTGATTCAATAACAGTTTTTTTAGTCATCACATCATCTGGAACATAAGTAGCAGCACTGTTGTCGTAAACATCTACTCCAACAACTCCTAAAAAAGCGATATCAAACTTAAAGTTTTTTATAATAGAAATAGCCATACTTCCTGTAAAACCATCTTTTCCCTCGTTAAATTCTCCACCGATAAAAATAGTGTGAACATTTGAAGGTACAGTAAGCTGCAGCATAACTTCAACCATATTTGTAACAACAGTAACTTTTAAATTTGACTTGACCAAAAGTTTTGCGATTTCAATATTGCTCGTAGATATATCAAGAAAAACCATATCATTTTCTTTTATTATTTTTACAGCATTTTCAGCAATTTTAGTTTTTATATCAATATCTTGGTTTTTTCTCTGTACCACATCAAAATGATGAACATTTTCTCTGCTTTTTACAGCTCCGCCGTAAACACGTTTTAACAGTCCCTTTTTTTCAAGAACAGCCAGATCTTTTCTTATAGCATCTTCTGTAAGATTAAATTCACTGCTTAAATCTTTTACTTTTATTTTTCCTTTTTTTTCTAAGGAAGAGATTATGAGATTATGTCTTTCTTCAACAAACATATTTTTCTCCTTTAAAATTTCCGATTTTTTATTAATTGTATCATATTTTTTATTAAAATATACAAAATAGTTTTAAAACAATAATAAATAATAAAAATATATTGCATACAAATAAAAAAATATGTATAATATTATCAAAATAATAAAAAACAATAAAAATAAATAATAAACAGGAAGGAGTTTCTATGAATAATCTGCAGATGACAAAAAGAATATCAGTTTTAAAAGATAAAATGCTGTCTGAGCCGAGATATGCCTCAGTTGAACAGGCTCTTATAATAACGGAAACATATAAGGCGAATGAAGATAAACCAAGAATTATACAAAGAGCTCTGGCTCTTAAAAATGCTCTTTTAAATTTAAAAATAAGTATTGAGCCGGAAGAGATGATTGTAGGAAATCGTACAGCAGGAGTAAGATATGGTGTTGTTTTTCCTGAAAGCGGAAGTACATGGGTAGATAAAGAATTTGAAACACTTCCCACAAGACCTCAGGATAAATTTAATGTGAGGGAAGAAGATATAAAAATATTCAGGGAGACAATAAAGCCATATTGGGAAGGAAAGTCTCTTGAAGATGTTTTAAAGAAAAGATACGGAAAAGAGATTAATGAGATAGGTAAAGTTGTAAAGATAAATCAGAAAGACCATGCTCAAGGACATATCTGTCCGAACAGTGAAAAATGGCTGAAAAAAGGACCTGCCGGAATTAAAGCAGATGCCGAAAAATATTTAAAAACAGCCTCTTCTGACACAAAAGATTTTTATGAAAGTATAATTATTGTTATGGACGGAGTTCAGCAGTTTATGATGAGATATTACAATCTTCTTGTTGAAAAAGCTCAGTATGAAACAGATGAAGAGAAAAAAGATAATATGCTTTTAACAGCAGAAAACTGTAAAAATCTTTCATATCGTCCTGCTGAAAATTTTCACGAAGCTGTCCAATCCTTATGGTTTTTATTTGTAGTTCTTCATATGGAATCAAACGCATCTTCTTTTTCTCCGGGAAGAATGGATATGTTTCTTTATCCATATTATAAAAAAGATATTGAAGAGGGAAAACTTACTGAAGAGAAAGCACTTGAAATTATAGAGTGTTTATGGCTCAAATTTAATGAGATAGTATATATGAGAAATTCTCACAGTGCAAAGTTTTTTGCAGGCTTTCCAATAGGATTTAATATTGCTGTGGGAGGACAGGACGAAAAAGGAAAAGATTTTGTAAATGAACTTTCATTTTTGTTTTTAAAAGCACAGGAACATTTGGGACTTCCTCAGCCAAATCTTTCAGTCCGTCTACATAAAGGGACAAAAGATGATATTTTGAAAGAGGCAATTAAAGTTGTATCTAAAGGAAGCGGTATGCCTCAGTTTTTCAATGATGAAGCAGTAATTCCTGCTATGGAAAATTTGGGGATATCAGAAAAAGATGCAAGAAACTATGCAATAGTCGGCTGTGTAGAACTTACCACTCAGGGAAATAATCTTGGATGGAGTGATTCTGCAATGTTCAATCTGAATAAGATTCTTGAACTTACCTTAAACGGAGGAAAATGTCTTTTAACAGGAGAACAGCTTGCAGAAAACAGAGGATATATTACAGACTATAATACTTTTGAAGAACTAGAGGAAAGTTTCAGAAAGCATCTGGATTTCTTTATGGAAAAAATGATTTCAGCTTGTGAGGAAGTTGAAAAAGCTCATATAGATCTGCTTCCTTCTCCATTCCTTTCATCAGTTATTGATGACTGTATGGGAAAAGGGATTGATGTTACAAAAGGCGGAGCATGCTATAATTTTTCAGGAATACAGATGATTCAGGTGGCAAACCTTGCAGACAGTTTATGGGCTGTGAAAAAACTTGTTTTTGATGAGAAAAGAATATCAAAAGAAGAACTCCTGTCTGCATTGAGAGATAATTTTGAAGGACATGAAATAACAAGAGCAATGCTTTTAAACAGAGCTGAAAAATATGGAAATGATATTGACGATGTTGATATGATGGGAGTGAAATGGGCTGAATATTTCAGAAACAGATTAAATCACTATAGAAATTATCGTGGAGGATTATATCACACAGGAATGTATACAGTATCTGCTCATGTTCCTATGGGTGAAAATCTTGGAGCATCTCCTGATGGAAGACTTGCAAAAGAACCTCTTGCTGACGGCGGAATGTCCCCGGTTTATGGAAGAGATATCAAAGGACCTACTGCAGTTTTAAAATCAGTATCAAAACTTGATAAAACATTAACAAGCAACGGAGGACTTTTAAATATGAAATTTCTTCCGGAATTTTTTAAAACAGAAACAGGAATTGATAAATTTGCAAAAATGATGAGAGGATTTGTAGACTTGGAAATACCTCATATTCAATTTAATGTTGTGAGAAGAGAAGATTTGATTGCAGCAAAGAAAAATCCTGAGCAGTATAGAGGGCTTACAATCAGAGTTGCAGGATATACAGCATACTTTACAGAACTTTCTGAAAAACTGCAGGATGAAATAATTGCCAGAACCTCTTATGGAGATATTTAAAATGAACGGAATAATTTTTGATATAAAAAGATTTGCAACACATGATGGGAATGGAATAAGAACAACAGTATTTTTAAAAGGATGTCCAATGAAATGTGTGTGGTGTCAAAATCCAGAGGGAATTTCAGCAGAAAGAAAACCTTTATTTTTTAAAAACAGATGTATAAAATGCAGAATATGTGAAAAGTTTTCAAAGGAAAAAAGAGCAATTTTTGAAAATAATAATTTTTCAGAACAAAGATTTTCTTCAAAAGATATTCAGAATATTATAGAAAACTGTCCTGCTTGTGCAGTACAGATGGATTCAAAATTAGTAAGTTCCAATGAGCTGCTGAAAGAGATTTTAAGAGATGAAATATTTTTTACACATGAAGGAGGAGTTACTTTTTCTGGAGGAGAACCCTTTATTCAAAAGAATTTCCTTATTGAAATGTTAAAAAAACTAAAAGAAAGAAATATACACACAGCAGTTGAAACAGCTCTTAATATTGATACGGATATTTTAAAAGAGGCTCTTCCATATTTAGATACTGTTTATGCTGATTTAAAAATATTTGATGATGAAAAGCATAAAAAATATACAGGAGTTTCCAATAAACTTATAAAGAAAAATATAGAGTTTTTATTAAAAAGCAGCAAAAAAGAAAATGTTATTATAAGAACACCAATGATTCCTGAATTTACAGCAGACAAAGAGAATATAAAGAAAATAAGCAGTTTTATTTCAGAATTGTATTCAGATGTGAAGTATGAAATATTAAATTATAATCCTTTGGCAGAATCAAAATATGAGATGGCAGGAAAAGAATATTGTTTTAAAGAAAATCCTCCTCTTTATTCTGGGAAAGAGATGAAAGATTTTGGAAAAACAGCAGAAGAAAATGGAATAAAAAAAATAATTATAGAATCGTAAGGAGTGATATTATGAAATTTATTATTGATGACGCAGACATAAGAAAAATAAAAGAGAGCTATGAGTATTTTCAAGTTGATGGAGTAACAACAAACCCAAGTATTCTGGCAAAATCAAAAAGACAGCCTTTTGATGTATTAAAAGAAATAAGAGAGTTTATAGGGAAGGATGCAGAACTTCATGTGCAGGTAATTGCAAATCATGCAGAGGGAATGATTGAAGATGCAGAAAGAATTTTAAAAGAACTTGGAGATAATACGTTCATAAAAATTCCTGTGACAAAAGAAGGACTTAAAGCTATAAAAATCTTGAGCGGAAGAGGAGTAAAAATTACAGCTACTGCAATTTATACTCAGATGCAGGCATTTCTTGTAGGAAAAGCAGGAGCAGATTATGCAGCTCCATATGTAAATCGTATTGATAATCTTGGAGCTGACGGAATTCAGACAGCAAAAGATATTCATGATATATTTAAAAGAAACAATCTTAAAACAGAAGTTCTTGCAGCAAGCTTTAAAAATTCACAGCAGGTATTAGAACTTTGCAAACATGGTGTGGGAGCAGCAACAATTTCTTGTGATGTAATAGAGGGACTTATTAAAAATCCTACTGTAAATGCTGCAATAGATGCTTTTACTGCTGATTTTGAAAATTTGTGCGGTAAAGGAAAAACAATGAAAGACTGCTAGTTTCAAAAAAATAAAAAGTCATATATAATATAAATGCTTAAAATGTAGGTGACAATTTCTTAAGGAAAAAAGGTTATGCTGTCGGTAACCTTTTTTTATTTTTTTTGTATGATTGTTAACCTTCTTAAAAATAAAAGTTGATAATCATATATTTTAATGCTAGGATGAAAAAGTAAAAAAATCTGACGGAGCAGAAAAAATGACAAAGTATAAAATATTGGAGATATTAAGAAGCAATAATGAGCAGTTTGTGTCCGGAGAACTTTTAAGTGAAAAGCTTAATGTGAGCCGTACTGCTGTATGGAAAGGGATAAAATCTCTCAAAGAAAAAGGTTATAAGATAGAGGGAATAAACAATAAGGGATACAGACTTATAGAAGACAACAGCGATAATATTTCTGAATATGAGATTAAAAAAAATATTACAGGAAAAGAACTTGGAAAAAATATTTACTATTTTGAAACTATTGATTCTACAAACAGCTATGCCAAAAAAGAGATGGAAAAACTGGAGCATGGAGATGTTATTATTGCTGATGAACAGCTTAAAGGAAGAGGAAGAATGGATAAAATTTTCTATTCTCCCAAAGAAAGCGGAATATATATGACAATAGTTTTGAAAGAGGATATATTTTTCGATTCAATCAAACTTCTTTCAACAGCAGTGTCAACAGCTGTGTGCAAGGCAATAGAAAAAACAGCAGATTTTACACCGCAGCTTACATGGAATGATATTCAGGCAGAGGGAAAGAAAGTCTGCGGTATTCTCACAGAATACAGCCTTGAGGGAGAAACAGGAAGAGTAGAACATTTGATAATCGGAATAGGAATAAACGTTAATAATACAGAGTTTCCAAAAGAGATTAAAGATAAAGTAACATCTTTAAGAATTGCACTTGGAAGAGAGATAAACAGAAAAAATCTTATGTCTGCTGTACTGAACGAACTTGAGAAAGTGATACACAACAAAAAATATATAACGGACAGAAAAAATATTTTAAATGAATTTATGGACAGAACAAATCTTCTGGGAAAAAATGTAGAAGTAAAAATAATGGATAAAAAAATAATTGGAAAAGTTTCTGGAATAAACGACAGAGGCGGACTTCTGATTATAAAAGAAAACGGAAAAAAAGAAACAGTATACAACGGAGAGTTGAGAGGAGCAGAAAAGTGAAAGAGTTATTGTTGGCAGGATATTTTTTAATAGTAATAGTAGTGGGAATTTTATCATATAAAAAAGTAAAAAATGATAAAGACTTTTTTATAGCGGGAAAAAACGCAGGAGTTCTTCAAGTGTCAGGAAGTCTTCTTGCATCAATTCTTGGAAGTTCTGCAATAATAGGAAGTGTGGACTTTGCATATGTGAGCGGATGGGCAGGTGCGTGGCTTATGCTTTGTGCAGCTTTCGGGCTTATGCTCCTTTATCCTTTAATAAAATATATTAAAAACTTTCAGGGATATAATCTTCCAAGCATGCTTGGAAGTTTTTACGGGGAAGAGGTACAGAGAATATCATCTTTTATAATCCCTATAGCATGGCTTGGAGTTGTAGCATCTCAGATAATGGGAGCGGCAAAGATAATAACAATTCTTTCATCATTAAATTATATGCAGGGAGTATGGCTTAGCGGAACGGTTTTCATAGTTTATACAATTCTTGGCGGACAGCTTTCAATTATAAAAACAGATGTTATACAGCTTATGTTTATTCTTGCAGGAATAGTTTTAACATTTTTATATATTGTTCCAGAGCCTGTTACAAAAGAGGTACTGCCTTTTATAAACTACAAATTCAACTATATTGATTTATTTGTAATGGTTTTAACATATTCAACTACATATCTTGTAGGACCTGATATATATTCAAGAATGTTTTGTGCAAAAGATGAAAAAACAATGAAGAGATCTATTATCACGGCAGTGTGTGTTCTTATTCCTCTTGCTCTTATTCTTGCCAAGCTTGGAATATATGGAGTACAGGTTTTTGACAGTGTGGGAAATGAATCAGTTCTTTTAATGATAGCAGATGAAAAACTTCCCAGAGTATTAAGTTTTGTTCTGTATTTTGGACTTCTTTCAGCAGTAATATCTTCTGCTGACACAACACTTCTTACAGCATCATCACTGTTTGCACAGGTATTTTTAAAAGATTTAAAAAATAAAAAATCTATTTTCACAACAAGAGTTTTAACAGTAGTTTTTGGACTTCTTGCTGTACTGATAGCTGTAAAAATGAAATATATTCTTTCTACTCTTCTTCTGGCACTTGCTGTTTATTCAGGGGCATTTATTATTCCTACTTTTATGGGGATATTTGGTTTCAGAGCAAAAAAAGAGGTAGTTATAATATCAATTATTGCAGGAGGGATAACTGCTCTTGCAGGAAAAATGTATGGAGGAGATATAGGAAACTTTATTTCTATTATGGCATTTGTTGTGAACGGCGGAATTTTATATCTTGGCAGAAAAAAATAAAAGGAATTGTTACAGTTGTAACTAAAAATAAAATTTTCGATATTAAAAATATCAGCGTAATTTATGCAGCGAAACAG
>OGZM01000953.1_pt1 | contig 28955 bp, 22 predicted proteins | sample 1576821 | NCBI WGS metagenome assembly OGZM01 (sample SAMEA3541491, study PRJEB24748) | human gut metagenome | biome: human gut; feature: human-associated habitat; material: faeces | place: China | collected 2012
ACAAGAAACACGAAACGCTTTAAACAATGTACTTTTTTCATTACTTTAATAAGTTTAGTCTAGTAAATAATAAAATTAATAATTCACATAATTAAGGTTGTACGTACATTAGGTTAAACGGGCACATGTCATAAATACTGCACCCGAGAAAAGAAAATATTTATTAAAGTATGTATATTTTAGTCTATCGTCAACACGATTCCATGCTTCTCCGCCATCCGTCTCAGGTTTAAAATAGCATAACGCATCCGCCCCAAAGAAGTATTGATACTGACTCCAGTCATCTCGGCTATCTCCTTGAAACTGAGGTCTTGATAAAAACGCATATGTACAACTTCACGTTGTTCGTCCGGCAAGTGTTTTATCAGACGACGCACATCTGAGAGGATCTGATGGTTTACGATTTCAGATTCAACCGTCCCTTCGGACAAACGGATATTGTTCAGTAAATTCCGTTCTTCCTCATCACAGGATACCAGATTCTCCTGTTTTTCCTGACGAAAACAGTCGATAATAAGATTATGGGCAATACGGGTCAACCAAGCAGGAAATTTGCCATTTTCATTGTAACGCCCTTGCTGAATAGTGACAATAGCTTTTGTGAAAGTTTCCTGGAATATATCTTCCGCCAGTTCTTCATTACGTACCGTGTAATAGATATACGCATAAAGACGGTCCTTATAACGGTTCAACAGGATATCGAATGCCTCGTTATTACCTTGTGCATAAAGGGCTACCAACGTTTCGTCAGCAGCATTTGTTTGCTTTTTCATTACGTGTGTTTTTAGATTTCAGCGTAATGTATTCCGATAGGCATTCAATGTTTAGTAGTTAATAATACGCAAAGAAAGGAAAATTTTGGGAAAGGAACAAAAATATAAGCAATTATTAAGTGACAAGCTACAAGCTACGAGCTACAAGTTGCTGCGCTATCACTCTGCATAGCACTTGTAGCTCGTAGCTTGTTACTTGTAGCCTGTAGCTTGTAGCCCGTAACTATTTCATTCTGAATTCTTCGGTCAACCGGAAGCCACGCAGAAGTTCATCTGTCTTCAGACGTTTCTTGCCGGGAAGCTGCAAGGCATGTATATCGATAAAACCATCTGCCGCAGCCACATGGATATAAGTTTTGCCATCTGTCAGCAAAGTACCGGGAACTAATTCATGGGACTTAAATATCTTTTTCGTCTCAAATATCTTCATAACTACCGCCTCTCCATCGGGTTGAACCAGTTCTGACCAGGCTGCCGGATAAGGAGACAAACCACGGATAAAATCATAAATACGTTTGATAGGTTGATTCCAATCGATGCGACATGTATCTTTAAATATCTTCGGTGCCGGACGCAACTCACCTACAACCGCCATTTCTTCCTGTGGAATAGGTTTCACTACATCATTCAGGATTGCATCTACCGTTTCAGTTACCAGTTTTCCACCAAGCATCATCAGTTTATCGTGCACAATGCCTACATCATCTGTATCTGCGATAGGAATACGCACTTGCTGAATCACTTCGCCTGTATCAATCTCATGACGCAGGAAAAAAGTCGTGATCCCCGTTTCTGTATCACCATTGATAACTGCCCAATTAATGGGAGCGGCTCCCCGATATTGGGGCAAAAGAGAAGCATGAAGATTGAAAGTTCCCAAACGTGGCATATTCCATACCACCTCGGGCAACATACGGAAAGCAACCACTATCTGCAAATCGGCTTTCCACTCACGCAGAGCTTCGACAAAAGCCTCATCTTTCAGTTTTTCCGGCTGCAATAAAGGAAGATTCTGTTCCAGTGCATATTGCTTCACAGGAGAGAACTGAAGTTTATGTCCCCTACCCGCCGGTTTATCAGGCATGGTGATGACTCCTACTACATTATATCCGCCTTCTACCAAACAACGCAAGGACTCCACTGCAAAATCCGGAGTACCCATGTAAACAATCCGTAAATCTTCTTTCTTCATCATATAAAAACTTTTTAATCTTCAGAAAAATGTACCAATACCTGACGGTATGAGTTGAATATCTTAGACTTGGAGACAAACCCCAAATAATGTCCTTCTTCATCTACTACAGGAAGGTTCCATGCTTTCGTATCATCAAACGTACGCATCACCTGCTCCATGCTATCCGTATCATACAGACGTGCGGGGATAGCCGTCATCAGTTTCCCTACTGTGAAACGATGATATAGTTCCTGTCTGAACATGATATTCCGGATATCGTCCAAGGTGACAATTCCAATCAGTATCCCACTCTTATCCGTTACAGGGAATATATTACGCCGTGAAGCCGAAATAGCCTTCACCAACTCACCCAAATCCATTTCAGGATGAACCACAACAAAATCTTTCTCCACGACATTCTCTACTTTCATCAGGGTAAGTACCGCTTTATCCTTATGATGGGTTAGCAATTCTCCCTTTTTGGCCAAACGCATGGAATAAATACTATGAGGTTCGAAAACTATAATCGTCAGATATGAACTGGCAGCTACAATCATCAGCGGCAGGAAAAGGTCATATCCTCCCGTCAGCTCAGCTATCAGGAAGACTCCGGTCAGCGGGGCATGCATGACACCACTCATCACCCCTGCCATACCCATCAAGGCAAAATTCTTTTCGGGTAAATAGTACGAGAAATCAAACTTATTGCTGAAAAAGGCGAAGACGAAGCCTGCAATACAACCCAGATACAAAGAGGGTGCAAAAATACCACCGCAACCTCCACCACCGTTTGTGGCACTGGACGCAAACACTTTAAACAAGATAATCAGCATCAGATAAAGCAACAACAAATTGCCATGTCCATAAAAGAATGAGTTGTTCATGACTGTATCCCAATCAGCATTGGAAGTACCGTTCAGCAATAATTCAATGGTGTCGTAACCTTCACCATAGAGCGGCGGAAAAAGAAATATCAGGATACTCAGCATAATACCACCTAAAGCCAGTTTCTGGTAAGGGCCTTTCAGTTTGCCGAAAACGCCTTCTACAGAATTCATGGCACGGGTAAAGTAGAGTGAAACCAGTCCGCAGAAAATACCCAGCATGATAACGTAAGGAATGCGCTCCATCTCGAATGCCTGATCTAGATGGAACTTAAACATTGCTTCCGTTCCGGTAGTGATATAAGAAACCGTTGCAGCTGTCACCGCAGAAATCAGCAACGGAAGCAGAGAGGTCATAGTCAGGTCTATCATAAGCACTTCCAGCGTAAACACCAATCCTGCAATAGGTGCCTTGAAAATACCTGCAATGGCACCGGCAGCACCACAACCCACCAAAAGCATCAAAGTACGGTGCTCCATTTTGAAGACACTTCCCAGATTGGAACCAATAGCAGAGCCTGTCAGTACAATAGGTGCCTCCGCTCCTACCGAACCACCAAAACCAATGGTTATGGAACTGGCAATCACAGACGACCATGTATTGTGTCGCTTAATCCGCCCTTGCCGACGAGAAATGGCATAAAGGATTTTTGTAACTCCATGACTGATGTCATCCTTCACGACATAGCGCACAAACAAGCCTGCCAGAAAAATTCCCACTACCGGATAAACCAAATAAAGGTAGTTGGCCTCCGTTGTATTGAAATTATTCGTCAGGAAATTTTGTATCCAGTGTATCAGCATCTTCAGTATCAAAGCTGTAACAGCCGTAAAAATACCTACCAGAAAACTGAGTATCAGGATAAACTGTTTTTCCTTTATATTCTTTTCACGCCACAAAAGGAAACGCTGAAACAAACTTCTCTTCTCTTTTTCCATATACCTATATTTACCATTCTAAACGAAATAAAGAATTTACTCTCATATCTATTTAATAAGAGAGAAAATTCTTCGACAAGCTCAGAGCATAAGTGAACTTATAGAGATAAGACCAACAATAGCTTATAGCCCGTTATCTTATTCCCGAATAATTTTTATAACGCCACCTTTATCCAGTTTTATAATGCTGGATGGTTTCGGATGTCCCATTTCTTCCTGTCGATAGCCTACCACATAGTCGACCATGGACTTTAGTTCTTCTGTGATCTCACTATAATTTGCCGGTGAAGGTTGTCCGCTGATATTAGCTGACGTAGAAACAATCGCCTTACGAAACTGTTGACAGAGACGTTTTGAGAATTCTTCATTCGTCACCCGGATACCTACACTGCCATCTTCGGCAATCAGGTTGGATGCCAGGTTTCGTGCACCGGAATAAATGATTGTCAGCGGTTTGTCTGCCACCTCAATCAAATCCCAGGCTACTTCCGGCACATCCTGCACATAGAAGTCCACCTTTACAGGAGAATCGACCAACACAAGCATCGCTTTACTGTCCGAACGCTGCTTTATCTGATACACTCGCCGCACAGCTTCTTCGTTGGTAGCGTCACAACCTATGCCCCAAATGGTGTCGGTGGGGTACAGAATGACTCCGCCTTCGTTCATCACTTGACAGGCTTTTTTAATATCTTCTATCATTTCTTGGTGTATAAATACAGTGATTAACACGCAAAAGTACTATTTTTGCACGGATTAATAGAAAAGTTTAAGAGAAAACAATGGAAGAAATTCAATTTAACCACACCCTGCCCATACAACTACGATTTAATGATGTCGATAAGTTCGGCCACGTGAATAATACGGTTTATTTCTCTTTCTATGATTTGGGAAAAACCGAGTACTTTGCTTCCGTATGCCCGGACGTCGATTGGGAGAAAGACGGCATTGTCGTCGTACATATAGAAGCGAACTTTCTTGCACAGATTTATGGCTCGGATCATATCGCTGTACAAACAGCCGTTACTGAAATCGGCACCAAAAGTTTTCATCTCGCACAGCGGGTGATTGATACGGAAACACAGGAGATCAAGTGCATATGCACCTCCATTATGGTAGCTTTCAATCTTGAGAAGCATGAATCTAAACCTCTGGAGGAAGAATGGATTCGGGCAATCTGTAAATACGAAGGAAGGGATTTGAGAAAGAAAAAATAAAAAAAATAGAATACAAGAAGTCCCCTTCTACTGCACCATTCCTTTATACATAAGGGCTGCATGTGAAGGGGATTTCTTATACATAGCGACAAGCTCCTGTTTTCTAAATAAAACACTATTAGTCAATCCCATACAAATCATTAATTTGGATAACACAAATATATTGTATAGTTTTGTTGTACGCATACTGCATATGACATAAAAGCGACTAATATTATGAAAAAACAAAAACTTTCCTTTTCCACACTGCTGCAAACCGGTTGCTCTGCTATTTTATTTATCAGTTGCCTACTACCTTGGCTAAACATCACATCACCACAAGAGTCTTTAAGAGGAGAATTCAGTCTTATCAATATGCCTGTACAAACAGTGAGTGATACAGGAATAATGACTAACACATTCCCGCCGGCAGGTTCAATTTTCGACTATTACCGAATAGTGCTCTATGTTATTCTCTTCTTTATCTTCATCAACATATTTATTCAACTCATAAAAAAGATTCCCCTTTTTACATGTTACTCATGTCTGCTTCCAACATGTTTCAGCTATCTCTTTTGGGCAAGAGTAGCAGACTGTGGAAATTATCTTGAATGTGCAGGAATCGGCCTTTATCTGACTAACATATTTGGTACAATTGCCATTGCAGCCGCATGGACGGATCTTGGAAGAAATTATGAAATCCATAGAAAATTGTTCAGTTTCTGTTGGAAATGGAGTATGCTATGCTTCGTGCTTCCAATCATTCTAATTCCCCTTTCCGGTTTTCTTAGAATTCAGACTTTCGATATTCATATAATCCAACAAATAGTATTCGCATTTACTACAGTTTGCTTCATTATCTGGGCAATAGGAATCATGCAAATACCATTTTTAATATATGCAAAAATCGTAAATCAAATATCAAAACAAAAAAATCATCAAGTGAGACACTTTTGATTAAAGAGTCATTAAATCATTCACTTTGTATAACCATAGAGTTAACCCCACACGGTAACTCCATTTACACACCGAGGTAAAGGTCGTTACATACCGAGGTAAATGGCGTTACAATAAGGGGTAAAGACCGTTACATGCGGCAGTAAATGCTTTTACATCTTGAAGCAAACAACAGGTAAATGTTATCAATTGATTATCAACAAACTATAAAATATCATCAGTAATATTTAATTTAGTTCTATACAGATACGAATACACAGGCAATAATCGACATATTGCTACAGTAAGTTTAATACTCGTTACAGCCTTAATCTGCCTCTTTTTTTATAAATTTGCCCCCATTATGGAACAGCAACAATCATCTTTCAAAGAAAAGGAACGTACAGACCTGCGCGAACCGCAGCACTTCAAGGTGATCATCTATAACGATGACTTCACTACGATGGAGTTTGTCGTCAAGATACTTACTACCATATTCTTTAAATCGGCAGCAGAAGCAGAAACGCTGATGTTACAGGTACACAAGAGTCAATCGGCAGTGGTAGGCATCTATACATACGACATTGCACAATCGAAAGTACAGAAAGCCACCCGTATGGCACGCGAAGAGAATTTTCCACTCCGGCTCACCGTTGCGCCGGAAGAAGAATAAGAATTAGAAGAAGATTATGGATATACAAAATACAGTGCATGTGAACAGCGCATTCACCTATGCACAAAAAAAGGCGATATCTTATCGCCATGAATTTATCACACCTGAGCATTTGCTGAGTGCATTTCTGGAACAGAGTCCCTTTGCCAATGCTTTAAATATGTGTTTCTGTGATACCCAGGAACTTGCTTTCTCTTTAGAGAATTATTTCACGGAAGAACTGGAAAGCGTTCCCGCAGACATGGATTATGAACTGGAAGTTTCAACCCAGCTCAACGAACTGATACAACATGCCTATCTGATGATAGACTATTCAAGTGCTGAAGCATTGAACGTCCCCCATCTAGTGCAAAGCATGCTTCAGCTCAAGGACTCCTGGGCATGCCATATCCTGAAAGAAGCTCTTGAAGAAGATCTACCCGAATTTATCAGCCAACTCATCTCCCGATATGAAGAAGTGGAGGAAGAAGACGATCTGCAAACCTCTCCACAGGAAAAAAGCGAACCCTGGCGAAACTTTGTAACTTGTCTGAATGACTGTCTGCAAGACCACAATCCACTCATCGGACGGGAAGCTGAACTGGAACGAACCATTCAGGTGCTCTGTCGCAAAGAGAAAAACAATCCGTTGCATGTAGGCGAACCGGGCGTTGGCAAAACCTCCCTCGCTTACGGGCTCGCTGCCCGCATTGAAGCACGTGAGGTCCCCGAACGACTCCTCGACTGCCGTATCTACGAACTGGATTTAGGTACTCTACTGGCAGGTACGCAATACCGGGGTGACTTTGAAAAACGCCTGAAAACCATTATGGAAGGTGTTCGTAATGAAGGACGTGCCATCATCTATATCGACGAGATACACAATCTGATAGGTGCCGGACGTACAGGAGACGGTTCCATGGATGCATCCAACATGCTGAAACCCTATCTGGAAAGCGGAGACATCCGTTTCATCGGCTCTACTACTTACGAGGAATACAACCGTTACTTTGCCCGCAGCAAGGGATTGGTGCGTCGCTTCCAACAAATAGATATACTTGAACCAAGTATTGAGGAAACCATCCATATTGTAGAAGGACTGAAAGAAAAATATGAAGAATTTCATGGAGTAACTTATCATCCTGATGTAATCCCTTACGCCGTCAAAGCGAGTGTCCGCTACATCAGCGACCGCTTTCTGCCCGACAAGGCTATCGACCTGGTGGATGAAGCAGGAGCTTACCGCGAAATTCACCCTATACCTTCCGGAGAGCAAATTGTAGACAAGACATTGATAACCGATGTACTCGCCCGTATCTGCAAAGTAGATGCACTCGCCATGAAAGAAGAAGATACCACCTCACTGGAAACTTTGCATGCACGTATCAGTGCCAAAATTTACGGCCAGGAAGAGGCAGTGCGCCAAGTGGTGGAAGCCGTACAAATGTCCAAAGCCGGACTGCTGGATGAAAACAAACCGCTGGCAAGCCTGCTCTTCGTCGGTCCTACCGGAGTAGGTAAAACCGAAGTAGCCAAAGTGCTGGCCTCCGAACTGGGTATTTCCCTGCAACGTTTCGATATGAGCGAATATACCGAAAAGCATACCGTAGCCAAATTAATCGGTTCACCCGCCGGATATGTAGGCTATGAAGACGGTGGTTTATTAACCGATGCCATTCGCAAAACTCCTAACTGCATACTGCTGCTTGATGAAATTGAGAAAGCCCATCCCGATGTGTTCAATATTCTGCTACAAGTAATGGACTATGCTGTTCTTACGGATAATAAAGGACGAAAAGCCGACTGCCGCCACGTTGTACTTATCATGACTTCAAATGCCGGTGCACAATTTGCCCGTCAGGCATCTATCGGATTCAGCAGTCAGATTACAGCCGGGGAAGCCATGTTGAAACAGGTCAAGAAGACCTTCAAGCCGGAGTTTATCAACCGTCTGTCCGCTACTGTCGTTTTCCACGATATGAGTCAGGAAATGGCCTCACTGATCCTCGACAAGAAGCTTGGGGAACTGAGCAGCAAGCTTGCCGCACGCCAAATAGAGATGGAACTGAGCCCGGAAGCCCGCAACTGGTTATTGCAACGTGGATTCCTGCCCGAATATGGCGCCCGCGAAATGGATCGTGTGATAGCTTCGCATCTGAAACCACTCCTGATGCGCGAAATCTTATTCGGTTCCTTAAAATCCGGTGGTAAAACTTGCATACAGGTAGACAAAGATCAATTAGTCTTACAACTTTCAACAAAGTGATACTATGGTCTTTGCACTAACTGACGAAATTACATTTCCCGATCCGCACTACGGCGATCCGGACGGATTGCTGGCAGTAGGCGGTGACCTGTCGACCGACCGCCTCATCCTGGCTTACTCCAACGGGATATTCCCCTGGTACACTTTTCAGGAGGGAATGATACAATGGTGGTGCCCGCTGGAACGCTTCGTCATTTTCCCCGATGAAATCCATATCTCCCACTCCATGCGGACGCTCATAAACAAAGGGAAGTACGATGTCACTATCAATCAGGCTTTCGATGAAGTCATCCGTAAGTGCGGAGAACTGAGGATGGATATGGAAGGCGCCTGGCTCGGTCCGGAGATGATAGAGGCTTACACACTTCTGCATGAACAGGGCTTTGCCGCCAGCGTGGAAATATGGGAAGGGGAACAATTAGTAGGCGGACTCTATGGAGTCACCTTGGGGCGCTGCTTTTTCGGTGAAAGTATGTTTTCACTGGTTCCCAGTGCATCCAAGTTAGCCCTCATCCACTTGGCACAATTCTTCGGAGAGCATGGCGGCGTACTGATAGACTGCCAGTTCGAAACTCCCCATCTGAAATCGATGGGAGGAAGATATATCAGCTACGAAGAATATATGAAGTTTTTGCAATCATAACTACCTTCGCTGGTCACACCAGCGTAAATTGCAAATGTTCATCCGTACTGCGTCCCTCATCGTATGCAAAGCCCTCCCACGTAAACGCTTTCAAGTCTTCGGGATTTTCAATGCGATTTTTAATAATATAGCGTAGCATTTCTCCGCGGCACATCTTGGCATATATCACAATTGTCTTTAGCTGCCCGCCTTTCCATACCTGGAATTCGGGAGTAATGACACGGACTTCTTCTTCTACTCGCTTCCAGTCGAACAGATCTCTCATCTCACCACTGGCAAGATTAACGAGTATGCCACCCTGACGTTTGATATCCGCTATAAAATAATCCGTCAGCAAAGGTTTCCAGTAATCAAACATAGTCATCCCTCCCCTTTCAGGCAGGCGTATATCTCCTTCCATACGATAAGGCTTTATCCCGTCCAACGGACGAAGCAGTCCGTACAGAAAGGAAGTGATGCGCATGTGTTCTTGAGCGTAACGAAAATCATCTTCGGAAAAATCTTTCGGTACTATACGTTTGAACACCGCACCGGTATAGGCACAGATAGCGGGCATTGCAGAATTTGCCTCCGAAAAGAAATCCTGATAGCGCAGATAATTCTCAGCGGCAATCTTGGAATTTATACGTAACAGACGTTCCAGGTCAGCAGCTGAAAATTGCCCCATATCCAAGGCATTCTGTACTGCTTCCGTCTGAAAGTACGGAACAGTTATTTCAGGGACTCCTACAGATGTGCGTGCCGTCATCGTTTTGGCACAAGAGATGAATGTCAACATATCACGTTCAAAGTTTTTTGGGAAACAAAGATAATACAAATCGAATGTAGAACTTTCATGCTCGCATGAAAAAGTTTTGCGCAAAGTTTTTCCGCATAACCTTCCTCTGTTTCCATACTTTTTCGTACTTTTACGCCTTGTTGGAAAAATACAGGCTTTTCCCGAGAGAAACGAAACCTCTTCCAACCACGAGACTGAAAAAAGGAAAAAACAATATATAAAATGACTCACAAATGGAATTATCAACCCATTACACCCGAACAGGCAGAGACAAGCCAAAAGTTGGCCCAAGAATTAGGGATTAGCCCGATTCTTGGCGGATTATTGGTGCAGCGGGGAATAACGAAGGCACAGGATGCCAAGAAGTTTTTCCGCCCGCAGTTGCCCGACTTGCACGACCCATTCCTGATGAAAGACATGGATGTGGCCGTGGAGCGCCTTAATAAGGCAATGGGAAAGAAAGAGCGTATTCTGATTTATGGTGATTATGATGTAGACGGCACTACCGCAGTGGCACTGGTCTACAAGTTTATTCAACAGTTCTATTCGAACATTGACTATTACATCCCCGACCGCTACAACGAAGGTTACGGGGTATCTACCAAAGGGGTAGACTATGCCGCAGAAACCGGTGTAGGATTGATTATCGTACTGGATTGCGGCATCAAAGCTGTAGAGGAGATAACCTATGCCAAAGAAAAAGGCATTGACTTTATCATCTGCGACCACCATGTGCCCGACGATGTACTTCCACCTGCCGCCGCTATCCTGAACGCCAAGCGTTTAGATAATACGTATCCTTACGAGCACCTTTCCGGTTGCGGCGTAGGCTTCAAATTCATGCAGGCATTTGCCATCAGTAATGGCATCGAGTTCCATCACCTCATTCCACTGCTCGACCTGGTTGCCGTAAGTATCGCTTCGGACATTGTTCCCATCATGGGAGAAAACCGGATACTTGCTTTCCACGGATTGAAACAGTTGAACAGTAATCCCAGCGTAGGTTTGAAAGCGATTATCGACGTATGCGGATTGACTGAAAAGGATATTACCGTCAGCGACATCGTGTTCAAGATAGGCCCGCGCATCAATGCCTCCGGACGTATTCAGAACGGAAAAGAAGCCGTCGACCTGCTGACTGAGAAGGATTTCTCCATAGCTTTGGAAAAAGCCAATCAAATCAATCAATACAACGAAACCCGGAAAGATCTCGATAAGACCATGACCGAGGAAGCCAACCAGATTGTAGCTGACCTGGAAGGACTCGCCGAACGCCGTTCTATCGTGTTATACAACGAAGATTGGCACAAAGGTGTTATCGGTATTGTTGCCTCCCGCCTGACGGAAATTTATTATCGCCCCGCAGTAGTGCTGACCCGTACGGACGATATGGCAACAGGTTCCGCCCGTTCCGTATCCGGCTTTGACGTGTATAAGGCGATTGAATATTGCCGTGATCTGCTGGAAAATTTCGGTGGTCATACCTATGCAGCCGGCCTTTCGATGAAAGTGGAAAATGTTCCCGCCTTTACCAAACGCTTCGAGGAATTCGTTTCACAGAACATCCTACCGGAACAGACAAGTGCGGTCATAAATATCGATGCAGAGATAGATTTCAGGGATATTTCTCCGAAATTCTTTAATGACCTGAAGAAATTCAATCCTTATGGTCCGGATAATCCGAAACCGATATTCTGTACGCATAATGTCTATGATTACGGTACCAGTAAAGTAGTGGGGCGTGATCAGGAGCATATCAAGTTGGAACTGGTAGACAACAAATCGAATAATGTAATGAACGGCATCGCCTTCGGACAAAGTTCGCATGTACGTTTCATCAAAACCAAGCGTTCGTTTGATATCTGCTACACCATTGAAGAGAATACCCATAAACGGGGCGAGGTACAGTTGCAGATAGAGGATATTCAACCTAATTAATAAATTGGAAGTTGAGAGTTAAGTTATGTAACATAACTCTCAACTTCCAATTCTTCGTATTATGACTGCGCAGCTCAACTCCCAACCTTCAACTCCCTACTCTCAACTTCTCAAAGAGTACTGGGGATATGATAACTTCCGGGGCATACAGGAAGATATCATCAATAGCATTGGCGAAGGCAAAGACACCCTGGGGCTGATGCCTACGGGCGGCGGAAAGTCCATCACATTCCAGGTGCCTGCACTTGCCAAAGAGGGGCTTTGCATAGTTATTACTCCCCTAATTTCTCTGATGAAAGACCAAGTACAGAACTTGAAAAAAAGAGGAATCAAAGCACTTGCCATCTACTCCGGAATGTCCCGGCAAGAGATTATCGTCACGCTGGAAAACTGTATTTTCGGCAATTATAAATTCCTGTATATATCGCCCGAACGGTTGGATACGGAAATCTTCCGCACCAAGCTACGGAAAATGAACGTCAGCATGATAACCGTTGACGAAAGCCATTGCATTTCACAATGGGGATATGATTTCCGTCCTGCCTATCTGAAGATAGCCGAAATACGTGATCTCCTACCCGGTGTCCCTGTGCTGGCACTGACTGCAACCGCTACTCCGGAAGTCGTGAAGGACATCCAGGCGCGACTGTGCTTCCGGCAGGAAAATGTTTTCCGCATGAGTTTTGAACGGAAGAACCTTGCCTACATAGTCCGCAAAACAGAAAATAAGACCGGAGAACTTCTTCACATCCTACGCCGTATGCCGGGTAGTGCCATTATTTACGTACGCAATCGTCGGCGAACCAAAGAAATCACCGAACTTTTAATTAATGAAGAGATTACCGCCGACTTCTACCATGCCGGTCTGGATGATGCCACCAAGGATATACGTCAGCATCGCTGGCAGACAGGAGAAAGCCGTGTAATGGTTGCCACCAATGCTTTTGGCATGGGGATCGACAAACCCGATGTACGTATCGTAATCCACCTCGATTTGCCGGACTCTCCCGAAGCTTATTTCCAGGAAGCAGGACGTGCAGGACGTGACGGCAACAAAGCGTATGCCGTAATACTCTATGCCAAATCGGACAAAGTCACCCTTCATAAACGTATCCCGGACACCTTTCCGGAGAAAGACTACATCAAACAGGTGTATGAACATCTGCAATATTATTACCAGATGGCAATGGGAGACGGTTTGGGATGTGTCAGAGAGTTCAATCTGGAAGACTTTTGCCGGAAGTTCAAATACTTCCCTGTACCTGCCGACAGTGCATTGAAGATTCTGACGCAAGCAGGATATCTGGAATATACCGACGAACAGGACAATGCCTCCCGTCTTTACTTCACCGTCCGCCGTGATGAACTGTATAAATTACGCGAACTGGGAGAGGACATGGACAAACTTATTCAAATCGTTCTGCGCTCTTACACCGGAGTATTCACGGATTACACCTTTATCAACGAGAATTCACTTGCAGTACGTAGCGGATTAACGCGACAACGGGTGTACGACTTGCTGATACGTCTATCCAAGATGCGCGTCATCGACTATATTCCACATAAAAAGACACCTTATATCATATACACACGCGAACGCGTAGACAGGCAACATCTGCAAATCTCCCGCAGCATATACGAGGAGCGTAAGGAACGTTATGAAGCCCGCATTCAGGCAATGGTAGATTATGTAACGACCGAAACCGTTTGCCGCAGCCGTATGCTTCTACGCTATTTCGGAGAGAAGAATGAACATAACTGTGGAATATGCGATGTCTGCCTCAGCCACCGTGCCGAGACTCCCGAGCTTTCCTCCCAACAAATAAAAGAAGAAATTAAAGAATTGCTTCGCAAGCAACCTCTGACACCTGCCGATATTGCCTCACAGATAGAAGCAGATAAAGAAATCATCTCTCAATGCATCCGCGAATTGCTGGAAGATGAAGATCTGAAAGCGGAGAACGGCATCATAAGCCTGAAGGCATAAGAAAGGGCGTACAGTGAATTGCACGCCCTTCTCCTTATTATATCAATAAGAATTATTCCGTTACTGCCGGCTTCTCAATACCTTCGCTGGTTGCACGTTCTTCCATACGCTGGATACGGGCATCCAAATCAGGATGAGTAGAGAACAGTTGATTCAGCTTACTACTTTTCTGCGCACCGGCTTCTTCCTGCAATTTCTTCAGCTTTTGGAAAGATAAAGCCATTGCCCAGGGATTCTTACCATGACTTTTCAGGAATTCATATCCATAGTCATCAGCACTTCTCTCCTGCTTCTGTGAGTATGTAGAGTTTACCAGAGCCTCACCCAGGTCACCCAACTGAGAATCAGATAACTTAGCTGCCGTACCACCTTGTGAAGAAATACCATCCTTCAAAGCTGAAGTCAGCAATGCCGTACGAAACCCATTCTTAGAGTCCTTGTGTGCCACGTGACCTACTTCATGTCCGATTACACCCAGCAATTCATCATCCGTCATGATATCCATCAAAGACGAGAAAATGCGCACACTACCGTCAGCACAAGCAAATGCATTGACATCTATCACATAATAAACTTTGAAGTTCAAAGGAATTCCCTCTACATCCGTCAAGCCTTCAGTCAGCTTTTTCAGACGAATTGTATACTCATTATCGTCGGCACATACCTGATTATGTGTATCCATCCAGTCGATATACTCTTTTACATATTCTGCCATCTGAGCATCAGTCAGAGTAACAGCTTTAACAGCTTTAGCCGCACCTTTCAGTGCTTTTACATTAAACTGAGCCATTGCAGGCATTGTCACGGCCATACATAACATAAAGAAGGCCCACTTCATGAAAATCTTTTTCATTCTTGTGTTTTTAATTTAGAAACGATGATTAATTAATATAATTGGTAAATGTATCGCAAAAGAACAAATTTTAAATGATACCATCAATAATAACACGAATGTTTTTTCTTTTTAGACCGAGTTCTTGGTATGGAAACAAGATTTTTATGTAAGTTTGCAAAAAGAATAAAAACAAAACACCTAAGAAATACAGATTATGGGATTCTTTAAATCTTTCTTCTCCGGCAAACAAGAGAAACCGGAAACTGAAAAACAGAAAAACGATCAAAAGAACTTCGAGATATTCAAGTATGACGGCATGCGTGCACAACGCATGGGGCGTCCCGATTATGCAATCAAATGCTTCACGGAAGCCCTCGCCCTTCAGGAAGACTTTGAAACCATGAGCTATCTGAGCCAGGTTTACATTCAAACCAATGCCCTCAGCGAAGCACATGAACTGCTGGAACGCATGGCAAAACAGGAACCGGACCACACCTCCACTTTCCTCACCCTTGCCAACGTATGCTACCTGCAAGAAGACTATCAGGCAATGGCAGACGCCGCACAAAAAGCTATTGAAATAGAAGAAGGAAATGCCATGGCATACTATCTTCTGGGCAGAGCCAAGCAAGGTATGGACGACGGTATCATGAGCATCGCCCATCTCACCAAAGCCATTGTACTGAAAGACGACTTCACCGAAGCCCGCCTGCTGCGTGCCGAAGCCTTAATCAAGATGCAGCAATACAAGGAAGCTACCGAAGATATCGACGCTATACTCTCCCAAGATCCCGATGAAGAAGCTGCATTACTGCTCCGCGGTAAAGTGAAAGAAGCAGCAGGACAGCAGGAAGAAGCCGAAACCGATTATCGCTATGTAACAGAATTGAATCCATTCAACGAACAGGCTTTTCTTTGCCTGGGACAACTTTATATCGTCCAGAAGAAGTATCCCGAAGCTATCGCACTCTTTGACGAAGCCATCGAACTGAACCCTAATTTCGCACAAGCCTATCATGAACGCGGTCGCGCCAAGTTGCTGAATGGTGACACGGCAGGCTCTGCAGAAGATATGAAGAAAGGATTGGAGTTGAACCCCAAAGAAATCCAAGGAATCAGTGGACAATACGATAATCAGCCAAGACAAACGGACGTTTTAGGATTGTAGTGCCATGAAAAGCGGCCTCTTTATACTCATTGTATGCCTTCTTTTTCCTGCCTATGTCTGTGCGGACACTTCTAAACATGCTTTAGAAGAAAACAGGAAATTGCTTCACTCTTTAGATAGCCTGCTGGAACAGCAGGATCTATTTGTCAGAGTAAAAGAGGAGCGCATCAAGCAATTGAAAATGCAGTATAGCCGGGTCAAAGATGTAAAGGAACTCTATGCCATGAATAGAATGGTCTATTTGGAGTATCGGGTTTATGATGCGGATTCCGCCCTGCATTACATCAACAAGAACATACAACTGGCACAACAGACCAACAATCGTACCTGGGAAGTGGTCTCTTTGCTCGAACAATCATTTGTCCTCACCTCCTCCGGGCTACTGACCGAAGCCTTGAAAGCCGTCAGTGACATTCAACCGGAAGAATTACCCCAAAATCTCCGTTCCGAGTATTTTGGCAGGTTATGTACACTCTATTCCCGCCTGCGGGATTACTCCAGTGAGAACTCCCAACTGTCGGAACATTACAATAATCTCCAAAAGGCTTTCCGGGACTCGGTATACCTCACAGCCACTCCTGACGAATTGCGCTACTGGAACTGCCGGGCATGGCTCTACCTGGGAACCCCGGAAATAGAACCCGTCAAACAGGCATTTGAGGAAAACAAGCAAACATTGTCTAACGACAGCCGCAAGTATTCCATAGCTACCTATAATCTCTCCGCCATTTACCGGAGTGAAAACAACGAGAGCAAATATCTGGAGAACCTCATTCTTTCGGCTATGGCAGACATCCGGTCTGTCAACGGAGATATCGGCTCTTTGCAGGAAATAGCAGAATACCTATTTAAGCATGGAGAAATAGACCGCGCCTATAACTACATCCTCTATTGTTCCCAAAAAGCCATGCTTTTCCACAACCGGGTACGAATAGTCAAAATGTCTCATTTGCAAAATCAAATCTACAAAGCGTACCAGGAACAGAGCCGCACACAGCAAAAGCGCCTTCAAGCCTCCCTGATTGCCGTCAGTTTCTTATTCCTCGTACTGATCGGCGCCTTCCTGTTCATCCGCAAACAAATGCGCCGGCTAAAAGAAGCCAACTTGAAGTTAGACAGTACAAACCAGAAGTTGTCCGTCAATATGGATGCCCTCTCTACAGCACATCAACGCCTGGAAGAAGTAAACATGCAACTGAAAGACCTGAATACACAATTACAGGAAGTCAACGACCAGTTGCGGGAATCTAATTACGTAAAAGAAGAATATATCGGCTATGTATTCAACATCTGTTCCACCTACATCAGCAAGCTGGAAGAGTTTCGCAAGAACATCAACCGGAAACTGAAAGTAGGCCAGATAGAAGATGTAAAAGCAATAACAGACTCTTCCGCAACAGCCTCCAACGAACTGAAAGAGTTCTACCAGAATTTCGATACCATCTTCCTGCATCTCTATCCCGATTTTGTAGGCGACTTCAACGCCTTACTGCTACCCGAAGAGCGCATCGAACTGAAAGAAGGCGAACTACTTAATACCGAACTGCGCATACATGCCTTGATAAGACTCGGCATCACAGACAGCGTGAAGATAGCGGACTTCCTTCATTGTTCCGCACAAACGGTTTATAACAACCGGCTTCGCACCCGGAATAAATCCATTATCTCGAAAGAAGATTTTATAAATGCAGTGAAAAAACTCGGAAAATACAAAGCGTAAGCCCTACTCTCTACTACCGATTCCACTCAAAGAGTTTACTTCCGAGCCTCTCATTTTCAGGAAACAACACTAATAATCAAACACTTATCCATTTTAACAGTTTACTTCGCCTGTTTACCTCGCAGAGTAAGTAACCCTTATTGCGCATACCTTTGCCACAGAGATCCAAACTAAAAACTTATGTTAACTATTAAACGAATCATGAGGAACAAAAGAAAAGAAAAACGCTCATGCAGACTCATTCTTGCCTGCTGCGCTTTGTTACTGTTCATTTCGGTAAATACATTTGCACAACAGCAAGTCACAGTCACCGGAAACGTGAAAGATGAAAAGGGAGAACCCATCATCGGAGCTAATGTCATTGTGAAAGGCACTGGTACAGGAAGTGTCACCAATGTAGAAGGAGACTTTTCATTGGCGAATGTACAGAATGGCGCCACTCTTGAAATCTCTTTTATCGGCTATCTGAATCAGGATGTGAAAGTCAACGGCACGAAACCCGTCAGCATTATCCTGAAGGAAGACACTAAGATGCTGGATGAGGTAGTAGTGGTAGGTTATGGTGTGCAGCGCAAGTCGGATATGACAGGTGCAGTTGCTTCCGTAAATACCAAAACACTGGAGAATCGCCCACAGACCAACATCATCCAATCTTTGCAAGGTGCTGTACCGGGTCTGAATATCTCAGTGACCGGAACCAATGCGGAAGGTTCTTCCACCAAGACCCGCATCCGCGGCGAGAACTCCATCACGGCAGACAACAAACCACTGGTTATTCTGGACGGTATCCCCTTTGATGGTCCCTGGTCCGAAATCAATCCGAACGATATCGAATCCATTGAAGTATTGAAAGATGCTTCTTCGGCTGCCATCTACGGTGCCCGCGGTTCGAACGGTGTCATCCTCATCAGCTCCAAGAGAGGTGAAAAAGGCAAACTGACCGTATCCTACGACACCTACATCACCATTGACAATCCCATCAACTTCCCCAACCTCATGAATGGAGCTGAATTCTGGAAGTATAAGACGGAAGCATTGAAAGATGCCAATACCACCCCGCCCACTGAAAGCAATCCCGAACCGTGGATGGGATCTATGACCGCCACAGAATTGCGTATGCACGAAGCCGGCATGGATACCGACTGGCTGGATCTGGCAACCCGCACCGGTTTCAAGCAGCAGCACAATATTTCTTTCCGTGGTGGCGTCAACAAGACCAACTATTTTGTCTCACTGAACTATACCGATGTGAAAGGTACTGCCGTAGGCAACCAATTCAAACGCTACAACATCCGTTTCAACCTCGATCAGGAGTTCACTTCCTGGTTTAAGTTCTCTACCAGCACTCAGTTGGGACGCTACGACCGAAGTGGCAGCAGTGCTTCTTTCTCCAGAGCATTTCGCATGAATCCCCTGGCAGAAGCTTATGACGAAGAAGGCAACATCCGTTCCGCCGCCTGGGAAGATTCCAGCGAAGCTTTCTCTGTAAACCCTTTAAGTAGCCTCAACAACAAGAGCAACGACATACGCTCTAAAGTCATCACCAACAACGTGGTAGAAATAAAGTTGCCGTTCGTCCCCGGACTCAGCTATAAACTCAATACCGGCTATACGTACCAAAACAGTAGCTGGAAACAGTATCAGGGAATGGATACTTACTACGGCGCACGCTCCAACGGTATTCTGAACACCGACGACTGGCATTCACAAGAGTGGATTCTGGAAAACATCATCACTTATACCCGTGAATTCGGCAAGCACCGCATCTTCTTCACCGGCCTGTATTCTGCACAGAGCTACGAGAAAGAAGGCAACGGAATGGAAGGCAAAGACTTTCCGAACGACGTGATGTACTATTACCAGATTTCCAAAGCCGCCACCATGTCCGGCAGTTCCAGCTATACCAAGCAAAACCACATCTCTCAGATGGCACGTCTGAACTACTCATACGACAGCCGTTACCTATTGACACTGACTGCACGCCGTGACGGCTACTCCGCATTCGGCAACCAATCCAAGTTCGGTGTATTCCCCTCCATGGCTATCGGTTGGAACATTTCCAATGAACATTTCTTCCAGGCAAGCCCGTTGGCAAAAGTGGTGAGCAACCTGAAATACCGTCTGTCATGGGGTAAGAACGGTAACGAAGCGGTAGGCGCCTACACTACATTGCCTGACCTTTCCACCTTCAATTATCTGAAAGACGACCATACCCCAAACTACGGTTTCTATCCTTCCAAGCTGGCTTCTCCTTCGCTGGGATGGGAAACTACGCAATCCATCAATACCGGTATTGACTTCCAACTGTGGAACGGACGTATTCAGGGAACATTCGACATGTACTGGTCGAAGACAAGCGACCTGTTGCTGAACCGCTCCATCCCCACCATCAACGGTACGGGAAACATTACCGAGAATATCGGTGAGACCAAGAACCGCGGTTTAGAGTTGCAGATTACTTCCAACAACATTGCCAAGAAAGATTTTGACTGGTCCACTACCTTCAACCTGTCGCACTACAAGACAAAGATCGTGAATGTAGGTCTCTACGATGCCAACGGCAACCCCATGGATGACATTGGTTCCAGATGGTTCATCGGCCAGCCCATCAGCGTGAACTATGACTACCGCTTCATCGGTATCTGGCAGATCACCGACCCGTCTAATCCAAACGGACAGCAAGACCCGAACTATCGCTACTCCATCCCCGGATATATGAAGTACCATGACAAGGATGGTGTGAACGACATCACCCCGGCAGACAAGGAAATCATCGGCTCGGCAATTCCTAAAGTAACAATGGGTATGACGAATACTTTCCGCTACAAGAATGTCAGTCTGAGCGTATTCCTCAATGCCCAACTGGGACAGACAGCCAATAACTGGCTTTACGACGTATCTCACAACTCCTATCGCCAGAACCGCCTCATGGTAGACTTCTGGACACCGGAGAATCCTACCAACAAGTACCCGAAAAACTCACTGGATACTTCTGTAAACCCGATGAGCGCAGGTTTCTACGAAAAGACTGACTTCCTCCGTGTGCAGGATGTCACGCTGGCCTACCGTGTTCCTCAGCGTTGGTTAAAGAAGATTTCCCTGAACCGCCTCGAAGTATATATGAACATCAAGAACCTGGCAACCTGGACAAGCTGGACCGGTCTCGACCCGGAATTTATCAGCGACCAACAGTCCACTCCGCAGGTATGTTCATTCACATTCGGTCTGAAACTTGATTTATAAACCGCTAAAACAAAGAGAAACAGTATGAAAAAGCTAAAATATACACTGATAGCACTACTCGTGCTCTGCATGACCGGATGCAATGAATCCAGCTTTCTGGAAGAAGATCCGCGTGCTTCACTCTACCCTGAAAATCTGTTAGTAGATTACAGCGGGTTCCAATCCATGGTAACCAGCCTCTACGGAATGATGCGTAACGAATACCGCCGTGCCGATGCACTCGGTGGTGGTCTGCCGCTCGTTCTGCACTCTGCATGGGGTTGCGGTGTGGACAATTCATGGAGTAATAACTCACACAGCGACTTTAAATACATGTACTATCCGTCTCAAATCAACCAGACGGACTTGCAGATATTCCAGAACATCTTCCAATGGTGTTACCGCATCATCAACACGGCAAACATGGTGATTTCACGTGCCGAAGGCAGTGGCATCGACTGGAAAGGAACCGAAACCGAAGCTGCCGCCCATAAAAATAAGATCATCGCACAGGCCCGCTTCTTCCGCGCATGGGCTTACCGCCATCTGACGTATTCATTCGGTACCGTACCTTTATCCACCGAAGAAATTACAGGTATGAACTACCGTAACGACTGGGAGCGCAACTCCGTAGAATCCATCCGTGAAGTCATGGAACAGGACTTTGCTTTCGCCATGAACAATTTACCGTTGCGTGAAGAAAGCAACAGCAAGATTTCAGGAGCCATGGCACGCCATTATCTGGGTGAACTATATCTGGCAATGGACCAGCCCTCCAAAGCAGTCGAAGTTTTGAAGCCACTGGCAGAAGGTTCCGAATACAGTTTGATAACCAACCGTTTCGGCAAGAACTCCGCCAATCCGGGCTGTCCGTTCATCGACGTATTCCGCACACCGATGTATGCGGACGGAAACACGGAGGTTTTATACGCTTTTGTCAACACGGAACCGGAAAACAGTGCTTTCGGTACAGCCGAGGTTTATATGAAGAGTACATATAAGAACTATTACTCCAACGACGGTGTCATCAACAAGAGCAACAAGTACGATCCCGACTATACAAGCGGTGCAGCCACTTGGCCTCAGGTGTTCTGGATAAACAACGGTGGTAAAGGTGCCGGACGTTGCGTGCCTTCAAGAGGTGCTTTCCGTCTCTACAACTATAAAGATCAGGGAACTCAGGACGACCGTATATCCGATTATGCAGTGGTATGGACTATTAACGAGAAGGGTGCAGACGGCAAGATTACGGAATTCCTTAACAACGGTAAGATGGTGGTAGACACCACTGTAACCGCCGCTATGCTGGATGATAATAAGACAACCATCAAGAAGTATAACTGGCCCACTACCCGCAAATGGGATTACGTGGCACCGTTGCTGGCAAATGGTGACAAGGATGGATGTTATCAGGATATTGTTTATCTCCGCCTCGCCGACACGTACTTGCTTTATGCGGAAGCCCTGCTGAAAAACAACCAGGCAGGTGAAGCCATCAAATGGATTAACAAGGTACGCAATCGTTCCAATGCCGTCAGCATCACAGAAACTGAACTCACCGCAGGCGGCGTAGATTTCATTCTGGACGAACGTAGCCGTGAACTTCTTTCCGAAGAAGAACGCCGCCACACCCTGATTCGCGTAAGTCAGGAGAAAGGTGGAGATGAACGTGACGTGAACAATTACTTCAAACGCCGTATGCGACAGTTGAATGAGATTGCAGGACGCGAGGCACGAGGCATGAATTCGTATGATACGCCTGTGTTGTTCCCGATTCCGCAAGAGTTCATTGATTCCAATACAGGTCGCCAGTTGGAGAATAATCCGGGGTACTTATAAGACAGTAGAACAATGATTAAATAGTGCTATCCCAATTCTCCTCCTTTTGAGAGGAGGAGAATTGAGACACTTCATTTAATGCATTCCTGTCCCATCCCCGATCACTCTTCAAAAAACAATTTATAATCCAGAACCAATCAGATTATGTCAGTCGTAGCCTTCCTCCTCTGTATATTGGTGACCGCCGTCACCGCTATTTACCTCTACCGGAAACTGAACCCGCAAGGAGTTTTGATGCTGGCCGGACTTGTGATGTTGACATTCGCCCTCATTCTCAATGTCCAACCCATCATTCCGGATAAATCCACCGGCAGCGTTGTTTTCGATTTGGTGAAAGTGGTAGAAGAAACATTCATCGGCAACCTGTCCCGCGCAGGACTGATGATTATGACCATCGGCGGCTATGTAGCCTTTATGAATCACATAAAAGCCACCAATGCCCTGGTGCACATCTCCATGAAACCGTTGGGTTTCTTTCGCCGTTATCCCTACCTGGCAGCTACCGTCACCATTCCCATCGGCCAATTGCTCTTTATCACTACCCCCTCGGCAGCCGGATTAGGACTCTTGCTTGTCGCCTCCGTTTACCCCGTCCTCATCGGATTGGGAGTAAGCCGCCTCACCGCATTATCCGTCATTGCCGCCGCAACGCTGTTCGACCAGGGCCCCGGCTCGGCAAACACAGCCCTTGCCGCCGAACTTATCGAGCAGACCAACGTAGCTTATTTCATTACCCACCAACTCCCATTGGTTATCCCTACCACCTTGGTAGTCATGACCTTGTTTTACTTCAACAATAGGTATTTCGATAAAAAAGAAGCCGCCAGGCAGAGTATGGAAAATAGTGAAACAACAGAAGTCCCGCAGACCTCTGCCAAACCGGATATTCCATTAATATTCGCCATGCTCCCCATACTTCCGCTTGCGCTTCTCATTGTATTTTCGCCCTATGTGGGCCTGTTCCAGCCTCCCATAACGCTCAATACAACGACCGCCATGCTATTTTCCCTCTTTGTCTCACTCGTATTCGTAGGTTGCCACACACGCAATATACGGAAAACTTTTGACGCCTTCTCCAGCTTCTGGAAAGGGATGGGAAATGTCTTCGGAAGTGTCGTGACACTGATTGTTGCCTCCGAGATATTCTCCAAAGGACTGATTAGCCTCGGCTTCATCGACTCACTGGTAGATTACTCCACGCATATAGGACTTTCCGGCATTGCCATCGCAGCAGTCTTCGCCCTGATAATCTTCTGTGCGGCCATGCTGATGGGAAGCGGAAACGCGGCTTTCTTCTCGTTCGGCCCGTTGCTGCCCGGAATTGCCGGACAGTTGGGTATGCCTGCCTATTCCCTCGTGCTTCCCTTGCAGTTATCCGCCAGCATGGGGCGTGCCGCATCTCCCATAGCGGGAATCATTGTCGCCATTGCCGGTGTGGCGGGTGTATCGCCCATTGAACTGGCAAAGAGAAACACCCTGCCCCTTATAGGCAGCATCCTGTTCCTGATAGCTTATCATTTCATAACACTATAAAACAACTCCGAATCATGTTCACACTCATAAAAAATGCAAACTTATACTCTCCGGAGCATCTCGGCATGAACGACGTTCTACTGGCAGATGACAAAATAGCCCTCATAGACCGGAAGATAGAATTGACCGGTATCCCGTTGAATACCATAGACGCCGGCGGATGTGCCGTCACCCCCGGCTTTATCGACCAGCACGTCCACATCACCGGTGGCGGCGGACAAACCGGCTATGCTTCCTTAGTTCCCGACGTCTCTATGAGCGAACTGGTGGCTTGCGGAACCACCACCGTGGTAGGATTACTTGGTACGGACGGTTTCGTAAAAGAACTGACCACCCTTTACGCCAAAACCAAAGCCCTGGAAGACGACGGCCTCAGTGCCTACATGCTTACCAGTTTCTACGGATTGCCTCCCAAAACACTGATGTCCTGCGTAGCCGACGATCTCATCTTCATCGACAAAGTGATCGGTTGCAAACTCGCCATGAGTGACGACCGCAGCGCTTTCCCCACCGAACTGGAGATACTGCGCCTCATCAACCAGGTACGCCTCGGCGGTTTCACTTCCGGCAAAGGAGGTATCCTGCATATTCATCTGGGAGCCTTGCCCGATGGTATCACTCCGTTACTGGATATCGCCCGCAAGTATCCCACGCTGATTTCCTACCTCTCGCCCACCCACCTGATACGCACGGAAGCCTTATTCCGGCAAGCCGTAGAATTTGCCTGCATGGGTGGCATGGTAGATTTCTCCACCGGAGGAACCAAATTCGACGCTCCCCACCGCTGCGTCATGAAAGCCCTCGAAGCCCACGTGCCCCTCGACCGCATCACCTTCTCCAGTGACGGCCGTGGCGGAGTGCGCCGCACCAATCCCGAGACAGGAGAAACGACCTATCGACCCGCTCCCCTGCACCTCAACTTGCAGGAGATGACATTGCTCGTAAAAGAAGGCCTTCTGCCTCTGGAACAGGCGCTGACCCTTATCACCAGCAATCCGGCACGCAACCTCAAACTGCGTACCAAAGGCAGAATAGCCGCCGGTTTCGATGCCGACCTTTGTTTCCTTGATTCCGAACTTCAACTGACGCACGTCATAGCACGCGGCAAACTCGTCCTAAAAGACAAGGAAGTCATTAAAAAAGGGAGGTATGAAGAATGAAAAGATTAATTCTACTTCTTGCTATTGTCTTTCTGGCCGCCGGACTCCGTGCCGCCTCCGTGCTTCCCGTAGGTGAAGGCAAGTTCACCTACAAAGACTATCCTCCCTTTGCCGACCGTCCGGTAGATGTGCACTACTACATTCCGGCTTCGGGCGATGTGCGTCGTATGCCCATTGTTTTTGTCTTCGAAGGTGCCGACCGCGGTTACACCTATCTACTCAAAGCCTGGAAGCAGGAGGCAGAGAAGCATAAATTCATGGTCTTCATTCCTCACTTCGATTTGGAAAGGTTTCCTTTACCCGATTATCAGGAAATCGGTGTCATGGACGACAAGGATCATACGATACGTCCGGCTGAAAAGCGAACTCCGGCACTGGTTGATAAAATCTTCGAGTACGTCCGCCAATCTTCAGGTAGTGAACGGAAAGGATATATGATTTACGGTCACTCAGCCGGAGGGCAGTTTGTGCAGCGTTTCATGCTTTTCCATGACAGCCCGTATGTGGAGAAAGCTGTTATCGGCAGTCCGGGATGGTACACTTTCCCCGATGCTTCGCAAGATTTTCCCTACGGAGTACGCAACATTCCGTATATCACCCCCGAAACAATCAGGAAGTATCTTGCCAAACCGATTATCCTCCAACTGGCTACGGGAGACACCATCCGCGAATCATATTTAAGGAAGACTCCCGAAGCCGAAGCACAGGGATGCAACCGTTACGAGCGCGGCAATCAGTTCTACCAATACCTCCATCGGATAGCAGCCGAACACAACTGGCCTTGCAACTGGCAGAAAATAGAAGAACAAGGCATCGGACACCACTCCACCGGAATGGGCAAACGTGCCGTTCCTGTCATGTTGGAAGACTCTCTCCGTGCACTGTTCATAGGTAACAGCTACACACAATACAACCGTTTAGTCCGACAAGTGCAGGCCCTTGCCGCCTCCACCGGTCACAAGCTTTCTGTAAAATTAGTGGAACACGGCGGTTGGACATTGAAGAAACATGCCGCCAACCCTGAAACCCAGAATGCCATCCGTGAAGGAAACTGGGATTTCGTCATCCTGCAAGACCAAAGTAAAGCGCCTGCCCGTGAAAAGGAATGGGTGCGGGAGAATGTGTACAAGCCCGCCCACTCCCTCGACAGCCTGCGCCGCCTCTACAATCCGAAAGGAAAAACCGTCTTCTACATGACCTGGGGGCACGACATTGATACGTATGCCGAAATGCAGCAACGACTGGCTGAAAGTTATTTGGAGATGACCGCACAACTGAATGCTTGGTGTGCCCCCGTCGGCATAGCCTGGAAGCGTGTCCGCACGGAAAATCCAAGCATCACGCTTTACAATAACGATCACAGCCACCCTTCCCGACAGGGTTCTTATCTTGTCGCCAATGTATTCTGTAGCGTATTTTTTCAGAAACCCTATACAGGTACTTATTATGCCGGAATACCTGAAGAGGAAGCACTCTATCTGCAACGTATTGCGCAAGAAACCGTATTCAGCAACCCTTCTCTCTGGAATATCCAGCCCACGATGCAGCCGGAAGAGGTAACCCGCCGCTTCTATCCCGAACCGGAACAGCAATATTCCACTCCCACCCTCAGCAAGCCGCTTGAAGAAGGTCTGGCTTCCTTGTTCGAGATAAACAGATATTTGAAGGATTTAGCCGACAAGCATCCCGGTAAGGTTACGCTGTCCGATATAGGAAAGACTCCACAGGGCAGGGATATCCCCGTGCTCTATTTCGGAACTCCCAACGATAAAAAGAAAATAAGAGTCTGGATACAAGCAGGACTGCACGGCAACGAACCTGCCGGGCCGGAAGCAACCTGTATGCTTGCCGATTATTTATTGAATACGCCCGAAGGTACTGAACTACTGAAAAAGGTGTCTCTTGCACTTGTACCTGTAGCCAATACGGATGGTTATGCCATGCAAAGCCGTAAATCAGGCAGTGGGTATGATTTGAACCGGGATCAAAGTAAACTTGCCGATCCGGTGACTCTTCTTCTTAAAAAAGCGTACAAGGAATGGAACCCCGAAATAGCGCTGGACATCCACGAATTCAATCCTTTTCGCAAGAAGTTTGAATTGCTGCGGGGTACTAAAGCAGCTACGGCCGCCGATGTCCTTTTCCTACCCAGCGGGCATTTGAACATCCCTGCCGGAATACGTACACTTTCCAACGGCTTATTCCGTGAAGAAGCAGAGAAGGCATTGGAGGCTAACGGTTATCATTCAGGCTTTTACTTTACACCCAGTGTCAGGAATGATAGTTTGTATGCAATGAAAGATGCCAAGAGCCCGCAATCCAGTTCTACGTTTCAGGGACTCACCAATGCGGTATCTCTATTCATAGAAATCCGTGGAATAGGATTGGGAAGAGCGTGTTTTGCCCGTCGTGCAGAATGTGGTTTTCTGGTATCCCGCAGTCTTTTGGAAACAGCGGCTCTTCATTCAAAAGAAGTAAGAAGCGGGATACGAAAGGCAGCGAAAGAGACTTGCAGCGGAAAGAGTGATATATCCGTCACTTTTCAATCTGTACGGACAGAGCTTCCCGTTACATTTATAGATCTTACTAAGAACGAACGCTTTACGGAGCCTCTGCCTACTTTCGATGCGCTTCAACTGAAAGCTGAGTTAGTACGCAAACGTCCCAAAGCATATATTCTGCCGGATACCTGCCGGATGCAAGCAGAAAAATTGCGGGCTTTAGGAATAGAGGTAGAAGAGATAGGAAAACCCTTCACCGCCACCGTAGAGAAGTATATGGTTACCGGATACAAGAAAGCCACCAAGGAATGGGAAAAGATTTATCCGGTCACAGTCTCTACACGGACGGTAAAGGAAAAGAAGAACTTCCCGACAGGTTGTTTCATCATTCCTCTTTCACAGAAGAATGCGAACCTTGCGGTAACGCTCTTAGAACCGGAGTCCGTGAATGGCTTTGTCAATTTCGAGGTGGTTCATACGGAGTTGGGGAAAGAATTACCGATATACAGGAAAAACTAAAGAGTTACTGATAGCCAGGGAAAGCTCCTGACCCCGTATTCTTTTATAAGACCGGAAAAATCCGGCATACCCGATCCCCGATTTCCAGGAACTTTTCCTATCTTTGTAGTGTTGTTGCATTTATCCCGACAATTATGATGTATATGGAAGAAGTTAAACGAATACCTTACGGTGTGTCCAACTTTGTGGATGTCATTGAACAGAACCAGTATTATGTGGACAAGACGATGTACCTGCCTTTGTTGGAGGATCAGCCCAGTAACTTGTTCCTCATCCGTCCCCGGCGCTTCGG
>OGZM01000957.1_pt1 | contig 28924 bp, 25 predicted proteins | sample 1576821 | NCBI WGS metagenome assembly OGZM01 (sample SAMEA3541491, study PRJEB24748) | human gut metagenome | biome: human gut; feature: human-associated habitat; material: faeces | place: China | collected 2012
GCATCTGACTTTTAATCAGAGGGCCAGGGATTCGAGTTCCCTCGAGCGCACCAAAGGAAAACCTACGATTGACCGTAAAAAACGCGGTGCAAATCGTGGGCTTTTCTGTTTTTATATGCTGAAAATGGGCCGGAAAATGCGACAAAAACGCGACAAATCCGGAAAAATTTTAGGAAACAGGACCTCGCTTGCAGAAGCAAGAACCCGCCAACCATTTTTGATGTGAACTCACAAAAGACCGGTGGGCTATATAGTGATGATGAAAATTTTGCAGGAGGGCATAAAAAGAGCGCTGCCACCCTGAAACACAAGATGGAGCGCTCTGAAATTTTGGCTGGCTGAGGAAAGCCAGAGATGAGAACATTTTGGCGGTGCAGAATCGGCACTCATAAATCGCTTGTGCATGCTGGATTTGCACAGTTGAAATCGCGCTACACCGACCCTGTACGGCAAATTTTGCATTGCGATTTTGCGATGGTACGTTAATTGAAAAATTGGGCGCACTGTGCAGAAACTACACTTATATACAATATGTTGCCATCTATATCGGTTTGGTTAGGGAGTCTCTAACCAATGAAAAGAAAAGCGGTAGTCGTTTGGCGTTCGTGTATTTCGTCCAGACCGGACAAGCTCAATGAAGCCAGCATCTACAAGCTCTTTGATGTACTTGCGGGCGGTTCGCTCTTTGATACCAAGAGCTTTCATCTTAAGCGCAGAAAACTGAAAATCGCGGCTTCCAGCTGCTTCATTGGCGGCTAAGATATACAAATATCTCGGTCCAACGCTTAAAGATGTGAATTTTGTAAATTTTATTGCAGTAAAGCGGTGATAGTAGGACTTATCGGAAAAATACCCAGCATACTATAGCAATACAGACCACCTTCTCGGCTGCACCGCAGAGAGCAATACCAAGAAGGTGATCTGTTGTATGGTGATATGAGATTTATTGCATCAGGCTCGACCAAAGTGCGCTGAACGGCATCACAAGGATGAGTGCAGGCATCAGGTCCACCAGCGGGACGGATTTGATCTTAGACACTCGGAAGCCCGCCGCCATGGTCAAAATGCCGCCGCAGGCGGACAGGTCCGCAAACATGGTGGGGTCAGCACACCGGCCAGCAGTTTGCCCACTCCGAACACAAGGAGCAGGATGACCACCTGGGGCAGCGGGATAGCGCAGATGGCTGCCCCAGCGTGGAGGCAAAGATCATGGCCGTGAAGCCGTCCAGCACGGCTTTGGACATCAGCAGTGAGGGATCGCCGGTGATGCCCTCGGTCAGGGTGCTGTACCAGCCGAAGCCGCTGCAGCAGAACAGGGCCACCGCCGAGATGGAGAGTGCGCACCAGCTTGTGGAAGAACTTGCTGGTCCATTGTTCCAGATGCAGGCTGTGGCCGATGGCGAAGCCCACCAGGATGGCCAGCACCACGGCCGTCATGCCGGATGCCTTGATGATGGAATTGACGCCGATGGCGATGGAACAGAACCCGAACAAGGTGGGCAGGTTATCTTCCAGCCTGCCATAAAACCGGTGATTGATTTGTCATTGAGCTTTGTTTTGACCGTCTGCACATTTTTGCACGGTCCACTTCAATAATATGCCCTGCATCCTCTCGATGCAGGGCCTCTCTTCATAAATCACTCTTTGCAAAGTTCTTCTGCCAAAACATTTCCACCAGCTTCGCCCCTATCCATCCGCAGCCGACGCCCACCAGTACACCGCCGATGATGTCCGTCGGGTAATGGACAAAGAGATACATCCGCGAGAAAGCGATCAGAACGCCCAGCGGCAGTGCAGCCAACGCCCACTGTTTCTTCCCGGCCAGCCAGAGAGCCGTCACCGAGGCGAAGGACGCAGCCGTATGGCCCGAAGGAAAGGAGAAATCGTCCGGGCGAGAGATGAGGAGCTGTACGTCCGCCAGAATATCACAGGGGCGGATGCGGGCCACCAGCGGCTTGAGAATGAGGTTGCAAAGAACAGCATCGACGAGGAGTGCCGCCGCCAGCACGCAGCCGACCCGCCGCGTCCTGCGGAAGACCAACAGCACCGCCGTCAGCGCGGCCCAGATGAAGCCGGCGTCTCCCAGATGGGTGAAAAAGAGCATCCCTGCATCCAAAATCTGGGTGCGCAGTCCCTGCAAAACCGTCAGAAGCATCAGTTCAACGTTCATAAAGCGCTCTCTTTCTCGTTTCGTTGTGTACAGGATACCAGAAGTTTATGAATAGGAAATCACAAAAAATTAAACAGTGGTTAAATCAGGCTCACCCGCCAGTAGTTTCCCGATCTTTTCCGTCAGCTTTCGGTAATCGAGCGGCTTCAGGAAAATCTCGTCGATCAATCCCTCCTGCTGCATCTGCACGGCATCCTGCTCCACAAAGCCGGTCATCAGAATGGCAGCGAGGTTCGGGTTCTCGCTGCGCATCCGCTGGATGAGGGCAGTACCCTTATACTTGGGCATGGTGCCGTCCACAAGGGCCAGCTGCCAGCGGGTGGGCGACGCCAAAAAGGCGTCGAGGGACTCTTCCGCATCGGTGAAAACATCCACCGTATAGCCGCTGCGAGTCAGGCGGCGCTTGAGGTAGCGGGCCACCCGCTCCTCGTCGTCTACCAGCAGGATGGGCTGTTTCCCACTGTTGAGCCGGACGGGCGCACCAGGCGCGGCAGGGCGTTCGGGAGCCACTGCCTGCGCTGTGACGGGCAGGTAGACCAGAAACTCGCTGCCCTCGCCCACCGTGCTGTGGGCCTCAATGAAGCCGCCGTGGCTGATAAGGATGTTCTGCACCACCGAAAGGCCGAGGCCGGTGCCCTCCCCTGCCGCCTTAGTGGTGAAGAAGGCATCAAAGATGTGGGCCAGCGTCTCGGAGGTCATGCCGCAGCCGGTATCCGCCACCCGCACCCGCACAAAGCCGCTGGCGACGGCGGGGTGATAGTTGGCAGGCAGGGCGTCGGCGGAGATCTTCTCCGCCTGCACGGTCAGGGTGCCGCCCTTGCCCTCCATGGCCTGCACAGCGTTGGAGCAGAGGTTGAGCAACACCTGATGCAGCTGGGTGGCGCTGCCGTAGACGGTGGCGTGAATATCCTTATACCCTTTTTCGAGCCGGATGTTGGAGGGCAGGATCATCGAGACCATCTTGGTGTCATCCTGCAAAACGGCTTCCAAATTCACGGGGCCGTAGGCGGTAGAGTCTGTCTCGCGGCGGCTGAAGGGCAGCAGCTGCTCCACGATCTCTTTCGCGCGGGTGCCCGCCTCGTAGATCTCGCTCATGTCATCGTAGTATTCGCTCTCGGGTCCCATCCGCTCCCGGATGAACTCCGAGTAGCCCAGAATGGGCGTGAGCAGGTTGTTGAACTCATGCACGATGCCGCCCGCCAGCGCGCCGATGGTCTGAAGTTTCTGGTAGTGGTACACCTGCTCGCGGCTCTGGTGCAGCTCTTTCAGGGTGTGGTTGATGTCCTTGAGGTAGGCGGCTTCCAGCTTCAAATTCTGCTGGTTTTTGCGCATGGCGTAAAAGCTGATGACGCACACGCCCAGCACAAAAAGGATGGCGGCCACCAGCATACCAAACTGGCCCACATTGCGGTCGATGAGGTTTTTGACGGTGGAGTAGGGCAGCACGGCCGAGACGTACCAGGCCGTGTTGTTGACGTTCATGCGGGAAAATGCCGCGATCTCATCCTCGGGCGGGGCGATGCCATTGGAGTAATCGCGGTAAATGGCCGTGCCCTCCTCCTGGCTGTACTGCCGTGTGAGCAGCTCGTTCAGACCCTTGTACTGGGGCAGAGTGTCCAGCCCCTGGATCTGCCGGAACGGATTGAACGTCAGCAGCTTCGCGTTGGGGTGCATGATGATGGTGCCTTTTTCGTTTTTGACGATGATGTCTCCCGTGTTCTCGATGTTCAGGGGCGCAAGATATTCCTCGTACACCTGTTCGAGGTCGATGACGATCACCACGGTGCCCAACGACTCGCTGCCATGAATGACGTCGTTCACCAACGTCAGGCCGTAGTGCTGGGGCGAGATGCGGAAGACCGAGCCAATGCCGCTGGTGTGGGCGGCGGCATACTCTTTCAGGTGCAGTAGGCTTTCGTCAAAGACTTCCAGGAAAGGATAATCGTTGTACTGGTACATCACGTCGCTGTTTTTGTCCAGCAGGTAAATGCGCTTGACGCCCCGCTTTTGGCTGAGCATATAGGAGACGATGTGTTCCCTCAGGGCGGTGTCACCGCCCGTCTCGTAGTAATTTTCAAACTCGGTGAGGAAGCCCGGCGAGCGGGTCAAAATTTCAATGTCCCGCAGCTGCCCGGAGATATAGAGGGAGAGCGTTTTGGAGACGGCGCGGGCCGTCACCAGCAGGTACTGCTGCTGTTGCTGCACCACCATGTCCGTATAGGCGGTGTAGGTGTTCACCACCGCAAAGGCCAGCACCCCAAGCACCGCCGTCAGCACCAGCCCAATTAGAAAATGGTGCACCCGCTTTGGAATCTGCTTTAATTTCTGCATTCTCGCCCCACCTCTTTCAAGCTTTATTATAGCGCAGCCGCCGGGCAGAGAAAAGCCCGATTATTTCGCGGCGTTTTTTTCTGCTGCCGGGCGCAGCTCTGCCTTGCAGGCCGGGCAGCAGCTGCCCTTGAACAGCGGGTACTTCATATCCAGCTTTTTGCCGCAGTGGGGGCAGCGGTAGCAGCTTTTCTCCAGCAGGTAAGCGCCCAGCAGCAGACACAGGCCGGTGATCCAGCTGCCCGCTGCAACAGCAAAGATGCCCACGAGAACGGCGGCGATACAGACGGGCTTAACATACTGGAGTGGGATACGCACTTTGAATTTCATAACAAAAACCTCCGAAAAAAGAGGAGGGCGAAGCCGTTGGAGAGATCGGCTTCGCCCCGGGTGGAAAGGTGAGTGAAGGAAAGGAGGTTCGAGTAATTACTTCGCGGCTGCTTCTTTGTTATGCTTCTTGAGCAGAGGCTTGTACACGGGGCTCAACAAAACAAGGATACAGATCAGGATGATGATCCCGGTGACGGGGCGGGTCAGGATATTGATGGTTGCTTCCATCAGGGTATCACCGGCCACGATGGTGTATGCGCGGCGGAGGTTGGACTCACAGATGACGCCCAGAACCAGACCGAGGATCATGGCCGAGCTGTTGAACTTGCAGGTGGAGAAGACGAAGCCGATGAGGCCGGAGATGGCCATCAGGATAACGTCAACTGCCGTGTTCTTGGTAGAGTAAGCGCCGATGGTCGCCATCATGATGATGGTGGGGCCAAGGATGCTGTAGGGGATTTTCAGCACCTGCACGAAGATGCGGGCGATGATCATGGCTGCAAAGACCATGACGATGTTGGAGACAAACATGGAAGCAAATGTGGCCGACAGGAACTGGGGCTGATTGACCAGCAGCAGGGGGCCCATGGTAACGCCCTTGAGCACCAGAGCGCTCATCATAATGGCAGCCGCGTTGCCGCCGGGGATGCCCAGGCTCAGCAGGGGGACCATGGAGCCGCCGGTGGCGGCGTTGTTGCCTGACTCGGGAGCGGCGATGCCCTCCAGGCAGCCGGTACCGAACTTTTCAGGGTGCTTGGAGATCTTCTGCTCTTCCGAGTAGCAAAGGAACGAAGCGATGGTAGCGCCTGCACCGGGCAGGATGCCAATGACCGTGCCGAGGATGGAGCAGCGGGCGATGACACCCTTCAGGCTCCACATTTCTTTCAGGGTAGGCATTTTGGCAGACATATCCGCCTTGCCGTCCTTGCCGGTGACAGCCTTCAGCTTGGAAGGCTTGTTGGTCTGCTTGAGGACTTCGGTGACGGCGAAGAAGCCGATCATGACGGGGATCATTTCAATGCCGGAGGTGAGGAAACGGGTGCCGAAGGTCAAGCGGGGCACGCCCAGCAGGGGGTCCAGGCCGATACAGGCCAGCAGCAGACCCAGCAGGCCGGAGATGATGGTGCGGCAGACATTGCCTTCTTCCAGGCTTGTCAGGATGGACAGGCCCATGAAGGAGATGGCAAACAGTTCCGAGGGGCCAAAGCTCAGGGCAGCCTGGGTCAGCTGAGGGCTGAAGATCAGCATACACACGGCTGCGAACATGCCGCCGATGGCCGAGGCGATGAGCTGTACACCCAGAGCTTTGCCGGCTTCGCCGCGCTGTGCCATGGGGTAACCGTCATAAGTAGTCGGGGCGGAGGACGGGACGCCGGGGATCTTGAACAGGATGGCCGTCATGCCGCCGCCGGTGATGGATGCGCAGTAAATTGCAACAAGGAATGCGATGGCGCTGACAGCGTCCATCTTATAGGTGAAGGGGATGCCGAGGGTGACAGCCATGGTGGCCGAAACGCCGGGCAGAGCACCGAACAACGTGCCAAGGAAGACCGCAAAGATGATAAGGATGAACATCTTCGGGGCAAAAACGACCGACAGGCCGCTGGTTAACAAATCTAGCATTTCATGTCACCTCCTGTTAGAAACGCGGGACGAGCGACTCAACGAACAGGGCGAAGTTGCGTAGGGGGAGGATCTGTCCGCGAGGGAGCAGAACGCCCAGAAACACGGCGAAGCCGATGTACAGGATGATGGTGATGATGACGGAAGAGAGGATCAGCATGGGGATGTTCCGCTGGCCCAGCAGCAGGCCGTAGGCAAACAGGAACAGCAGGCAGGTGAGCATAAAACCCACCGGCTCATACATCAGCGCCATGACCACCACCAGCACCATGCCGAGGAAAAGCTTGCTCTTGACAAAGCGGCCGATGGCAGGAAAGAAATCCTGGAAGCCAGCCTTGATATCTTCTTTTTTATTGATCTTGAAGAAACGGATGACGTTGAACGCCAACGCGATGAGCATCAGCACCAGGATAGCCTGCGGCCACTGCTCGGCACCCAGCTCATTGACGGCCGAGTGGGGCATAGTGGTACTGACATTGACAAAGCAGAAGATGCCGCCCGCAATCAGCAGCAGATTGACGATCAGTTCCAGAGCCATAAAATCAACTCCTTTGCATTATTCTCAAAAAAGCGGAGAGGGTGAACTCCCCGCCGGATACGATTCTGTTTTCAGCCGTGGTCCTTTATCAGATCAGACCTGCACCCTTCAGGTAGTCTTCAAAGGTGGTGTACTCTTCGTCGATAAGCTGCTGGAACTCTTCAGCGTCGGCGTAGCCGGGACGGTCGAGGTAGCAGGCATTCTTCAGGAACTCCTGATAATCGGGGGTGTTCCATGCTTCTTTCAGGGCATCTGCCATGGCGTTTACGGCGGCATCGGGCGTATCGGTACGACAGAGGATGCCGCGCCAGGTACCAACGTAGGAGTCGATGCCCAGCTCGCCGGTGCACTCCAGATCGGGCAGGGTGGACATGCGATTTTCGGAAATGGAGATCAGCGGGACGATGTCGCCGGACTGGATGAGGCCCATGATCTCATCAGCACCGGTGATGTTGATGTTGATATGGCCGCCGACCATGGCACTGGACAGCTCAGAGCCGGAGCTGTAGTTGACGACCTTAACGTACTGCTCCACTTCGGTAATGTCACAGCCAAGGCCGCCTGCCAGGGTCTGCTTCAGAGCCACAGAGTCCGCGCCGGTAGCGGTCAACATGCCGCAGGTCAGTTCCTGGGGATGTGCCTTTGCGTAGTCCACGAACTCGGTGAAGTTGGAGTACTTGCCTTCCTGTGCCTTCTTGGAAGAGGCGATGATGTTGATGGAGTGGACCAGCTTTGCAACGGGGCGCAGCTCTTTCTTGAAATCCACGGGCAGGATCTTCTGCAGGTCCAGCATGATGTGGGACTGGGTGCCCAGAACGTAAGTATAACCGTCAGCGGGCTGCTTGCAGGTAAAGTCGATGCCGTTTGCGCCGCCTGCACCTTCGACGTTGACGATCTCAACAGGAACACCCAGGATGGGCTCCAGCACGGGCTGCAGGGGGCGCAGGGTGCCGTCAGCACCGCCGCCGACGCCCCAGGGGCAGACCAGCGTGACCTTGCGCTCCCAGGTCCAGTCGGAAGCAGCGGCCGATGCCGCAGCGGAACCGGCGGTGGACGAAGCGGCAGTAGACGAACCGGAACCGCCGCAGGCAGCCAGGCCCAGAGCAGCGGCAGAAACGCCAGCGGCCTTCAGAAAGTTGCGGCGGGTGATCATCTTTTTCATAATGTTTTCCTCCTTGTCTTTTGGACAACATTTTCAGGATCTGCAGGGGGTCTTTCCGTTCCGCCCCTGCTGTTGTTAGCTTTATTCTAGCAAAGATGCCTTAACTGTCCATCGTGCTCTTTCTTAAAATTTCGTAAGGTTCGGCAAAAAGTTTTTGCTAAAATCCACAAAAGTGCTATAATACACTTGAAAATAGGAGGAAGTGCAAGATGGAGCGTTCAAAAATCTTAGTCGTGGATGATGAAAAGCTGGTGCGGCGGATGATTGCCCGCGTGCTGGAAAGCGAGGGCATGTCCATTGTGGAAGCATCCAACGGGCTGGACGCCGTACAGATGGCCAAGGCCCAGCCCTTTGACCTCATCATCCTTGATATTATTATGGAGGGGATCGACGGTTTTCAGGTCATCCACCAGCTGCGAAGCGAGGGGATGCTGACGCCCGTATTCATTTTAAGCGGACGTCAGGCCGATAACGACAAGGTCTTTGCACTGGGCATCGGGGCCGATGACTATATCACCAAGCCCTTCTCACCCTCGGTGCTCTGCGCCAAGGTCAAAGCCTGCCTGCGTCGAATGAGTCTTTCCGCTCCCAGCAGCAGCAGCGGCGTGCTCTCTGCCGGACCGTTCTGCTATTTCAGTGACGAGATGCGGCTATTGAAAAAAGGCATCGAAGTCCCTCTTTCCAGCAAGGAGAGCTTCCTGATGAAGTATTTCCTCACCAACCAGAACAAGGTGCTGACCAAAGAGCAGATCTACCGCAGCATCTGGGGCGACAATGTGGTAGACGACAACACCATTATGGTACATATCCGCCGCCTGCGCACGAAAATTGAGGATGACCCCAACAAGCCGCTTTATCTGCGCACAATCCGAGGCGTGGGATACCAGTTCGTGGCAGAATAGTTTATCAGACTTCCAGATCTGCGTAGCTGCTGCCAAGTGCTCCCGTATTATCCGTTCTAAGGTCGGGCGTGTGACGTGAAGCGCCTCAGCCAGCTGCCCTTTGTTCATCTCCCGGCGGGTGTACCGGGCATAAAGCTCTGAGAAGTCATCTGGCGTGGTTACTTTCTTCCTACCCTTATAGATACCGTTCCGTTTGGCGATGGCGATACCCTCCCGTTGACGGTCCAGCAAGTTTTGACGCTCAAACTCATTGATGGCGGCAATCATGGTGAGCATGAGCTTCCCGGTAGGCGTCCCGGTGTCCAGGTTCTCTTTGTTGCTGACCAGATGCACACTCTTGGCCTGTAACCGCTCCACGATCTCAAGCAGGTCCCTAGTGCTGCGGGCAAGGCGGCTGAAGTCGTGGATATAGACGGTATCGCCCTCCCGCACATAGTCGAGCATGGCTTGGAGCTGGGGCCTGTCCATACTCTTGCCGCTGATTTTTTCGGTGAACCATTTCTCGATGCCGTGCTTTTTGAGCGCTTCGATCTGGCGGGCTTCGTTCTGTTCTTCGGTGCTGACGCGGACGTATGCAACTTTCATGGTAGTACCTCACTGATTTGCAGAAAAATAGGGCCAGAGATAAGCGAAACTTTTGAAAACAAAGCCGAAACCAACCCTGAATTTCAAGATTTTGATGACGCTTTGGATGCAAGATAGGGCACACTCTACTTTTCAACTGTGCTCTCCCTTAACCAGATAGTCCAGCGTGGTATGAAAGTAATCGGCCAAGAGTAAAGCGGACTGCAAATCAGGTGCTCTCCGGCCAGTCTCCCACAGACTAATAGCCCGGCGGGACAGGTTGAGGTCATCGGCTAACTGCTGCTGTGACAAGCCTGCATCCTTGCGCAGTGATACGATTCTGGTACTGATGGTTTCCATGGTATCCCCTTTCTTTGTATGTGTACTCACAAAACAGACTACTCTCACTCGTCCCTTGTCTCTCTGTCTCTTGGGGGCTTAGTCAGCCTTTACGAACAGCTCCATACAGTCGGCACAGATGACCCGTACTTCCTTGGTGCTGCGAATAATAGTCCCGCACTTCGGGCATACCCACCGCCGGGTGCTGCTTTTGGCCTTGGGCGGTTTCGGGGCTCCTGTCTGGCTGCTGCCCGGTCCCTTGCTGGCCGTACCAGTGCCGCACATATCTGCCCACGTCAGGCCCTCTGTCATCTGGATATCCTGCCAGCCCATAAAGATGATGAAGTCCAACAGCTCTTCGGACGGGCTTGTAATGGTCCAACCGTATTTCTCGTGATGGTCAATGACTAAGCCGTGGGCCTCTGCGGTGGCCTTAAAGCGCTTGTTGTGATAGGCTCCGCTCTGGCTGGATGTATCGCGGATACCGTGAACCAGATTGTAAAGGTGTGCCATCTCGTGCAGCAGGGTGGCCGTGGTGTTCTCAATGGGGCGGTCCAGTGTTGCAGTGGAAATATTGATCTCATACCGCTGCTCTGTGCCCTGTTCGGTGCTGACCGTCCAAGTTTTGACTGTGGTGATGTGACCATAGGCAGAGGGCGTCTTTTTAAGTGTGATGATGGGCTCCGGCAATTCGCCGTTATAGTAATGCTTGTTGAGCTCCCGGAACATTTTTTCGAGCTGGCCTGCGGTGCGGCTGGTCTTAATGGTGCTTTTCATGGTGAACAACCTTTCTCTTGATAAAAAAGGCCGGGACAGGTATACTAAAGGTGCATCCCGCCCCGGCGGGTGTATAGGGCTCTGTACAGCGCAAACTTTGGTCGGTGGGCGCTGTATGGGGCTTTTCTTAGTTGATGGTCAAACGCTGGCCTGTGACGGTTTTGCTGTACTGAGCGTAGAGGTCCGGGGCCACAGTCTTGATAGATTTGCTGTCCAGTCGCGTACTGGAAAAGTCGGACAGACGAATTTTGTGACAGCCTACCTCAAGATAATTTGTAGCGCGCTCTGCAAGAGCTTCCTTGATTTGGGCTTTGAGCGTTTCTTGTTCGGTCTGTGCTGCCTCAATCAGCTGGGTAGCTTCCTTGTACAGCTCTACAAGGGTGAGTAAAGTATCGATGCTCATGTGTTTTACCTCTCTGTCTGTGTGTTGTTGGGGAATGTGTGTTCCCGATGGCATGAGTATAGACTATTCACGGGAATATATCAAGACGGAATATTGCACAAGAAAAAGGTCAAAAATATAGGCAGATTGTATATTCACGGGAATAGTACGAACATGATATAATAAAAACTATAAAGGTACAGGAGGCAATACCCCATGGCAAAAACAACCGCCGCGCAACAGCGTGCAGTCCACAAATATGTCAAAAACAACTATGACCGTTTGGAGTTGTCCGTCCCCAAAGGAGAGAAAGAAGAAATTCAGCAGGCCGCAAAGCAGGCGGGGCAAAGCGTCAACGCCTATGTCTATGAGGCGGTCAAGCGTCGTATGGAGCAGGAGCAGACCACAGCAGAAACGGCAGACCCGGGGGTAGAATAAAAAAGCTCCCTGCCCTTGATTTCAGAGCAGAGAGTTAGTTGTTCGATCTCCCCAGAACGGGGAAATCGCCTAGAAGAGTATGTTTTCAACATCTTTCCACAATATTTTCAACCGGCGAAATTGTGATACTGTTTGGGCGATACTACAGGGTAAAATATGCTGTATCACATCAGGCCAAACCGCCAAAAGAAAGTGCGACAAAAATGCGACAACAAGGTGTGACTCGACAAAATGAGCGGCAATAGGAATTGCATAAAATGACGAAGTATCTATACAAAATCAAACATAAAAAGATATAAAATGACATATCAAGCCTCTCTTTTAATCAGAGGGCCAGGGATTCGAGTTCCCTCGAGCGCACCAAAATCCCACGAGGAATCGCAAGATTCCTCGTGGGATTTTCCTTTTATACGCCATTTGCACGGTCTCTGCACGTTTTTTGCACGGTCCGCATTTTTCGTGTCAGATGGAGTAAGTCTGTGAATTACTTTGCAATTCGTGCTATTTTTTGCAATTCAGGTCAGCAAAGCCAAGCGGAGCTGCGCTTTTACAGAGGGGTCTGCGTCCTTCAGAAGCTCCAACAGTGCCGACACGGAGATGGTCGGTTCTGTTTCAACCGGGGCAGCCTGCACAAGTGTTGCTCCCGGCTTGTAGAAGCCTTCCTCGAACTTTTTACCCAGCTTTTTACGGGAATCCTGCTGGATGTGTGCATAGGTGTTGACCAGCAGATTGGCACTGGCGTGACCTGTTGTTCCCTGAACGGCTTTCACATCGCCGCCAGAGATCATCAGTTGGTAGGTGGCACTGGAATGCCGCAGGCCGTGAAACACGATGCGGGTGAACTCCGGGTGCACATCCTGCCACTTGATGAACTTCTTGCGGATGAGGATCGGTTCTACCGCCAGACCGTTGGGCAGACGCAGGAGCATCCCACTGTTGCGATAGCGTTCCGGGTCAACAGCTTCGTCCATTTCCAGACGCTTTAGCCAGTGCTTCAGTTCCTCTTTCAGCACGGTTGTCATGAAGATGGTTCGGTTGGAAGATGCTGTTTTAGTCTTTTTGAGCACCAGCGTTGTGGTGCTGCCCTCGCGCTTATCCTCAAACTCCTGCAAGATGCAGCCCTTGCCCGTTTTTGCCAGCGATGCCTTTTGGACACGCTGCATACACTTGTTGATGCGGAACGTGCCTGTGCCGTCCGCTCCCTCAAAATCAAGATCTTCCGGGGTCAGGCCAGCGACTTCGCCCTCACGCAGTGCGCCCACCAGTGTGAGGTGAACAGCCAGATGCAGAATCGGGTCTTCCATGCTGGCAAGTGCGGCCCACATCTCATCTGCATTCCAGATGGCACGCTCTTGAATTGACTTTTTAGGGCTGTCCACCGGAACGGGGCTTTTGATGAGGATGCCCCACTCCACCGCATACTGAAACGCTGTCCGCAGCAGGCGGTGTACCTCGTGGATGGTCGTGCCGGAGAGAAGCCGCTGCTGTTGTTTTTCCGAAAGCACCTGCTTTTTGCCCTCATAATACTGGCCGCAGGGCATTTTGCCGAGAGTGGCATACAAATCTTCCAGATGGTAGGGTTTGAGCTTTTGCATCTGCATATCGCCGATGTACGGAATAATGAGGTTCTGGACCGTTCCCAGATTGGATTGATAGGTCTGCGGTGCCCACTTGTGCTTGTTGCACTGTTTGGGAAGCCACTCCATCAAAAACTCTTTGACGGTGATGGTGGACGGAATCAAAAACGTTCCGTTTGCCAGTTCATGTTCGATTTGTTTTTTGCGATTTGTTGCCTCCTCTTTCGTGGGAAAACTTTCCCATTTGTTGCAGTTTTTCCCTGCTCATCTTGGTAAGTATAGCGGACACCATAGGAGCTGCCGCGTTTCGTAATATATGCCATACGTTATCTCCTTTTTCAAGCTGCCCGGAGCCACGCATCGAAACTGTCTTTCGGGATGCGGATGCTTCCGCCGACCCGAAGAACACGAAATTCGGTAGTGCTGTTGCACAGGTTGTAGGCAGAACGCAGGCTGATGGACAGCATCTGCGCAATTTCCTCCACCGTGTACACCAGTGTTGTGGCTTTCAGGCTGTCAGTCGGAGACTTGACGGCATTGGTTTGAGTGACCACCTCCATTTTATCGTTATTCGGAATGGTCCGCAAGATGTTTTTCGTATAATTCAAAGATTTCACAGTTTCGGTCGCAACAGGCCGAGATTTGTTCATAGGCAAAACCTCCATGTTTTATTTTTGATGTAAGTTCAAAATTGCCTGCTCACTCTGCTCATCCTGCACCTTTTGCGCACTGTGAGCAGGCTGAGCAGGGCTTTTTCAAGTTGATTCTTATTTTTTAATCCCACGGACTGGGAACATCAACGGGTAAAAACAGGTCAACGTCTACATTGTGAAAGCCCCGATTTGTGCCAATGCACTTATCATCGTAGACGATGCCCAGACTTTTCTGGTTGTCTTTCAGATGGTGGATAAAGGTTGATGCTGCCAGCGGCTTTTCCAGATTGTCCAGACACCAGCGTTCATAGACTTTATAGAAATCCGTGGATTTGCACTTGGCACCCTGCCGAATTTCAAAGTAACCCTCAGATTTGAGAAAGCCCAGGATATTGTTGCCCTGCTCCATTGCTTCTTTCAGATTTGCCGCAGTGCGTTCGCTGATGGTAAACCGATAGTTGTTCCGAATCAGCCGATGCAGCCCTTCCAACGCCCAAAGCAGGATGCCCTCTTTTTCGTTCCGCATCTTATCAATGAGAAAAGGATCATCCACCCGGCCAACGGGCTTTTCCTTAGTGGTGAGCAACAGCTGGCGGCGATAGAAACCGTTGGACTTGTCATAGAGTGCGTGTAAGCTGCCATTCCCGAAGCAGGCAAACCGAACATACAGCGTCCCCTGCACACTCTGCTGGCCCTTGCGCTCAATGTCAATTTTATCTTCCAGCGTGACAAGAGTTTTAATGTTGTTCGTCTGCGGCAGGGCTTCGGTTTTCATGTCATCGTCCACCAGAAGCAGCTTGTACTCCAAGTCTGCACGGGCAAAGCGGTTGGTTTCCACTTTTTGCAGACTGCCTGTGTACATACTGCTGCCGAACAATTCTCGCAGGATCAGCCCGATTCTGGATTTTCCCTCACCGCCCTTGCCGACCATCAGCAGCATTTTCTGTGCCTTGGTGACAGGCAGCAGGCAATAGCCGATATACTCTTGCAGAGCTGGAATATCTTCTTCGTATAGCAGTTCGATCAAGAATTGCAGCCAGCGTGTCGGTGCTGGTGCGTCCGACACATAGGCGATGGGCAGTCGGTTCATGCAGTATTCCTTTTCAGCACTGAAATGACCGTCCACAAAATAAGTACCATTTCGGACATAGATGCGGTCTGTCTGAATCTTCGGTGGTTCGGATGCACAGGCCAACTTGATGGCCTGCATGATATGTTCAATACGTCGTGCTACGCTGGTGGTAGCGTAATAGCGAATCTGCTCATAGATTTCTTTCTTCAATGGGGCTTCATCCTCTACCATGCCATCCACCGTGAACAGCCTGCCTTGAAAGCAGCGCATGGGGTGCAGGCTCAAAAAATAATCGGCAAATAATGGCTCAATAATTTTCCCATTGTCACCCACCCAGTTTCGGGCGGGTGTGCTATGCTGCATCTTCGGTTTTCTTGCATTGGTTGATTGCTTTTCCAAGGGCGGTCACTTCCTTTCCGTTGAGTAATTGTTGCTTTTCAGGTAGGCTTCCCAGCAAAAGAATATCCAGCAGATATTGCACACGGTCTGCATAGTGCAGACTTGCTACAAAACAAGGATGCAGGGATGCTTCTGGATTTTTGGGTGCATAGGCCATGCGCCAATTTGCTAGCAGAGAACGATAGCCACACAGGATTTTGTAGAATTGCTCTTTCTGGTTCAATGGCTTTTCCACGAGCTTATAGCGTATCAGTGGAAAAGTGCCTGTTGCAGAAAGCCCAAAATCTGAGGCCAGCTTTTCCGCCGCTTGCCGCAAGGACAGCTGAAACATTTTTGCGGTAAAGTCGATTACATCGCCATCCACTCCACAGCCAAAACAGTGAAACCGTGAATCCACTTTCATGCTGGGATTACGGTCTGCATGGAATGGGCAGCAAACCATGCTGCTGCGGTTTGGACGAAAACCATAGGCTTCTGCAGCCTGTCGAGTAGTGATATTCAGCTTTACGATTTCAAATAAATTGTTGTTCTTGAAGATTTTCCTCCTTTACAGTTCCATGCCATGACTGCGCTTCTTCGGCTTTGTGCGTGTCTGCTCACGCTGGTTGATTTCTTCCTGCCGCTGCTGCAGCTTTTGCAAAACGGACGGGCGGGAATCTTCTTTGATTTGCTCCATGGCCGCTTTTTTCACCTCTGGGATATAGAAGAACTGCGTTCCTCTTGAAAGAAGGCTCTTGATTGCCCCAATGATATTTTTCCGCAGGCAGAGTATTTGTTCTTCTGCATATTTTCTGGTGCGGAAGTCTGCAATTCGTTCTGGTTCCATTAACCATTCCAAATGTTGATCAATTTCATTTACAGCTTCCTGTAATGCTTTGTTTAATCCAACATCGGAAACCGCAAGGACCGCTTGGTCATAAGAACCATTTACCGCATCATTAAACAAATCGTTTACATCTACCCATTGCGAAAACAGCTCTTCTAATTCGTTCTCCTGGCTTTTAATTTTTTCATTGTTTTTCGAAATCTCTTCAGATTGCCTTATCGCCTGATTGAATAGTTCAGCATATTCATCTCGCTGGTTACGGCAATCTTCCAGCAATCCGACATATTGAATACTTTGTTCTTGCAGCTCTTTCTTCTGTTCTGCGATCCGTTCATTTTGCCTTTTCAGGATGTAGTCCTGCTTTTCCAGATAAGCCCGTCCGCCGTATTCTGGCACTTCGTCCAGTTCCAAGCCGTGGCGTTTGGCAATCTCGAATAGCATCGTGCGGCAGGCTGCATCGAATGTGATCTTACGATTGTTGTAGCGACCAAGGGGCTTGCCTGGTTTTGGCAGTTCAAAACTCAGTGCTTCCAATGCCTTTTCCTGCTTCGGAGCAATCTCTCCATACTTATTTTCACAGTCAAACACATGGCGTTCGTGGATGTGCGGAGTCCCTTCATCCAGATGTAACGCCCAATCCAGAATGTGAACGTGTTTGCCGAAACGCTCATGGAACGCATCCATGAATTCTGTGGCGATTTGAAAAAGTTCTTTCGTGGAAGCGTGACTTTCCAGCGTTCCAAGCTGATAGATGCTTTCTTCGGGGCAGGTTTTCTTGCTGGTAAGCAAATCTTCGGGAGAACGGTTTCGTTCCGTGTGCCGGATTTTGGCGTTGCGCTCATTCTGCTTTTCGGTGAAGTTGGTGTAATGGAGTTTGTAGTAGAGCTTTTCAACTTCTTCAAAAGTGTCGGCCAGACTTTCCTCACTCTTGGGCTGCAGAGCAGAGCGGATGCCGTTATAACAATCCCAATAAATGTTTTGCTGGACACGTTCCGGGTCGATATGCTCGCTGTTGGCAATTTCAAAACTGCGGTCATTGTGCTTTGGGTTATAAGTGCCGTGCTTTCCGGCGCGGCCATTGTGTCGGGTAAGTTTCAGCGACCATCTCTCCTTTCTGGGGTCACACAGAGAGCGCCGTGCGCGGGGTAGGGGCAACGCGGTGCAGCGGAGCTGCAAATCTGCCGCCTGCTATGCGCCAGATAATACCCAGTAGTATATGACGCAAGGCATCACATCCACTGGGCAAGGCTGCCGCCCTTGACCCGCGCAAAGATCTGCGATCTCTGCACTCTTGCGCCGAACAACCTGACAGACAAAACTTTGTGAAGTCCTCTCTGCCAGCTTGCCCGGTTCTTCTTCGGTGTCGGTCTGCCCGCAAGCTGTTCCTGCCCGATTTCCTCCGGCGTATGGCTTCTTCTTGGTGCGCTCTTGTCGTGGCGGCACTTCTCCGAAAAAGCATATTAACTTGCAGCCGATCATGTTGTTGTCAAGGTACGATGTTGTCTTGTAAGAAGTTGAGGGCTTTCAAAAAATGCGAGCAAAACTGTTTTTGAAAGTGGTTCCTACACCCTATACAAGCTTAAAGGAGTGTTTTTAAACCGGGCCTTTTGAAAATTCAAAGAAAATTCATTTTTCCAACGTTCTCCTCTACCTATAACAATCTAAAATGGGTGTTTGGCAACCAGATTTTCAAATTTTGTTGAACTGCCTAATTTTAGAATATAGATTTTGTTCGATTTCCACTTATAGAACCAGAGGAAAGCAGTTTTGCAAAAGATTTTGAAAGCCCCTATGCTAATAGGAATCCGCAGAGCTGTTTTGGAATACAGTTTTGAAAATTTCACAATTTTGGGCAAAAAGAAAAACGGCAAAGCAGATAAAATCCACTTTGCCATTTTAAAGAAAGCACTTCTGCTAAACACTCTACATTGAAAATGCAATCGTACACTGCTATAATAAAATTGTGGTATTATCACCAAAAATTCAAGATGTAAACCGTTTGCGATTGGCAAACATTCAGGAGGAACTCATGGTTACAGGAGCCATTAAAAATAAGGTAGATAAAATCTGGACGGATATCTGGGCGGGCGGCATCACCAATCCGCTGACCGTCATTGAACAGCTGACCTATCTCATGTTCATCCGGTCACTGGACGAGAAAGAACTTGCCACCGAAGATTTCGAGAACATGGCGGGCGAAAAGATGGAGCACATCTTCCCGGCCAGCGCGGCAGGGCAGTCCATGCGGTGGAGCCGCTTCAAGGACAAGGACTCCCGCGAAATTTTCCTGACCATGCAGCAGCGGGTGTTCCCTGCCATCAAAAAGATGAAGTATGGCCGTCTGCCGGACTTTGATGCGAACGGCGAACTGGTGGAGATCGAGGACGACCCCACTCGCCCGGATGAGGGCAACACCGCCTTTGCGCGGTACATGGACGATGCCATGTTCCTCATTCCCACCCCGCAGGTGCTGCAAAAGATCATCACCGGGCTGGAGGATCTTTACACCCATGACATTGCCGACCTTGATATGCAGGGCGACCTGTATGAGTATATGCTGCTAAAACTGTCCTCGGCAGGGAAGAACGGCCAGTTCCGCACGCCCAAGCAAATCCGTGACATGATGGTGGAGCTGGTGCAGCCCACGCCGGACGACTTCATCTGCGACCCCGCCTGCGGCACGGCGGGCTTTCTGGTGTCCAGTGCGCAGTACCTCCGCGCCCACTACGAGGACAGCATGACCTCGGAGCAGTGGCAGCATTTTGCCGGCCCGATGTTCACCGGCTTTGACACAGACCGCACCATGCTGCGCATTTCGGCCATGAACCTGATGCTCCACTCCATCACGAACCCGGAAATCGACTACAAGGACAGCGTGTCGAAGCAAAACTCCATTTGCGGCAAGTACACCGTTTGCCTTGCAAACCCGCCGTTCAAGGGCACTGTGGATGCCGAGAGCATCAACGATGACCTGAAGGCTGTCACCAACACCAAAAAGACGGAGCTTTTGTTCCTTGCGCTCTTCCTGCGAATGCTCAAAACGGGTGGACGCTGCGCCTGCATCGTGCCGGACGGCGTGCTGTTCGGTTCCAGCAAGGCGCACCAGAGCATCCGAAAAGAACTCATTGAAAACCATCAGCTGCGGGCGGTCATTTCCATGCCCTCCGGCGTGTTCAAGCCCTACGCAGGCGTGTCCACAGCGGTGCTGGTGTTTACCAAGACCGGCGCGGGCGGCACCGACAGGGTGTGGTTCTACGATATGAAAGCCGACGGCTTCTCGCTGGATGATAAGCGCACCGAGGTGAAGGAAAACGACATCCCGGACATCATCGCCCGGTTCAATAACCTCGACGCCGAAACTGACCGCAAGCGCACCGAGCAGAGCTTCTTTGTGTCCAAAGAAGAAATTGCCGCCAATGGGTACGATCTATCCATCAACAAGTACAAAGAGACCGAGTATGTGCCGGTGGAGTACCCCTCGACCACGGAGATCCTTGCCGACCTGCATGAGCTGGAAATGGAGATCACCAAGGGTCTGGCAGAGTTGGAGGAGATGGTGTGATGGCGAGACTTGAAGAGATTTGCTCCTTGATTACAGACGGTTCTCATTTTAGCCCAGAGGATGAGGGTGTAGGGTATCCTATGTTCTCTGTAAAAGATATGACCCCGAATGGTTTTAATATCTCGGGATGTAAAAAAATAGGAGAAGAAGCGTATAAAAAATTAGTTGCAAATGGCTGTAAGCCTTTGAACGATGATGTGGTTGTGGCAAAGGATGGAAGTTATTTAAAAACGGCATTTGTAATTAAAGGTAATCCTGAGATTGCATTGCTGTCCTCCATTGCTATTCTTCGTCCCAAAATAGATTTGGTTGTCCCTGAGTATTTAAGCTATTTTTTAAAGTCCGACGCTGTTTATAGAACAGTTAGTTTGAATTACATTACAGGAACTGCTTTAAAAAGAATTATTTTGAAAGGCATTCGGAAAATTGAAGTAGACCTGCCAGATATAGGAGAACAGGAGCAACGAGCACAACGTCTTAGCAAAGTGGACTATCTTTGCCAGCTACGCAAACAACAACTTGCTAAACTGGACGAACTGGTAAAGGCGCGGTTTGTGGAGATGTTTGGAGACCCTGTACGAAATGAAAAAGGTTGGAATACATATGCGTTAGCCGAAATGTGTGACGGAATAGGTGATGGGCTTCATGGAACTCCTGAGTACGATGAAAATGGGGAATATCCATTCATTAACGGAAATAATCTTATAGATGGTGTAATCCAAATCAACGCATCAACAAAAAAAGTAAATAAAAAGACTTATGAAAAACACTATATCAAGATTTCGCAGAATGCGATACTTCTCTCGATAAATGGAACGCTAGGAAAAATCGCTTTTTACAATGGTGAACAAGTAATGCTTGGAAAAAGTGCCTGCTATTGTAATCTAAAGGATGAAGTAAACAGAATCTTTGTTTATAAAATTATGAAAACGGATGCTTTTGCAGGATACCTCGAAGATAATTCGACGAAAAGCACAATAAAAAATGTTGGACTAAAAGCGATACGCGAATATCGGTTGATTGCGCCGCCGCTTTCCCTTCAAAACCAGTTTGCCGTCTTTGCCGAGTACGTAGACCAGCAGAAGCAGACCGTACAACAGAGTCTTGAAAAGCTGGAATTGATGAAAAAGGCGCTGATGCAGGAATATTTTGGGTGAATAAAAATGAAAGGAAAAAATTTAAGATACAAAGATGTTTTTTCCGAATATCAAAAAGATTGCTTGGATATATTGGTGAAAAAAGCCGTTGAACTCCGTCTATGGACTGCGGAAAAACTTGGAAATACTGCATCTGCAAAATTAAAGGATTTTTATAAGCACTATAAAGAATGTGTAGAGTCTTATCAATGTGAGACAAACATATCAACACCTATGCCCGACGGACATAATGGAAAGAAAAATACAATCGAAAAAGGACGTATAACGCTAGAATATCTTGATTTATATGATTTTCTTCCTAAAGAGAATTTTCAACAATTCAAAAGAAAAATCGTAAAATACAGAAGAAAAAATGAACAAGCTCCTTTTAGCTTTTTCATGACCGCAGAAGAATTTGAAGAAATTAACCGATTGGAAAATTTTTCAGACTGGCAGGTGTTTCAGAATATCATCACTTGCAAAATAAAAAAGAACCAACGCTTAAGTGAATGCTGTACACAAGTTTTAATTCAAGCCATGTCTCTTTCCCCTACATATTTAATTGTTAAATATCGATTTTTTGCATCAAGAAAATTTAATGACAAGTTGAACGAAATAATTACGAAAGATTACAAAGGGCATTTCGATACAATTAGACCTGCTTTCATGGACTGGCACCATCCGTGGCGTTGCTTTTATACATTTTATGATGGAAATTATGAAAGAAGAAAAGAAGTGTATGATTATCTTGGAAGTGTAAAATGGCTCATGTATAATGAGGTGCAATCAAACTTTAAGTGCTATTTCGGTGAAGAAGGAGAATTCCCACCATGTTTTGAGACATATAAAACCAATATACGCCCCTCTTTAAGAAAGAGCTATTCCGATTTTTGGAGAAGCATTCTTATAGATGAAAGGGCTATGGAGTATTCCGTGAATCTAAATATGTGTATTGCATGGGATTTTTCTTCACAAAACGCGCCGCAAAAAATTCAAGCAATTCAAGGGTGCGGAGACGATTCGTTTCAGGGAATTATGATGAGTGAAATCTCTAGCGAATATGCAGAATATCTTGTCGCAAAAACATTCAATGAAGTTGCAAGAAAGTGGATGACGATATGTAATCGCGAAATAGGAAGAGAATTAAAAAAGGCTAAAAGTAAATCTATATTAAAAACAAGACTAAAAATAGAAAAGAAACTATACTATAGTAAACGATTTATAACTGAGTTTGAAAGTGACTTGAAAGAATGTAGCGCAACAAAAAGATTCGAGCCGGCTGTTCTCCATAGTAACAAAGGCTCTTTCAGAAGAAATTCGTTTACGGAAAGTGCGTTCGATTCGATAGGCGATTACACTCAAAAAACCGCAAAAATGATTGATGATGTTATTGGTCATTTTGATACAGTGGCCGAAAGTAATAATACTTATTTTGGTTATAAGATTGCTAAATATGCGCTATGGATTGCAATAATCACACTGATTATTACAATTCTATTCGAAATAAAAAATATCGACTGGAATGAGTTGATAAAGTGTGTGTCTGATTTTATCTCGTAAGGAGCGTGATTTTTATGTCCAACTTCTCCTATCTATCCACCCACCCCGAATATTCCCTCTTCGCTAATTCCGCCATCGAGGCCGAGAAAGTGTTCTCCACCTCCCCGGTGATGTGCGCGGTGGGGTGCCGGAAGGCGTTGGAGCTGGCGGTGAAGTGGGTGTATGCGGCAGATAAAACCATCACGATGCCCTACAAGGACAACCTGCAATCCCTGCTGCACGAGCCGAGCTTCCGCTTCGCGGTGGACCGGGATGTGTGGAGCGTGCTGCCCAGCATCGTGAAGGCGGGCAATCTGGCGGTACATACAGGGCATAGCATGTCGGCGGCGGATGCAGTGTTCAGCCTGCGGGGGCTGTTCGATTTCATCCAGTGGGTGGATTACTGCTACGGCACGGACTATGTGGAGCGCTCCTTTGACGAGACAGCCATCCCCGGTGAAAAGGTAACACTGGACGAAAAGAAGATCCGGGAGCAGGAAAGTTTACTGACCCAGAAAGACGCCGAGCTGGAAGCCTTGCGCAAGCAGGTGGAGAGCCTTTCGGCGGCATACACGGCGGGCAAACAGCAGAACCAGCAGTGCCGCACGTTTACCGCCGCCGACCTGACCGAGGCCGAGACGCGGCAGAAGATCATCGACATCGACCTCAAGGCCATGGGCTGGAAATTCACCGGGCCGGACGCTGATGTGCGCACCGAGTACGAAGTGAACAACATGAACGGCGTGCTGGGGCAGAAGGGCTATGCGGACTATGTGCTGATGGGCAGGGACGGCTTGCCGCTGGCGGTCATTGAAGCCAAGCGCAGCACCAAAGACCCCAACATCGGGCGCAAGCAGGCTCAGCTTTATGCAAACTGTCTGGAGCAGAAGTTTGGCCGCCGTCCGATGCTGTTTACCACCAACGGCTACACCACCTATTTCTGGGATGAGCAGAGCGGCCCGCAGCGTGCCGTGAGCGGGGTATTCTGCAAGGACGACTTGCAGAAGCTGATGAACCGCCGCACCGAGAAAAAACCGCTGGATACCATTGCAATCGACGATAAAATCACCGACCGCTACTACCAGAAAAATGCCATCCGTGCGGTGTGCGCCCACATCGCGCAGGGGTTCCGGCGCAACCTGCTAGTCATGGCCACCGGCACCGGCAAGACCCGCACGGCATCCAGCCTGACCGACGTGCTGAGCCGGGGCGGTCATGTGACGAATGTGCTGTTTCTGGCTGACCGCACCGCGCTGGTCAAGCAGGCGAAGGACGATTTCAAGAAGTATCTGCCGGACCAGTCTCTGTGCAACCTGTGCTCCTCCAAGGACGACAAGGCGGCGCGCATCGTGTTCTCCACCTACCCCACCATGCTCAACGCCATCGACAACGCCAAGACGAAGGACGGCGTGCCGCTGTTCTCCCCGGCTCACTTTGACCTCATCATCGTAGACGAGAGCCACCGCAGCATTTTCAAGAAATACCGGGCCATCTTTGACTATTTTGATGCCATTCTGGTGGGTCTGACTGCCACTCCGAAAACCGATGTGGACCGTAATACCTACGACTTTTTTGAGATGGAGCACGGCATCCCTACCTACGCCTACGATTACGACACGGCGGTCTACACCGACCATGTGCTGGTGCCTTACTACAACTACGAGGTCAAGACGAAATTCACAGAAGAGGGCATCCACTACGACCAGCTTTCACCGGAGGATAAGGCGCGCTACGAGGACGATTTCGCCGAGGACGACACCCTGCCCACCTTTATCCCATCCGAAAAGCTGAATAAGTTCATCTTCAACGCCAACACCGTGGACACGGTGCTGCAAGACCTGATGGAACGGGGCATCCAGACGGCGGGCGGTGACCGCATCGGCAAAACCATCATCTTTGCCCAGAACAAGCGCCATGCGGAATTTATCCGGGAACGGTTTTGCAAGCTGTATCCGCAGCTGGAACAGCAGTATCCCGGCTTCATCCAGCGGGTCGTCTGTGACGATGCTTATGCGCAGTCCATCATTGACGATTTCAAACAGCCGGACAAGCCGCCATTCATTGCGGTCTCGGTGGATATGATGGACACGGGCATCGATGTGCCGGAGTGCGTCAACCTTGTCTTTTTCAAAAAGGTGCGCAGCAAAACGAAATTCTGGCAGATGATCGGCCGGGGCACCCGGCTCTGCCCGTCCCTTGCCTGCGTGGATGCCATCGACGGCGAATATACGGGCAAGCGGCGCTTTTTGATCTTCGACTACTGCGGCAACTTTGAGTTCTTCCGCCAAAAGCCCAACGGCTACGAGAGCACCGACACCAAGAGCCTGTCCGAAAGCATTTTCTGCAAGCAGGTGCGGATCGCCGCCGCGCTGCAGGATGGAGCCTATACAGACGAAAAATACCAGTGCTGGCGCAATATCCTTACCGAAACCTGTCGGGCTGAGGTGGGCGCACTGAACCCAGAACTGGTCTCTGTGCGCCTGCACCGGAAGGCCGTGGAACACTACCAGAAACCGGAAGCCTTCACCGCTCTGAGCGAAACAGACAAGGGCACCCTGATGCGGGAAGTCGCACCGCTTATCTCGCTGGACGACAAGGATGAAGCGGCCAAGCGGTTCGATAATTTTGTGTACGGTCTGGTGCTCTGTGAGCTGGAAGGTCTGCCCGGACTGACGCGGGCACAGCGGCAGCTGAAAAACACCGCCGCCCTGTTGGAGCAGAAAGCAACCATCCCACAGGTGCAGGCCAAGCTCCCGCTCATCCGGGAAGTGCAGACGGACGAGTTCCTGACTTCCCACGATTTGCTCCGCTTTGAGGAAATGCGGCAGGAGCTGCGGGAACTCATCAAGTTTCTGGTGGAGGGCGGCGAGGGGCAAAAACCCATCTATACTGCCCTTGCTGACCCGGTGCTGGAACAGACCGAGGGCAAGGCGCTGGACTCCGGTTATGACTTTGGGGAATACCGGGAGCGGGTCAACCGCTACATCATGGAGCACCGCAGCGATACGCTGGCCATCCACAAGCTGACCCAGAACATTCCACTTTCTCAGGGCGACTACACCGAGCTGGAACACATCTTCACCAGCGAACTGGGCAGTAAAGAAGATTATGCCCGGGAGTTCAAAGACACTCCGTTTGGTCTGCTGGTGCGCAAGGTGGCAAAGCTCGACCACGAAGCCGCCATGCAGGCATTCTCCAAGTTCATCAACGATGAATCGCTGAATGCAAAGCAGATCGCTTTCGTGCAGAAGGTCATCCATTACATTGAGCAGAACGGCTATGTAGAAAGCAAAGCCGTCCTGATGAAACCGCCCTTCGACCAGCCCATCCTGTTTACCCGCCTGTTTGATGGCAAAATGGGCGGAGAACTGATGGAAATGATCAATTCGGTGAAAGAGAATGCCACCCATGTGACCGCATAAAGTGGTAGAATATACTAATAAAATACGGTATAATACGCTTGAACGATATTGAACTGAATTGCAGGTGATACCATGCCTTTTCCCCTCGACCATTACATTGAAGCCTCCCATGTGGATTACAAGGAGCGCCTTGAAGAGAAAAAGCCGCGCAGCTGGCTGAAATCCGTGTCGGCCTTTGCCAATACCGAGGGCGGACACTTGATTTTTGGCGTAAAGAATGAGCCGCGCGAGGTCGTAGGATTGGAAAATCCGCAGGCTGTGGTGAGCAGATTGACGGAACTTATCAAAGTCCGCATTGACCCTACACCACGCTATCGGGTGCGGGAGGTCGAAATAGAGGGCAAGTCCTGCGTTGATTTGGAAGTACAGGACGGCCCGGCGTATCCATATTATTATGCCTTTGACGGTTCCCATACGGCCTATGTGCGGCATGGCGACCAGTCCGAAGAAGCCACTTCACGGGAACTGAACGAGCTGATCCTACAAGGTATGAACCAGACCTTTGATGCCCTGCCCAGTTCTTATCGAGTGGGTGATGTCAGTTTTACACTGCTGGCCGCGACGTTTAAGAATCTGAAAAAAGAGGATTTCGACCTTGAAAAAGACTTGCCCTCCGCAGGATTGGTAACAGATGATGGACAAATCACGAATGGCGGCCTGCTGCTTTGCGATCAAGGCGTTCTGAAACAATCCCGTATTTTCTGCACTCGCTGGAAAGGCAACTACAAGGGCAGCATTGAAGAAGATGCTCTGGATGACAAGGAATTTCAGGGTGCAAGTCTGATCACGCTGCTGCAAAATGCGGAAGATTTTGTTCGCAACAACAGCAAAAACCCGTGGAGTATCCGTGGTATGACCCGTGAAGAACGCAGTGACTATCCGTATAAGGCCGTTCGTGAGGTGCTGGTCAATGCGCTGATCCATCGGAATTATCAGATTCTTGGTTCGGAGATTCATGTAGAAGTGTTCGATGACCGACTGGAGATCACTTCACCGGGCGGTATGATGAATGGCCGCAGGGTGCAGGACATGGATATCCGGCACATTCCGTCTATGCGGCGCAATCAGGTGATCTCGGATGTGTTCTCACGGCTTGGCTTTATGGAGCGCCGTGGCAGCGGCATTGACCGCATCCTGAACTCTTATGTGGAAGTAGCCCAGAAGCCGACCTTCTACTCGGATTCGGATTTCTTTATCGTCACACTGCCGAATAGAAGTGTAGCGACTCCGGCACAGGTCAGTATGGAAAGTGTGGCAAGTGGTGAGGAAAGTGCGGAAACCTCTGCGGAAAGTGCGGAAACTTCTACAGTGCTCCACGGAATGAGTACGGATGCCGAAGTGAGTGAACTTTGCAAAAGGCTGGATAATACCAGGCTGACTGCAAGTACAAAAGAACGGACGCTTGAACTTTTCAAGAGATATCGGTATCAATATCAGTTCCGCAGCATAAACGTTGCACAGCTATATGGCGTTCAGAAATCGCGTGCATCCTCTATCATCAAGAATCTTATCAAGCATGGATTGGTGACGTCACCAGAATATGGCGTATACCAATTTGTGAAGAAGTAACACCGCTATCAACAGGTGGTTTTTGAAAACCAAGCGGTGAAGCTGTTACAGCCCATGGAACGTCTTAATATAATTTGAATTATCATAATCGAAATTATATTAACCACTTGTGTGAAAATGCCCACTCCCCTGAGAACTTCTCAGACGAGTGGGCATTTTTCTTCCCGTGTATCAAATTTGACTTTGCGGTCACTCAAACCGCCATCAAGTCATGGATCAAAAATCATTATTTTTCATTTGTCCCAGAGTAAGTGCATGGTTTCTGCACTGTTTTTGCACGGTTTCAAGGGATGCAAGGGGCACTCTGACTTGCAAAATACGACAAAGGGTGCAGAAATTACGCAGTGAAAAATCACGATGTTCTGCACAAAAATGACGTAAACTCGAAACTTCTAAAATCAGAGTGTTCTACCCGGTGGGCTCTTTTAATCAGAGGGCCAGGGATTCGAGTTCCCTCGAGCGCACCAAAAGGACGACAAATCGCTGAAACGAACGGTTTGTCGTCTTTTTTGTTTTATACGGTTTTGGGGGCTTGTACCTGTGATTTTTTCAAAAAATTTAGAGGTCAGAGGTACAAAAATGAAGAAGATTCAGAAGAATTATGAGCTGAACGCAGGCGAGAGCTTCCGTCTCGACAAGAACGGTCTCCACGGCGTCACGGCGCAGGGCCGCTTCAAGATGAGCCTGCCGCTGGTGCTCGAGTAAAAACATCTGTAGAACGCAGAAGACCGACGGCTTTCCGGAATGGAGGGCTGACGGTCTTTTTGTTCAAAACAGGAAAATACTGGAACGGAAAAGAGCGCAATATACCTTATAAATGGCGTTTCAAAAGCAGAAATTTGGCTCAACGTCCAAAATTAAGGTTTGGATGCTTGACAAAGCGGAGATGGGATAGTACACTCAAAAAGAAAATTGATGCAAGACATCCTCAAGGTGAAAAAGATTCACAGAAGAACGGGCGTCTCCGAACTGAAAACGGAAGGAGGCTAGGGACATGACGCTGTTTTCTTACGAAATTTTCGATGCAGTCGCGCGTCAGGGCAGCTTTAACAAAGCGGCCCAGCAGCTGCATCTGACCCCCTCTGCCATCAGCCATGCCATCGCGGTGATGGAGGCTGAGCTTGGTTTTACCTTATTCAACCGCGGCAAAAACGGCGTGACCATGACCAGCTATGGCGCTTCGCTCTACCCGTCCATCCGGGCGGTGCTCAACAGCGATGAGGCCCTGCAGCAGAGCATCGCCCGCCTCAACGGCCTGGAAAAGGGCAAGGTGAAGCTGGGTGCATTCAACTCGGTCTGCGCCGGCCTGCTGCCCCAGATCCTCAAGAGCTTCATGGCAAGCTACCCCCAGATCGAAGTCGAGGTCTATCAGGGTACTTACGACGACGTGAAGGAGTGGCTGCGCACCGGTCAGGTGGACCTGGCCTTCCTGTCCGCCAGCTGCCGCGAAGAGTTCAACCTGACCGAGCTGTTCCGTGAGCCGCTGCTCTGCATCGTACCGCAGGACTGGCCTGAACCGCCAAACGGCATTATGACGCCGGAGCTGATGAACGGCCAGAGTTTTGTCGTCCAGTGCGACGCCACCGACGCCGAGATGCGCCAGTTCCTCAAGAAAT
>OGZM01000959.1_pt1 | contig 28812 bp, 25 predicted proteins | sample 1576821 | NCBI WGS metagenome assembly OGZM01 (sample SAMEA3541491, study PRJEB24748) | human gut metagenome | biome: human gut; feature: human-associated habitat; material: faeces | place: China | collected 2012
ATGACCTACGCCTTAGGAGGGCGTCGCTCTATCCAACTGAGCTACAGAATCACTCAAATATTATACAATATTTTTCTTTTTTTTTGAAGAATTTATTTTTCTAAACTGCCTTTCAATCCATATATAAGATGTTTCTGTCCCAGTCCTCCAAGAAGTTTCATCTTATTAAAATAATCTGTAACAAGGTTATTTTTTGAGTTGATTTCATTGTAATAATCATAAAAATCTTTAATCTCGTTCATAAAATGACTGTCGCTTCCAAAAGTTATTCCAAGATTATATTTTCTTTGAAGCTCTTCTGCAATAAGATTTCTTGACTGAGGAAGTGCATGATTATGAATCTCTATTGCATCAACCCTTCCTATTACATTATAAATATAATCTTTGTTTTTTATAAAATTTTTCTGAGCTACTCCTGCTATATGAGGAATAGATTTGTAACATTCAAAATTTTCCAATGCTCTCAGATAATATTCTATATCTTTTGTTGTTTTTGCCATTCTTATCTTGCTTCTGTTAGGCTCAACATACCCTTTGTAAAAATAAACCATATCATCTTCAGATGCAAAGTATACCAGAAGTTCAAAACCGTCACAGCACCCAAGTTCCAAACCGGGAATAACATTTATTCCCATTTTTCTAAGAAGAATATTTCCTCCCACAGCGTTATGGTCTGTTACTGCTATGATATAATTTTTATCTTTCAGGTAATCAAAAAGACTCTTGCTGCTTATAAAGCCATCAGAATAATTTGTATGAATATGAAGGTCTGCAAAGACTTTATCCTTTCCCCTGTCAGTGTAAAATCTTCTTAAAAATTCATCTAAAGTTTCCAAGTTTCCTAAACCCATTTTTTTACCTCCTTAAATTACTGGAGATATCAATCGGCAGATTGACTCTTTTATTTTTTCTTCTAATTTTCTTCCCTTCATTTTTTTATAATCTAAGGCTGCTGATTTTGAAATATCTTCAAAGAACATCTGTCTTAAATGTCCCACAAGTTCCAAATCGTAAACATTGAAATTAATCTCAAAGTTTTGATACAAACTTCTGTAATCAAAGTTTGCACTTCCAAAAGATGCAACCTGATTATCTATTATTATCATTTTGCTGTGGAAAAATCCTTCTTGATATCTGTATACTTCTGCACCCATTTCAAGAAGTTCAACAATAAATCCTTGATTTGCCCAGTATACAAATGGGTGATCTCCAACAGCAGGAACAATTATTTTTACCTCTACCCCAGAAAGAATTGCTATTCTAAGGCAGTCTAAAAGCAGATCATCAGGAACAAAATATGGTGTTTCAATATAAATAGATCTTTTGGCACTCATTATCAGATTTATAAAACAGTCTCTTATTGTTCTTGTCTGGTAATTAGGTCCGCTGCTTACTATCTGCATAGCATTTACATGAAACTTTTCTTTGTTCTCTTCTATCTGTTCAATTCTTTTACGAAGATGTTTATCCATATCTTTCAAGCTTACTCCCTGATGAACGAAGTTCCATGTAATATAGAACTCTCTGTCAGCATCAACTGCAATCTCTCCTGCTATTCTTGCTCCTGTATCACGCCAGTTTCCAAGCTTTCCTTTGCCTATATATTCTTTTCCAATATTAAATCCTCCTGTATAAAGAATAAGACTGTCTATTATACAAAGCTTTCTGTGGTCACGGTAGTTTGCTCTCAGATTTCCAAATCTGAAAATTGGAAAACGTGAAGGAAAGAAAGTTTTTATTTCTGCTCCTGCCTCTTCCAGTTCTCTGATTCTTTTTTTCTTGATAATCTTAGTTCCTATACCGTCTTTGATTATCTTAACTTTTAATCCTGCCTTAGCTTTCAGCAGAAGTTCATCATAAATAATTCCTCCGAATTCATCATCATTAAAGATATAATATTCCATGTTTATTGTTTCTTTGGCATTTTTTATATCTTCAATCATTCTTTGGAAAAAAGAGTTTCCCTCTTTAAAAAAATAAACATTATTAAGGAATGTAGCTTTGTTTCCCACAGTCTGTGTAATATAATTTACAAGTCTGGCTCTTTTTTCAACAAGCTGCACCTTATAATGATTTTCTTTATATATTTGTCTTAAAAAATTTCTTGTATAAAACTTTTCTGTTTTTCTTTTTTTATAAAATTTCATTCCGAAAAACAGATACGCTATAAATCCAACATAAGATGTTAAAAGCAAAATTGTTATCCAAAATAATGTATATACAGGTCTTTTTCTCTCGAAGAAAAGCACCACTGACGCCAGAAATATATTTGCAATAAATATATAATCACTCAACAAATGTAAAACATACTGCAGCATCTTCTTCTCCTTTTGACACTATTTTTTATATACACATGCTGTAAAATCTCCATATTCAGTTTCTGAAACAAGTTTGTATCCATAGTCCTCAACATTTGGGAAATAAAGAGGATTAGATGCTGGTGCTGTTTCAACATGAGGTTTTAGTTTAGATATGTATATCTCATCAATGTCATAATTTTCAAGATAATATTTATAAATTGTATAACCACCGCATACGAAAATATCTTTTCCTGTGTTTTCATATTTTTTCATAATATTTTCCAATTTTGTATCAAGAGTCAAAACAACTACCTCTCTGTTTTTCTTCATTAAATTTATTGGAACATATTTTGCAGTGTTCTCACCAAATAAAACCACATTTCCTATTGTTTTTGATTTATAATAATTCAGTTCTTCCATAGAGTGCCATAAAAGCCCGTTTCCCTCAGGAACTCTGTCACCTATCAGATTATCTTTTCCAACACACACAATCATATTTAATTTCATATTTTAAATAGCCACCTCATAACTTATTTTATCTCCATACTGATAATTTTCTATAACAACATCATCAGGTTTAAAATCATAAACTGAAGTGAAGTTTTCAATTTTTAAAACTGCTCCATCAAAAGCAGGTCTTTTTATCTGCTCTAAAAGTTCAGGCATATGTCTGTCATAAATATGTACATTGTGAATATTCCATATTATTTCAGCAGGTTCAAGCCCGCATTCCATAGCCACAAGTTTATGAAGAACAGAATACTGGAACACATTTGCAACAAGCCCAAGAGCCACATCACAGCTTCTTTGTCTTACTTCTAAATAAAGTTTTCCATTGATTACAGACCATTGTGTAAGATGCACACAAGGTGTAAGTGCCATTTGGTCAAGCTCTTCAGGAACCCAGATCTCTGTCATTATTCTACGGCTGTTAGGATTTTTTTTCAATTCTTCAACAACATAATCAAGCTGACTTCTGTATCCAAATGTTTTTTTGGCAATCTGATATCCATAAGCTTTTCCGATTGTGCCGTCTTTCATTTTCCATTCGTCCCAGAATTTACATTTTAATTTGTTAAGCTCTTCAACATCATTTGACTGCATAATCCATATCCAGTAAAGTTCTCTTATGGGAGCTTTGTTTGGAGCAAATCTTGTTGTAATAAGATGAGCCTCATCAGTTGAATTATCCAGTCTGAATTGATATCCTATATAGCTTTTATAGTGTGCGGGAGTTCCGTCTGCATATTTTGTACGGACATTTCCCTTGCTCCATATTCCTTTTTCATCAATAGTTTTTACAATATCATTATATATTTTATCGAATTTCCCCATTATTACTTCCTTTCATAAATTTATTCTCTATACATTTTATCACAAAAATAAAATTATTTACAGAATAAAAAAAGCTCAGCAGAAAAAGTACACTCTAAAAAAGCAAATATATTAGAATCATACACAAATTTGTGCTATAATACTAATATGGGTCATATAAGTTTGATTTTAATTTTTTAACTTTTTATATATAAGGAGTACAAAATGGATTATAAAATTGATTTACATGTGCACAGCAACACAAACGTTCATGCTTTCAGTACCATAAAAGAAAATGCTGATTATGCAGCAGAAACAGGAATGAAAGTTATAGCAATTACAAATCACGGACCTGCTCTTGAAGATACACCTCACTGGTGGCAGCTTATTAATATAAGGGTTATTCCTGACTATATTAATGGTGTAAGAGTATTAAAAGGAGTAGAGGCAAATATTGTTGGAGAAAATGCTGATATTGATATAAATCAGAAAATTTATGAACAGCTTGATATAATCCTTGCAGGTTTTCACGGAAATCATCTGTATCCTAAATTTACTGAAAAAGAAAAAAATACAAGAGCTGTTATAAATCTTATCAAATCGCAAAAAGCAGATATTCTCGTACATTTAGGAAATCCAGAGTTTCCAATAGACTATGAACTTACAGCAAAAACTGCAAAAGAATATAATGTAGCTCTTGAGCTTAACAACAGTTCTCTTGGAGGAACAAGAAAAGGTTCTGAAGAAACATGCAGAGAACTTGCTAAATATGCTAAGCAGTATGGGTGCTATATCTGCATAAATACAGATTCACATTATTGTGCTCAGATAGGACATACACCTCTTGCAGGAAAAATTGCTGAAGAATTAGATTATCCTGAACACTTAATTTTAAACAGTTCAGAAGATGTGCTGTTTAACTTTCTTGACTTAAGAAAATCTTTAAGACCAAAAGAAATCCATGACAAATATATAGAAACTTATTTTTCAAAATGAAATAGTTGAATAAATATATAAAAAAATAGTATAATATTTGTTGTTGGTAAAGAAATAAAACAGAAATTTGTAAAATTAATCAGGAGGATTTATGAAAAATAATAGAGTTTGTGGCCTTTTAGGGATAAAATATCCAATAATTCAAGGAGCTATGGCTTGTATAGCAGATGGAAATCTTGCAGGCCACGTTTCTAAAGAAGGAGGTCTTGGAATTATTGCCGGTGGAGGTATGCCGTTAGATATTTTAAGAAACGAAATAAGAAAAGCTAAGGCTATCACTTCAAATCCATTTGGTGTAAATCTTATGCTTATGATGCCTAATGTTGGAGATCAGATAGATATCTGTATTGAAGAGGGAGTTAAGGTTGTAACTACAGGAGCAGGAAATCCCGGAGTATATATGGAAAAATTAAAAGCTGCAGGAATAAAAGTAATTCCTGTTGTAGCATCTGTTGCTCTTGCAAAAAGAATGGAAAGAATAGGTGCTGATGCTCTTGTTGCAGAGGGAATGGAAGCAGGAGGACACATTGGAGAAATCACAACTATGGCTTTAGTTCCTCAGGTTGCTGAAGCAGTTTCAATCCCTGTTATAGCTGCAGGAGGAGTTGGAGGAGGAAAACAGTTTTTAGCTGCTTTTGCTCTTGGTGCAGAAGGTGTTCAGGTTGGAACTAAATTTATCGTTGCTGATGAATGTAATGTACATGATAATTATAAAGAGGCTATTATCAAAGCTAAAGACAGATCAACTGTTGCTACAGGAAACTACACAGGACACCCTGTAAGAGTTATTGAAAACAAACTTGCTAAAGAAATGCTTGAAATGGAAAAACACGGAGCATCTGTTGAAGAACTTGAAAAAATAGGAACAGGAAAATTAAGACTTGCTGCTATTGATGGAGATGTAAAAGAGGGAAGTGTTATGTCCGGGCAGGTTGCAAGTATGGTTACAAAAAGAGAACCTGTAAAAGATATTTTAGAAGGATTAATGAAAGATTTAGAAGCTGCTGAAAAAAATCTTTTTGACTATTTTGGAAAATAAACAATAAGGGGACGATTGCAGTCCCCTTTATTTTTTATATCTCTTTCTTAATTTCGTAAACATATCCTAAAATATTGTCAGTTTTATCAAACATATATTTGCATGTTTTCTGGAATGCTTTTATTCCGTATTTCCATTCCATTCCGTTTATAATAAGCTCTTTTGTTTTTACAGGGAATACTAAATATCCATTTATTACTATATATATAAATCTCTGTTTATTTCCTTTAGCTTTTGGAAGCTCTTCGTATCCTGCCAAATCGTTTATCATATCTTCTGTAAGAAGATATTTTTTTATATCCATTTTTTTATAATTTTCAAGTTCTTCTATATATCCATGCAGATCAAGTTTGTCTGCTGAAATTTCAACAGAAAACACACTTGTTATTATTTCAAGCCATAAATCAGCCTTTGCAAGAGATGCTTTGTTTACACCTTTATACACTCTCTGTTTTGTGTTTGGGTACCCTCCTGTTATATCAAATATAACTTCTGAATTAAGAGTATTTTTTGTTGAAAAAGGTTCGCTGGAGTCTATTACAGCAATTTGTATTCTCTCGTTGGAAGCAGGATCCTCTTCTATATCTGCTTTATAAAAAAATTTTTTCAGCTGTTCTTCAACACTTTTTATATTTGTATAAATTGATATTTTTCTCAATTCTTTTTCATCACTTATATATCTCATTGAAACCTCCAAAATTTATAGCTTTCTTCATATTTACCATTATATCATTTTTCCTGTAAAATTCCACCTTGTAATTTATTTTTATAATTTTTGTTTTTTATGTGTAAAAATGATATAATGTTTTAGTATTTTATGGAAATGGATGAGAGCTGGTGTTCTCGGCAGTCTTCAAAACTGACTTGGCGGTTGTAACCGCTGGTAGGTTCGATTCCTACACATTTCCGCCAATATATAAAATTTATTAATTCTTGACATAAAATATAAATACCTGTTAAAATTATATTAGGAATATGTGGGCAGTAATCTTTTACTGCCCTTTTTTAAAAAAAATACAGGAGGAGATATATGGATTTACAAAAGGAAGTTTTAAAATATAAAGACGAGCTTATTGCATCACTTCAAGAATCTATAAGAATAAAAAGTGTTGAGGAAAAAGCATTGCCTGGAATGCCTTTTGGTGAAGGACCTGCAAAAGCACTTGAACATTTCCTTTCAGTAGGAGAAAAATTAGGATTTAAAGTTCAAAACTTTGATAACTATGCAGGACATATTGATTTTGGTACTGATGACCAAGAAGAAATGATAGGAATATTAGGTCACGTTGACGTTGTTCCTGAAGGAAGCGGTTGGGACTATGCTCCATATGGTGCTGAAATAGTTGATAATAAAATGTATGGAAGAGGAACTCTTGACAACAAAGGACCTATGATGATGTGTCTTTATGCAATGAAAGCATTACAAGATGCAGGAATCCCTTTAAAAAGAAAAGTAAGAATGATACTTGGAGCTAACGAAGAAACTAACTGGGGATGTATGAAACATTATTTTGGAACTCTTAATATGCCTCATCCTGTTGTATCATTTACACCAGACAGTAAATTCCCTGTTACTTTTGCTGAAAAAGGAATTTTAAGAGCGCTATTTAAAATAAAAACAGATGCAGATATAACTGTAAAAGCAGGAGCTGTATACAATGCTGTTCCTGAAGTTACAACAATCTCTCTTCCGGTTTCATACAAAGAGGCTGTTGAGAGAGAAATGCCTTTATATAATGAAGGAAAAGACAACAAAGTATCTTACGAAGTTGAAGGAGATAAAATTGTTATCACTTCTAAAGGTGTGGCTGCCCATGCTGCTCATCCTGAGTATGGATATAACTCTCTTTCTGCTTTAATGATTTTCTTAGGAAGATTAAACATTGCTGAAACTGGTTTAAAAGAACTTGTTAAATTCTTTAATGATAAAGTTCAAATGGAATATAACGGAAAACTATTAGGATTAAATCTTGTTGACGAGCCTTCTGGAGAGATTACTATAAACTTTGGAAAATGTTTTGTTGAAAACGGAGAGTTAATAGTATCTATGGACATGAGATATCCTGTTACTTTCAAAGCAGAAGATATAAAAGAAAAACTGTTTGCTGTTCTTGAAGAATATGGTTTAACTTTTGATCCATTAAAAGAGGAAAAACCTTTATATGTTCCAAAAGATAACTTCCTAGTAAAAACTCTTATGGAAGTTTATCAGGATATGACAGGAGACACTGTAAGTCAGCCTATCTCTACTGGTGGAGGAACTTATGCAAAAGCTGTAAGCAATTGTGTTGCATTTGGAGCTCTTTTAAATGGAACACCTGATACAATGCACCAGAAAAATGAATGCCTTGATTTAGCAACTCTTGATATATTAATGCCTTTATTTATAGAAACTATTTACAGACTTGCAAAATAAAAATTATAAAATAATTTAATATTGACTTTGCAGAATAAAAATTTTATAATTACATGTGTAATTCATAAAAACAGAAAAAACTTAGGAGGCACTAATGAATAGATTAGAAGGAAAAATTGCTCTTGTAACTGGAGGTTCAATGGGAATCGGAAGAGCAATCGTTGACAGATTCGCTGCTGAAGGAGCAAAAATGGTTATATCTTGTGATATAAACCCTTGTGAATTTGAACAGGAAAATGTCAGAGGAGAAGTTCTTAACGTTACTGACAGAGAGGGAATAAAAGCTCTTGTTAAAAAAGTAGTTGATGAGTTTGGAACTATCGATATTTTAGTAAACAATGCAGGAATCACTCAAGATGCTCCATTTGTAAGAATGAATGAAGCTCAATGGGATGCTGTTATAAACATTAACTTAAAAGGTGTTTTCAATGTGACTCAAGCTGTTGCACCTGTTATGACAAAACATAAAAAAGGTTCTATAATCACTCTTTCATCAGTAGTTGGATTATATGGAAACATTGGTCAGACTAACTATGCTGCAACTAAAGCAGGGGTTATCGGAATGACTAGCACATGGAAAAAAGAACTTGCAAGAAAAGGAGCTCAAATTAGAGTTAACTGTATAGCACCAGGATTTATTCAAAGCCCTATGACAGATAAATTATCTGAAAAAGCAGTAGAGGGAATCTTAAGTGGTGTACCTTTACAAAGAATGGGAACAAAAGAAGATGTTGCAAACGTAGCATTATTCTTAGCAAGTGATGAATCATCATACATCACAGGAGCAACAATTCCTGTATCTGGTGGATTATCATTCTAATAAAAAGATAAAACCAAAAATAAAACTGCTGCATTTTATTGCAGCAGTTTTTTATATATTCTTTATATTATTTCTATTCCGTTTTTCTTATATTTTTCAAAAATTTCTTTATTAATTTTCGAGTCTGTAACAATTGTTTTAACATTTTTTAAGTCATCAACTTTTATTAAAGCTGTTGTTTCAAATTTCTGACTGTTAGCTAAGATTATAAGTTCTTTTGAATATTTTATCATTGCTTTTTGTATCTCAACTTCTTTTAAAGGAAAATCTGTAAGTCCGTCTGTTAAAGATATACTGCTTACACTTAAAACAGCTTTGTTTACTATAAATTGAGATATAATATTTTCTGATATTGGACCAAAGAAAGCTTTTTCCTGATTATCCAAAAATCCTCCGGCAACTATAACATTAAAGTTTTTTATTTCACTAAGCTCAGCAGCTATTTCAAGTGAGTTTGTGATGACAGTAAGATTTTTTAATTTCTCTTTCAGTTCTTTTGCAAGGAATACATTTGTAGAACTGTCATTTAAAAAGATAGTATCATTTTCGTCAATAAGATTTACAGCCTTTTTAGCTGTTTCCATTTTTTCTGAAACTTCTGAAGTTATTCTTGTGCTGTAATCCATTTCTTTCACTTCTTTTTTTTCAGGAAGAGAGGCACCGCCATATATTTTCTTCAAACTTCCCAGTTTTTCCAAAGCATCAAAATCTCTTCTTATTGTTTCAACACCTACCTGATATTTTTCAGCAAGCTCTAAAGCCTTTACCACTTTTGTTTTTTGTAATTCTTTTAATATTTCTTCTCTACGCTCTTCTGCAAGCATTTAATCACCTCTAATTTAAATTTTCCGCTTTTACCTGTCTTCCTAATTTATTAAGAGCAAAAAGATTTGGAAGTATTAATATTCCAAGTGCAATATCCTGAATATACCACACTGTCTTAAATGAAAAATGAGGAGCCAGACATAGTATTGTTAAAAAAGCCATATTATAATATTTGCTGTAATCTTTGCCGTCTGTAAACAGATCTGTTATATATTTAAAAGATTCTTTTCCCAAAACCCACTGTCCAAGTATTGAAGTCATTCCAAATAAAAGCATTGAAAGTCCTAAAAAATATTTAAAGCTGTAATGAACACTTTCAAAAGAATTGATTATTACTTGTGTAGGGGTAAGTGATTGAGCATAATCAATATATAATAAAGAAACCAAACCTGATATTGTACACACAATTATTGTATCAATAAAAACTTCCATTATTCCGTAAAGTCCGTGGTCTTTGCAGTCATCTTCTGTAATTTTTGAATAGAAGATTGCAGCTGTTCCCTCTCCTGCCTCGTTTGAGTATATTCCACGAGATATTCCGTAACGAAGAGCCTGCTTAACAGAGAAACCTATAAGCCCTGCTGTAGCAGGAACGGCCCCAAAAGCTGATGAGAAAATAAGCTTGAAAAGTCCCGGTATTCTTTCGAGATTAATTCCAATAATAATGAAACCTGCTATAAAATAAAATGCAGTCATAAAAGGTACAAGTTTATCCATTGTTTTTACTAATCTTTTAAAACCACCTGCAATTACAAACCCTATAAAAGAAACCGCTGCGACAGAAGTCATCATAGGTGTGAATTTTAAGAAATCACCAAATATATCTTTTATAACATTTCCCTGAATTAAAGTTCCACCAGAGTTTTGTATTAATAAAAGAGCTGCATATAAAACTCCTAAAAATTTCATATTAAGTCCTTTTGAAATATAATACATTGGTCCGCCGCTGTATTCTCCGTTAGAATTTTTTTCTCTGTAACGCATTCCGAGAGTAATTTCACCATATTTTACTGCCATACCAACACTTGCAGCCATCCACATCCAGAATAATGCTCCCGGTCCTCCAAACATAACAGCTGTAACAACTCCAACAATATTACCGTTTCCGATACAGCTTCCAAGAGCTGCTGTCAAAGCTTGAATAGATGTTACTTTATTCTTATCTGTTTTTTCTCTCTTTTCAAAGAAAGTTTTCTTTAAAATATATTTAAATTTTCTAAACTGAATTCCCTTTAAAATAAAAGTATAATGCAGTCCTGTAATTATAATCAGTGCAACAAGCCAGTCTCCCCAGATAAAATCTGCAATCTTTTTTAAAATCATAGCCACTCTCCCGTTTCAAATGTTTTTATACGGTATATAAATTATACCATAAACAGTAATAATATAAGCAAAAACTTTATAAATATTTTTTCTGTTGTATGTATTGAGTTTCTTTTGTTAATAATATTTATATTTTATATATACTTTATACCATATTCAAATATTTTTGTAAATGTTTTATCAAAAAAGTTGACAAAAAATTAAGATGCTAATATAATACTGATATAAAGATAATATAAAAATTAATTTTGAGGGAGGAAATTATTATGAAAATAGGTATAGAAACAGAAAGCTTTCATCTTTTATTCCAATATGGGAAAATGAACGTTTTAGATTTCATCAGAAAGGCTGCTGAAATAGGTTTTGAAGGAGTAGAACTTAACATTATTCCAGGCTGGGGAATTGATAAGGCTCTTGGACAGGTTGGAGACGACACTGTTGAAAATCTTGATGCTGTAAGAGATGAAATCAGAAAACATAACTTATATGCAGAAATTGATACAAACGGAACTTCTGAGGCTGATATGAAAAGAGCTTTAAGAGTTGCAAATCACATAGGAGCAAATGTTATAAGAACATATATCAGATTCAGTAAATTTGATGCAGAAACATATAAACAAACTACTGAAGATTTAAAAAATATAGTTCCTGAATTAAAAAAATACAGAATCAGAATAGCTTTAGAAAACCACGAATATGAAACTTCTGAAGAATTAGTAAAAATTATTAAAGAGGTTAACTCTCCATGGGTTGGACTTCATTATGACTTCGGAAACTCAATGATGGCATGGGAAGAGCCTGTAAAAGCTGCTGAAATCATGGCTCCATACACTTATTGTACTCACTTTAAAGACCACATAATTGTAGAAGATAAAGATGCACCTTACGGATATGTTGTATGTGGTGTGCCTGTTGGTGAAGGAAATATTGATTTAGACAGATGTTTCCAAATTATGGTTGAAAATTCTCCATTAGAAAGAATAAATATGGAAATGTGTTTCCCATATTGCACTCCATTTAAAAGAGAACCTGGAGCAGGTGGAGTTAATGCAGTAGGAGAAGGAGCATTCAAAGTTGGAGAAGCACCTTACGACAGAAATATTATAAAACCTCTTGAATACTATTATCCTCATAAAGTTGAAGGAATAACAGAAGAGTTTTTAGAAAAAATGATGGAAGACCAGATTAAAGGAGCTGAAAAAGGTTTCAAAGCTCTTAAAGCTTTAAGAGATAAATATTGCTCAAAATAAGCCCCTCAATGTCCATAATTATAGAATCTCCAAATATTCTACCTGTCTTATTCAGGTAGAATATTTATTTTAAAAGAAAATTAAATTTGAAAGAGGTATCAGATGAAAAAGAAAATAATGAACTATGTTATTGTATATATTGGATGTTTTATTCAGGCTTTTTCAATAACGTGTATTTTAAAGCCAAACAATCTTACAGTAGGAGGAATAACAGGGCTTTCTCTTACTCTTGAAAAATTTATCGGTATAAACTATACATATCTTTATTATAGTATCTGTCTTATGATTCTTGTTTGTGCCTATATTTTTTTAGGAGTAAAAGAGGTTAAGAAAATTATTCTTCTTTCTCTTACATACCCAGTAATTCTTATTGTCATGAACCATTTTAAATTCAATTTCTTAGCAGATACACCTGATAAGATTTTAATCTGCGTGTACTATGGAATTTTCATGGGAATTGGTACAGGAATGGTTTTAAAGAAAGGGTTTTCACAGGGAAGTTCTGATACAGTAGCAAAAATTCTTCATAAAAAGATATTTCCTTTTATGGGATTTACTCAGGTTCTTTTAATGCTTGATATAACAATTCTTCTTTTTTCAGGATTTGCTTTTGGAAAAACTGCTGTTCTTTATGCTGTTATAATGCAGATGGTTTACAGCAAAACTATAAGTGCAGTTCTTTTTGGTTTCGGTTCTTCTCTTGTAAAAGTTGTAATTATAAGCGACCAGCTTGTAAAAATTTCTCAGTTTATGAGCAATACAATTAACAGAGGATACAGCATAGGACATGTAATCGGTGGAAGAAATCATGTGAAGAGAGAAAAAATTATCTCTGTATGTTCTCTTCGTGAGGCAATGCTTATAAAAGATTTTATAACTAAAATTGATGAAGATGCTTTTATAAATATTGTTCCTACCATAGGAGCATGGGGAAAAGAAGATGGACTTCAGAATCTTAAAGAATAAAATTGATAAGAAACTAATAAAATTTAAATATAATATTGACATTTTATAAACTTCTTGATATACTTCTTATAAATAAATAATAACATTGATATAAAAATTATAAAATGTATATTCAATGTAAAGATTATGTTCATATTTTAAAAATTAATATTATAAAACATTTTCAAAAGGAGAAAAAATATGGGAGAATCAAAATTTTCAAAACAAAAAATGCTGACTCTTTTAGTTCTTATGTTAGTCAGCGGAACAATGTATAAAGTTTATTTCCTAATGGACGCTTTCTACATTCAAATGCAGGATTTTATGGGATTGTCACACACTCAGATAGGATTTATCTACGGACTTGCCGGTTGGGTATCACAATTCGGTTTCCTTGCAGCTGCTTATTTCAGCGATAAATTCTCTAAGAGAAAAATGATGGCTTTTGCTCTTATTGCAAACGGTATTACTGGAGGAGTAATTTCTACATATCCTCAATTCTCTGTGCTTGTTGTTCTATTCTGTTTATGTGCTGTGTTTACAGATATGATGTGCTGGCCTACAATGCTTAAAACAATCAGACTTCTTGGAACAAAAGAAGAGCAGGGAAGAATGTTCGGATTTCTTGAAACAGGACGTGGACTTGTTGATACAGTTGTAAGTTTTTCAGCCCTTGCAATTTCAGTAGCTATGGGAAATAATGCTTTTGGATTCAGATGTGGAATTTTATTCTTCAGTGGAATGTCAATTTTAGCAGGAGTTCTTGCTTATTTAACAGTTGAAGATGACGACAACGATTCAGCCCAAGCTGATGAATCAGAAGAGAAAAAATCTGAAGGAGGACTTAAAGATATATTCAAAGATAAAGGTGTATGGCTTGTATCTATAAACATCTTCACAGTTTATTGCTTATACTCAGGATTAAAATATATGGTTCCATTCTTAAAAGAAGTTTATGATATTCCAGTGGCACTTGCATCTGCATACGGAATTATTAATATGTATGGACTTAGAATGGTTGGAGGACCTATCGGTGGTATTGTTTCTGACAAAGTAACTCACTCAGCAGCTAAATTTATCGGAATTATGTTTGTAATTTCTGGTATTGCTCTTGCAATGTATACAGTTCTTCCTTATCAATCAATGAACGTATATGTTTTAATGGGAATTTCACTTATTATATCTGCATTTATTTTCTGTATGAGAGCTATATTCTTTGCTCCTATGGATGAAATCAGAGTACCTAGAAAATTCACTGGTGCTGCGATGTCTTTAGGTTCATTTGTTGGATATTTACCAGGAACATTCATCGCTATAATCTATGGAAGTATTCTTGACTCTAACCCAGGAGTTATCGGTTATAAAAAAGTATTTATGACAATGGTTGCTATTGCAGCTGCCGGAGTTTTAATCAGTATTGCTCTTATGAAAGAAATCAGAAAGAGACAAGCTGCAGAAAAGGCAGCAGAATAATTAAGCCCTTAATGCTATCCTTTTATTTTGATAGAAAAATAAAAAACGACAGGATTTATTCCTGCCGTTTTTTATTATTTAAATTACTCTCTTCCCCATGTGTTAGGTGATTTATTCCATTTTAAAGCAATCTCTTTTTCATCTTCTGTTAAATATTTCTGTTCAGTTGCTACACCGATTAATGTAGTGAAGTCTGAAAGATTTGTCCAAGGAATTCCTGCTGCTGCAAAGTTTGTGATAGCTTTTTCAAATTCATAAGAGAAGATAGCTATAACTTCAACATTTTTTGCTCCAGCTGCTCTTGCTGCCTCAACAGCTTTTATTGAACTTCCACCAGTAGAAACTAAGTCTTCTATAACGATTACTTTCTTACCTTCAAAATCTGCTCCTTCTATTTGTCTTCCTGCTCCATGATCTTTTTTCTCTCCACGGATATAAGCCATAGGAACGTTTAATCTTTCAGCTATAAATGCTGCCCAAGGGATTCCTGCTGTTGCTGTTCCTGCAAGAACATCAAATTCTTTTCCTTGTAGTGCTTCGATAAACCCATCAACAACAACTTTTCTCTCTTCAGGATATCCTATCATTTTTCTGTTGTCACAGTATATTGGACTTTTTATTCCTGATACAAATGTAAACGGCTCAGCAACGTTTAATCTTACTGCTCCTACACCTAATAATGATTGTGCTACTCCTTTAGCGCTGTTTGTACTCATTTTTTATATCACTTCCTTACCAATTTTATTAATAAATTTACCATCATTATAAACAACGTTTCCTCTTACTATTGTAGTAAGAATTTTTCCGCCTTTTTCAAACCCTTCATATGGAGTCCATCCACATTTAGATATGACCTCTTCTCCTGAAATAACCTCTGTTGTGTTCATATCAACTATAACAAGGTCTGCATCATATCCTGCTGCTAATCTTCCTTTGTTTTTAATTCCAAAAATGTCAGCAGCATTTCTGCTCATTATTTCAGTCAGCTTTTCAAGAGATATTTTTTCACATCTTACAGCTTTTAACATCATTTCAAGAGAGTTTTCTGCTCCTGGAATTCCGAAAGTCAGTTTCTCTTTTTTCTCCTCAATTCTATGAGGAGCATGGTCTGTTCCTACTGTATCAATAGTTCCGTCCAAAATACCTTCCCATAAAGCTTCGTTATCTTCTTTTGTTTTTAGTTCGGGCTTCATTCTAAGAAGAGGGTTTCTTTCTACATCTTCCACATTTAAGAAAAGATGATGAGGTGTAACCTCTCCATAAACTTTTAAACCTTTTGCTTTTGCCTCTCTGACATACTCTACTTCTTCTTTTGTTGAAAGGTGGCATAAATATACAGGGACATCACATTTTTCAGAAAGTTCAATGGCTTTTTTAACCATATCTCCTTCTGCGTGAACACCTACAAGTTTTGATGCTTTAAATATATTTTCAAGAACAGTGTCATCTTCAACAAGCATATTTCCTGTTGAAACATTCATAAATACTTTTGTTGCAATCACTTGGTTCTGCACTTCTGCAACTTCTTGGTGATTGTCTGCTTTACTTCCTCCAAACCAGAAAGCGTAATCAGCATAAGATTTTCCTGCATGCATTTGTTTTTTTTCAGCAAGAGCCTCTTTAGTTATTGTATTTGGAACAGTGTTAGGCATGTCAAAGAAAAGAGTTATTCCTCCTTTGACACAAGCCATACTTCCTGTTGTAAAATCTTCTTTGTGAGTAAGCCCTGGATCTCTCATATGCACATGAGGGTCTATAACTCCGGGAATAACATAGTTTCCTTCTGCGTCAATAACATTTGCTGTTTCTGCAGAAATCTCTTCTTCCATTGAAACTATTTTTCCGTTTTCTGCAAGAATATCTATTATTTTTTCTTCTCCGTCAATAATTACTCTGCAGTTTTTTATTAGCATTTTCCAGCCTCTTTTAATCCTTCTTCTATTTCTTCAACAACAAGTCTTGCTGCAAGAGCAGGATCTTCATGTTTAGTTATTGGTCTTCCAACTACAAGGAAATCACATCCATTTAACATAGCATTTTTTGGAGTCATTATTCTTGTCTGGTCATTTGTTGCTGACCATGCAGGTCTTACACCTGGACATACAGTTTTGAAGTCATCTCCTAAAGCCTCTTTAATGTATTTAGCTTCCCAAGGAGAACATACTACACCATTCATTCCAGATTCTTTAGCAAGTCCTGCAAGGTTCATAGCAAGATCTTTTATAGAAACATCTGTCATGAAAGTTTCTTTAACTTCTTCTTGAGATAAACTTGTAAGAATTGTTACAGCTATAAGAAGAGATTTTTCATCTATTTTTCTAACTTCTTCCACAACTTTTGACATCATTTTCTTTCCACCAGTTGCGTGAACGTTATACATAAATACATTTTCTTTTGATGCAAATACAGATGCCATAGCTGTTGTATTTGGAATATCATGGAATTTAAGGTCTAAGAATATTTTTTTATGTTTTCCTGCTAAGTATTCTATCATTTTTCCGCTTGAGTTTAAGAATAATTCAAGTCCTACTTTATAAAATGTTGCTCCGTCTCCGATTTTTTCTACTAATTCAATAGCCTCTGTCATTGTTGGAAAATCAAGAGCTACTATCATTCTGTCTTTTGCTTGTATCATTTTTTTCCTCCTAAAATATTATTTATTATTTTCTAAATGCGATTCCTCTTATATCTTGAATGTTTTCAAGATTGTGCTCTTCTGCATATTTTTGTAATCCCTCTTTTACTTCCATTGGAAGAACAGGATTAGGGAATAGAGCTGTTCCAAGAGAAACAAGTGTTGCTCCTGCCATGATAAACTCAACAGCATCTTCATATGAAGCAATTCCTCCCATTCCGATTATTGGGATATTAACATTTTGTGCAACCTGGTAAACCATTCTTACAGCAACAGGTTTTACAGCTGGACCAGAAAGTCCTCCCATTGTATTTCCTAAAATTGGTTTTCCTGTGTTTATATCTATTCTCATTCCAAGAAGAGTGTTTATCATAGAGATTGCGTCTGCTCCGTTTTCCTCAACAATTTTAGCAATTTCAACTATGTTAGTTACATTTGGAGAAAGTTTTACTATAAGAGGTTTTTTAGTTAATACTTTTTTAACTTCTCTTGTAGTTCTTCCTGCAACTTCAGAATTTGCTCCAAAAGCCATTCCTCCGTCTTTTACATTTGGACATGAGATATTAAGTTCTACTAAATCAATCTCTTCTATTTCATTTACTTTTTTTGCAAGTTCAACATACTGCTCAACAGAACTTCCATTGATGTTAACAATAATGTTTGTTTTGTCTACACCCTCTTTTTTTAAGTTTGGGATAATCTCGTTTGCAAAAACTTCAAATCCAGGATTTTCAAGTCCCACACAGTTTAAGATTCCGCTTGGAGTTTCGGCTATTCTTGTTCCAAGGTTTCCTGTTCTTGGTTCTAAAGTAAGCCCTTTTAAAGTTATTCCTCCAAGAACATTTGGGTCACAGTAATCTTTAAACTCTGTTCCAAAACCAAAACATCCAGATGATGTTACTATTGGATTATCAAATTCTACTCCTAAAAAATTTACTTTTAATCTATTCAACTTTTTCACCTCGTATAAATTTTCCTAAATTCCCGTTACTTTCCACATCCGCAAGGAACAGTTTCCTTTGGATTAACATCAATAACCACTCTGCTGTCAAAAACAGGTCCATCGTGACATACTTTCTTCATTCCTTCGTTTGTAAGAATAGAACATCCTACGCACGCTTTAACTCCGCATGCCATTTTTTCTTCAAGAGAAACTTCACAGTATACTCCAAATTCTTCAGCTGTTTTTGCAACAAATTCCATCATTATATGTGGACCGCAAGTATATACTGCATCTATTTTTCTGCTTTGTAAGATTTCTCTTAAAGGACCAGTTACATTTCCTTTTGTTCCAACAGAACCATCATCAGTAGTAATTATTGTTTCTATATTTTCAAGATTCATATTTTTTAAGATTTTTACACTGTCAGCATTTCTTCCTCCGCAGATAAATATTACAGTGTTTTTCTCAGAAAGACTTTCCATTAAAAGTTTTGTAGGAGCAATTCCCATTCCTCCGCCAACTACAACTATTGTTTTACCCTCAACATTTGTAGTGAATCCGTGTCCTAAAGGTCCTTGAATATTTATAAAGTCCCCCTCAGACAGACAGCTGAATTCTTTAGTTCCCTTTCCTTTTACTTCATAATAGAATTCTATAACATTTTCCTTCCTATTAATATAATGTAAACTGATAGGTCTTCTTAAAAGTGTTGCTCCGTTTTTACATTGTAGCATGAAAAATTGTCCGGCACGAGAAGACTCGATAACTTTTTCACCTTTTAATTTCATTAAATAATAATTTCCGCCAACATGCGTATTTTCTAATACTCTGCAATCTTCTAAAAACATTTTATCCCCCTAAAACTATATTTCTTTTCCACAGTAATAACAGAATTTCTTACCATTTATAATTTCAACTTTATTATCTGTCTGCTCAAAAGCTGTGATACAGTTGCTGTTTGTACATACTCTTTCTTTATTTTTTATAATTTCATTTTGCTTCTTTTCTTTATAATTAATATCTAATTTTCCTAAAGCTGTTCCAATCATTGCTTCCCTTACAGGAACACCGTTTTTAGCCTGCTTAAAATATAAAGCATGTTTTGTATCATCTAAGTCTATATCTATCTCATCAACTCTTGGAAGAGGATGAAGAATTATCATATTTTCTTTACATTTTCCAACGATTGTATCTTTTGAAATTATATATACACCCTTCATTTTTTCATAAAGCTCAGGATCTTCAAATCTTTCACGCTGTATTCTTGTCATGTAAAGGACATCAACTTCATCTAAAATTTCTTTATAATCAGCTACAAGTTTATACTCAATTCCTTTTTCATCAAGTTCATGAGTTATCTCTTCAGGGATTTGAATCTCTCCAGGAGCGACAAAATAAAATTTTTGTCCCTTAAATTTGGACAATGCCCTTGCAAGTGAGTGGACAGTTCTTCCATATTTCAAATCTCCTACAAAAGCTGTTGTAAGGTTATCTATTCTTCCATGTTCTTCCAGAATTGTGAACAAATCAAGAAGAGTCTGGCTTGGATGCTCGTTTGCTCCGTCTCCTGCATTTATTACAGGAACGCATGCTACATCATCTGCAAATCTTGCTGCTCCGTCTCTCAGATGTCTCATTATAATTACATCTGCATATCCTTCAGCCATTTTAATTGTATCTCTTAAGCTTTCACCTTTTTTCATTGATGTAGCTCCCGGACTGTCAAATCCTAAAACCTTAGCTCCTATTCTGAAACTTGCTGATGTAAAAGACAGTCTTGTTCTTGTTGAAGGCTCAAAGAACAATGTTGCAGCTATTTTATCTTTAATAAGTTCACCATTGGGATGTTCTTTCAGTTCCTTAGCTCTTTTCAAGATTTCTAAGACTTCATCTTTTGTAAATTCTTTGATAGATATAAAACTTTTCATTTTATCCTCCCGTTGTATAAAAAAAAGGAATAAAAACTATAATTCTCATTATAGCATTTATTCCCATATATTATTAAAAACTATTATAAACACTAAACCCGGAAAATATATCTTTAAAGAAATTTTTATCTTTTTTAAAGAATGCTGTTGATTTCACTTAATATCCTCCTGTTTTTTTACATTGTTAAGAGTATATCATATTTTTCAGTTTTGTTCAATAATTTTTTTCAGTGTTTATTTTATTCAGAAACAATATATTTCTTACATTTATTATAAACTTTTTCATCAACAACTGCAACTATTTTTATTCCTTCTCCTAAAAATTCCTCTTCCTCTACCACTGCGTTGCTATGAATATATGCAGAAGCTGCTGTATCACTATATGGGATAAGATATTCTGCCTTTTTCATGCTTTGAGGAAGTCTTTCCACTGCCATTGCAAGAAGAGTGCCTACATTTTTGTTTTCTTTTGCACTTATCTCTATAAGCTCATATTTGGCCAGCTGTTCTTTTATTTCTGTAAGTTTTTCTTCTGATACCAGTTCAGATTTATTTAATGCAAGAATAACAGGTTTGTCTGCACATCCAAGTTCTTTTAATACACCTTCAACAACACTTATTTCCTGGAACAGATTTTCACTGTGAGCATCAGCCACATGAATAAGAAGATCTGAGAAGATAACCTCTTCCAGTGTAGATTTGAAAGCTTCAACAAGATCATGAGGAAGTTTTCTGATAAATCCAACAGTATCAGCTATTGCTGCCTCCTTTTTGTCCGGAAGTTCTACAACTCTTACAGTAGTGTCAAGAGTGGCAAAAAGCATGTCTTTTGCAAATACATCTTCTGTTTTGCTGCTGTTCTCTTTACAGTATGTGCTTACTATAAGGTTTCTTAATGTTGACTTTCCAACGTTCGTATATCCTACAAGAGAGATTTTTCCCATACCTGATTTTTCTCTTTTTTCTCTTTGAGTTCCTCTTGTTTTTTGGATTTTTTCAAGTTCCTCTTTCAGATTATGGATATTTTCTTTTATTTTTCTTCTGTCAAGTTCCAGTTTTGTTTCTCCAAGTCCTCTGTTTCCAAGACCTCCTACTCTTGACATTGATGTACCGAATCCGATAAGCCTTGTACTTCTGTATTTAAGTGCTGCAAGTTCAACTTGAATTTTAGCCTCTCTTGTTCTTGCTCTTCTTGCAAAGATTTCTAAAATAAGAGATGTTCTGTCCATTACCTTGCATCCTATTACATCTTCAAGGTTTCTTATTTGTATTCCTGAAAGCTCTTCGTCAAAAATAATAAGATTAGCTCCCTTTATCTGTTTTATTCTGGCAAGTTCAATAACCTTTCCTTTACCAATGTAAAAGCTTTTATCAATATTGTTTCCCTTTTGAAGAAGAATATCCACAGTATCAATATTGCAGGCTTCAGCAAGCTCTTTAAGCTCTTCCAGACTTGCCATACTTTCTCTTCCCACAAGAATTGCAAAATCTTTATTTTGATCCTGAATTTCTCTCATTCTTAAATCTTTTTCTATTTCCGCCACTTTATCCAGATAACTGTAATCTTCCACTGAGTCAAGTGAAGCAGCGTGATATTCCTCATATCCTATAAGATTGTTTTCCACTTTGCAGAAAGCTATTCCCACTCCTGTAACTTTTCCTTCAGAGTTAAGTCCCACAGCAATCATAGCGTCAAGCTGAAGCTCTATAAGAGCAGAGATATCTACGTCAGAAAGTTTTGAACTTCCATTTGGGTGAGTGTGGATAATTCTTATCCCACTAAGTCTTTTTTCTTTAGTTTCTACAGAAGGAAGTTTTGCACTTGTGCTGTCCCCGATATTAATATCTATTGTCTTCCCGTTTCTGTCAAGAGCCACGCTGATTTCTTTATTAATTTTTATACTGATCTCAGAAATTTTTTCTACAACCTCTTTTTTTAAAAATTTTCCCTTTTCAATTTTCTCTTCGCAAATTGTTTCTAATTCATTTAAAATATACTCTTTAATTCCATTTGTGTTTCCGTTTATCATACTGCCTCCTGAAAAATTTTTTTAAATCTCCTTGCTTTTTTTATTATTATATTGTATATATATCGGTATAGATAGTTTTCATTTAAAACAGATATCTGATAGGTGTATCCTGTTAAATATATGTTTTATAATGGAAAACTAAGCTACATATACAATTGGGAGGAGATTTTTATGAAAAAACTTGGTTTATTACCTAAACTTGTCCTTGGTATCATAATTGGTATCATACTTGGAAAGATGAAGGTATTGGTTATTGTTCAATTACTTGCTACATTTAATGGATTATTTGGTAACTTCTTAGGATTCGTTATCCCATTAATCATCATTGGTTTCGTTGCACCTGGTATCGGAGATCTTGGTGGAAACGCTGGTAAACTTCTTGGAGCTGCAGTTGTAGTTGCTTATGGATCTACTATTGTTTCTGGATCATTTGCTTATGCTGTAGACAGCACATTATTCCCTTCTTTCTTAAAAGTTGGTTCTCTTGCAATAGATGCTTCTAACCCAGAGCACGCTCTTGTTGGACCTCTTATGAAAGTTGCTATGCCTCCAATCATGGACGTTATGTCAGCTCTATTAATAGCTTTCGTAATCGGATTAGGAATTGCTGCTGCTAAAGGACATGCTATAAAAGATATCATGAACGAATTCCAAGGAATTGTTGAAGGAATCATCACAGTTATAATCATTCCTTTATTACCATTCCACATTGCTGGTATATTTACTAATATGACTTATGCTGGACAAGTTGAGACTATCTTAAGCGTATTCTCTAAAGTATTCGTTATTATCATAGCAATGCACTTAATCATATTATTATTCCAATTCACTGTTGGTGGAGTATTAAATGGTGCAAACCCTGTTTCTTTACTAAGAACTATGGTTCCTGCATATATGACAGCTATCGGAACTCAATCTTCAGCTGCTACAATTCCAGTTACTTTAGCTCAAACTAAGAAAAACGGAGTTAACGATGGTATCGCTGAATTTACAATTCCATTATTCGCTACTATCCACTTATCAGGATCAACTATAACATTAACAAGCTGTGCTCTAGCAGTTATGATGTTAAATGACATGCCTTACACATTCACATCATTCTTTGGATTCATCCTTATGCTTGGTGTAACAATGGTTGCTGCTCCTGGAGTACCTGGTGGAGCTGTAATGGCTGCTTTAGGATTACTAGAAAGCATGCTTGGATTTGACCAAAACTTATTATCATTAATGATCGCTCTTTACCTAGCTCAAGACAGTTTCGGAACTGCTTGTAACGTAACTGGTGACGGAGCTCTAGCATTAATCGTTAATAGAATAGCTGGATTCAAATTAGAAAAAAAATAAAAACAACATACAATGTTGATTAAATAAGGACGACTGAGTAATCAGTCGTTCTTTTTTTACCAAAAAACCTTTTTATATCATCTTATCATCTCTTTTATTACTATTCAAGAAAATTCTAAAAGAAATTTACCAATCAGTACATTCAAGAGATACAATTTAAAAATAAAATCAAATTAAGAATAAAATCATTTCAAAAAAATATCAGCAGATTTATATTGCTCACAGAAAGAAAATTTGAAACTCGTTTCACTCAAACAGTCAAATTTTCTGTATTCTGTTTCGCTGCATAAATTACGCTGATATTTTTAATTTCTCTGATTTTATTCTTAATTGTCTTTCAATATTATAATCTTGTAAATACTTCTATGATATTGAATATATGATCTCTTATTCTTCTGTAATGATTTAATATATCCATATAACTTGTACTGAATATAGCTGATGTTTCCTCTTTGGCATTTTCAAGATGGAAGCTTCTTGCCTGTCTGAATTTCTCAGTAATCTCGTTTGCTTTCTTAATGGCTTTTATAAATCTTTCTTTGTCTTTTGTTTCGTAAGAGATATTTACTTCTCTGAACAGAATTTCTATATTTTCATTAAGATCAAACAATGTCTTTCTTGCTTTCTCATTTATCTGGATATCATTGTCCTGAATCTTTCTTATAGATTTTCCTATTCTCATCAGATAGTCACTGATTGTTTCATATTCATCGCAGACTTCAAGATTTTTTCTTGTTTCTTCTCTCAATGAATCTGTCAGATCCTTATTTAAAATAAGGAAGTTTACGTCTGTTACTTCTTTTTGGTAAAGATCCAGATCATCTTCTATTTTCTGAAGTCTTGCAAGTTTTGTATCAGAAATCATTTCATTCTTAGCAAAAGTTTCTTCCAGAGCAAACATCATCTCTTTTATGTTCTGCCCCATTGTAAGAACTTCTATTTTTGTCTGTCCTACAACAACACTTGGAGTTCCGACCATAAGTTTGTCCAGTTTTGTAACTTTTTCATTTGATTTTCCGCTGTCCTTAACAAGCTTTGTAAGGAAAGTTGAAAGAGGTCCTGTAAAAGGAATAAATAAAATTACGTTTAAAACATTAAACATAGTGTGAGCAGTTGCAATACCAAATGTAATATTATTTTCCACATCAACTATTGTACCTAGGAATTTAATATACAGAGGGAATATTGATGTAACCCATATAACTCCTATTATATTTATAATTGTGTGTGCATAAGCTGCTCTTTTAGCATTTGTAGTTGCTCCTAATGAAGCAAGAAATGCTGTTACTGTTGTTCCTACGTTTTCCCCAAGAACAAGTGCAACTGCTGTTGGATAATCTATAAGCCCCTGCACTGCAAGAGTGATAGTAATACCCAGTGTAGCTGCTGACGATTGAACTATTCCTGTTATACATGCTCCTATAACAGCAACTTTTACAGCACCGAAATATGTGTCTGCATTAAACATTTTGAAAAGTTCAATAAATTCCGGCATACTTCTTATTGGTTTCAGACCGTTGCTCATAAGATCCAATCCCAAGAAAATAAGTCCAAGCCCCATAACTGTCAGCGATCTTGTTCTTGCCTTATCACTTCTGAAAAAGACATAAGCAATAGCTGCTGCTCCTGTTATAGGAAGTCCGTATTTCCCGATATTTAAAACTAAAAGCCAACCTGTTACAGTTGTACCGATATTTGCTCCAAGGATAACTCCCAGAGCTTGTTTCAAAGTAAGCAGAGAGGCGTTGACAAACCCGATTGTCATTACTGTACTCACTGAAGATGATTGAACAAGCATTGTTACAAATATTCCCATCAAAACTGCCATTATTCTGTTTGTAGTTAATGCTGCCAATATCTTCTTAAGCCTTTTTCCAGCCAGTTTCTGCATACCACCTGACATATTTTCCATCCCGTAAAGGAAAATACCCAGTCCGCCGATAACGTTGAAGATAATGTTTAGATACATTGTACCTCCCAATATAATTTACAAATTTACACCATTTAAAAGGTTATCATATAATTAAGAAAATGTAAATAAATTATATTTAATTTTTGTAAACTTTATGTTCACAAATTTAATTTATACTAAATTTATTATATTAAAAAAGCTGCTGTAACTATAAATAAGAACTAAAATTCTTATTTACAGCTGCAGCAGTCTTGTTTTTTTGTTAAATTTTATTATTTCTTTTTAGAAAAAATTCTTAAGATGTAAAGGAATAGATTTATAAAATCTAAATAAAGATTTAAGGCTCCTATAATTCCAAGCTTTCCTATCATCTCTTCATCTCCTTCTGCAAGCTCATAAGCCATATTTTTGATCCTGTTTACATCAAAAGCTATAAGAGCAGAGAAAACTACAACACCAAGAATAGTTACAGCCCAGTATAATCCAGGTGCACTTATAAATATATTAATAAGACTCATAATAATAAGAGAAATAAGACCTGTTTTTAAGAAACCTCCATAGTGGCTTAAATCTTCCTGAGTAGTATAACCATACACAGCAATAACAGCAAACATTACAATTGTAGTGAAAAGAGCATAACCTATTATCCATAAGTCCCCAATAACAATTCCTATTAAAGTAAACAGAAGCCCGTTAAGGAACGAATAGAAGAAAAACATAAGTTTTGCCGAAGTTACAGATGTTTTGTGTATTCTGAAAGAAAACAACATCACTGTAACAAATTCAAGAATAACAATAGGTGTATAAAATCTTGCTATAAAATTTATCATTGCTATATTTTGAGTAAAAATGATAAATGCAGGAACCATAAAAGTAATTATAAGTCCTAATATCATATAAGTGAAAGATGTTCTCAGCAGTTTATTGCTCGCTGTTATATCTACATATCTTTGTTCATCGTACATAATTCAGTACCTCCCTTTTTGTAATAACATAGAAAAAACATATTCTATTTTTAAGATATTATATAATATTTTTTCTTTTTTTACTATCTTTTCATTTAATTATTTTTCATATATTTCAAGAGGGAGTTTATCCGGATCTGTGAAAAAAGTAAATTTTTTTCCTGTAACTTCATCTGTTCTCACAGGCTCTGTAACAACACCTTTTTCATTCAGCTCTCTCACAGTTTCGTCAATATTATCCACTTCAAAAGCAAGATGTCTAAGTCCTTTTGCCTCAGGACGATTCACTCTTTCAGGAGGGTTAACAAACGAAAAAAGTTCTATCTGATAAATTCCTCCTATTTTTAAATCAAGCTTATAGGAATCTCTCTCTTCTCTGTATGTTTCTTTTTCTACTTCAAAACCAAGAATTTCTGTATAAAACTTTTTTGATTTTTCATAGTCAGAGCATATTATGGCTACATGGTGTATTTTATTAAATTTCATAAAATTCCCCTTAATTATTTAAATTTTATTTAGCTAAAATTTTACTTATTTTTTCTGCAAATTCAACAGGATTTTCAATAGTAAATCCCTCTATCAATAAAGACTGGTTGTATAAGATATACATTAAATCTTTAAGAGTTTCATCATCATCAGTGTTTTTGATTTTGTCAAATACAGGGTGATTAGGGTTTAATTCAAGAATTTTTTCAGCTTTTATATTTTCATTTCCCGGAATCTGAGATAAAGTTTTTTCCATTTCAAGAGAAACTTCTCCTTTAGATGCAAGTCCTGCTGCTCCGTTTCCAAGATTGCTGTTAAGTCTTACTTCTGAAACTTTTTCTCCAAGAATATCTTTAATTTTGTCTAAAAGAGATTTATTTTCTTTTGCAAGATTTTCTTTTTCTTTTTTAGTTTCAGCATCATCAAGGTCAAAATCAGAGTCATTTATAGATTTAAATGATTTTCCTTCATAATCCATAAGAGCTTTGACTGTAAACTCATCTATTCTGTCAGTAAGATACAGCACTTCAAGCCCTTTATCTTTTAATACTTTCATTTTTGGAAGAGATTTAAGAACATCTATATTTTCTCCTGAAACATAAAGAATTTCTTTCTGATCTTCTTTCATTCTTCCAACATAATCTTTAAGAGTTGTATAGTTGTCATCAAAAGATGATTTGAAGATTAAAAGATCTTTTAATTTATCTTTATAAATTCCATACATATCCTGTACACCGAATTTGATGCTTCTTCCAAATGCTTCCCATAGAGTGATATATTTTTCTCTGTCGTTTTTCAGAAGATTTTGAAGTTCTGTTGAGATTTTCTTTTCGATATTTTTAGCTATTTTCTCAAGCTCACTGTTCTGCTGTAAAATTTCTCTTGAAATATTTAATGAAAGTTCATCAGTATCAACAACACCTTTCATAAAACTGAAGTATTCAGGTATAAGATTTTCTGCTTTATCCATTATAAATACATTTTTACAGTAAAGCTGTAATCCTCTTTTATAATCTCTTGTATAGAAATCCATAGGAGTTCTTTTTGGAATATAGATAAGAGCTGTATATTCTAATGAACCTTGTACTTTAAAATGAAAATGAAGAAGAGGGTCTTCAAAATCATAGAAAGTATGTTTATAAAATTCGTTGTACTGTTCATCTGTTATATCTTTTTTATCCATTTTCCATATAGGCTTTTCATCATTTAATTTTTCTTCTCCCATAAAAATAGGGTATTTTATAGAATTAGAATGTTTTTTAACAAGAGAAGAAATTTTATATTCTTCTAAGAAATCTGCATCTTCATCTTTTATGTGAAGAATAATTTTTGTTCCTCTTTTTAAATCATCGCTGTTTTCAATCTCTTCAATATTGTATGAACCATCTCCATTTGAGCTCCATTTAACAGTAACATCACTTGCAGGTGATTTTGTAAGAAGTGTAATATTATCAGCTACCATAAATGCAGAATAGAAACCTACACCAAACTGCCCGATAATATCTATTTCAGAATTTTCTTTTGCCTCTTTAAATTTTTCTATAAAAGCTTTTGAACCAGATTTTGCAATAGTACCGATATTTTCATTAACCTCGTCAAATGTCATTCCAATACCGTTGTCGCAGATAGTTATAACTTTATTATCTTTATCAGCAGAAATAGTGATTTTGAAATCACTTCCGTCTTTTAAAAGTTCTGTATCTGTAAGAGCCTTGAATCTTAGTTTATCGATAGCATCACTTGCATTTGAAATAAGTTCTCTTAAAAATATCTCTTTATTTGTATAAATTGAGTGAACCATTAAATTTAAAAGTTCTTTTGTTTCAGCTTGAAAGTTTTCAGTTTGTCTTCTCATTTTAAAATGTTCC
>OGZM01000974.1_pt1 | contig 28198 bp, 38 predicted proteins | sample 1576821 | NCBI WGS metagenome assembly OGZM01 (sample SAMEA3541491, study PRJEB24748) | human gut metagenome | biome: human gut; feature: human-associated habitat; material: faeces | place: China | collected 2012
CATTCTCTCTAACGGGAATCGAAGTGTCCAAGTCCCCTAATATGTATGATGCGATTGTGGCCGCTTATACTCAAATTGTAAGTGTAAGCAATATGGCTTATTCTCCGAATGCCATTCGTATGAATCCGGTGGATTATGCTAATATGCAGCTCACAAAGAACGACAATGGTGATTATATCCGCCCATTTAAAATTGGGGATGAATTGATTACGGGACTTCGGGTTATCCAAGATCCGAACGTAAAGCTAGGATCTTTCCAAATGGGAGACTTTCGTTATCTATTTATCCGTGATTATGTTGTCCTTTCCATGAACATTGGTTGGGAGAATGATGATTTCACCAAAAACTTGGTGACTATCTTGGGTGAAAAGAGAATGCTTGCTTATATCAAGTCTCAATATAAGACAGCATTCGTGTCTGACACATTCCAAAATGTGATTACTGCGATAACCAAAAGTGTTTAACGTGTTAAAATGTAAAATATGAAAAGAAGCAGTATTAATAAAGCAAAAAGCGACAACTCTTATAATATGGACTTGTCGGAAGTGTACAAAGTTACATTCCAAAAGGATTTCGGTGCATTTAAGTCGGGGGATGAAACCCACGTCTCTCTTCCGATTGCGATGAAATGGGTAAAGATGGGTGTAGTTTCAGAAACTTCTGAAATAACTTCTGCGGCCGATAAGGCTGGATGCTCTGACCTTTTGAAAAAAGATAAGAAGAAAGGAGAATAAACAATGATTATTGACGGCTCATATTTTACAGGATTGCTAAGTCTCGGTATAATCTGGGATATAGACGATGATTCAATCACAAGAAAAGCAGAACGGGATAATCTCCAATCGTATATCGATTTATACGAGCGAAAGTTCCTCCGAATGGTCTTGGGGAAAAGTATGAGCCGTGAATTCATTGAATATCTTCTATCAGGCAAAAATGATGTCGATAAATGGGAAAAGTTGAAAGAAAGGCTTTCTCGTAAAGGATATAGCCCAATTGCTAATTATGTGTATTTTCACTATGTTAGGCGGTGTGGGGTAGTACAAACTCCGGTAGGGACTGTATATGCCTCTGATGATAAAAAGGCGGATTCAAATCCTCTTTTGATTTCTGCTTGGAATAATATGGTGCAGATGAATGAAGATTTGTATGATTTCCTGGAATCAGATAAGGAATATGACGGCTTTGTTTTTAACACAACTATGCTTGAACTCATAAATGGACTAGGAATATGAAATCAATAAACGACATATTCAGAGATATTGTAGATAATACTGCGAAAATATATGGTAGTAATGTTTCCTATATGTTTGGAGATTGGGAATATATTGCCGGGCAGTTAACAGAATGGAGTCAGTCGCATGAGACGAGTAAACTAAAGTTTCCTATTATATGCCTGTATTCTCCGTATATCGAGGATCGTACATCTAAGATCCCAAACGCCAGTCTTGAATTTATTATCATGGTAGATACTCGGAAGGAGTATCTTAATGAAGAAAGGGAAAGGGTGTCGTTCATCAATGTTCTACGACCTGTTTATGATGCTTTTATAAAAAGCATACTTTCATCTCCGGACATTGTTAATGAATATAACGGTGTAATTCCTCATTTATATACAGAAAACTACCGATATGGAAGAAAGGGAGTGGAAGCTGACGGTAAACCATTTAGAGATTTCATCGATGCTATCGAGATAAATAATTTGAATATTAAAATTAAAAATATTAAGTGCTATGGCAACAGAATTTAGAGAATGTGCCGGTATGGCTCAATTTAATACCGGTACTTCAAAATGTTTGCTTGATCCGGGAAAAGTAAAGGCTATTATTCTTACGATGCATGGTTATAAGCTTCCCGCAAATGCTACGGCGGAATTGCTTGAGGCGGCTTGTCATGATGACCGTCCGAATCGTATCTTCCCGATCAAGACAATTATTGAATATGCACCTTCCGGTGGGGAAGCCAACAAGGCGGCAGTCGGATATGGTCCTAACAAGATTACATCGTATTCCGCAAAGGATGATGTTTGGACAGTGGATGAATATGATGCCAGTCTGAAAGCGAATATCATGGCAGCCAAAGGTGTTGCTTTTGATGCGTACTTCGTAGATGAAAACAATGTAGTGTACGGAATGAATGACGGCACCGATATTCTTGCTGGTATTCCTCTTTCCGGTGTTTATCCGGGCGGACAAGACTGGGATTCATCCGGTACGGAGGCTAACCTTACTATTGGGACGATGTTCAAGGATTACGAAAAATACGTGAAGAACGCAGATTATCGTGTATACAAGTTCGATGTTGTGGAAGCCTTGAAAGGACTTGTGTATGTTGAACTCGTAAAACTCGACACAGGAGAAAACAATTATAAACTAAGAGAGCATTTTGGTGGTCTTGATGTTACCTCTTTCTTCGGTGCGGCATTGGCGGAAGGTGCATCTGCTTGCTTTGATGGAGAGGTGTCCGCTGTTAAATTTGAGAATGGAAATTTGGTTATCACGGCAACCGGCACTCCTTCCTTGAAGTCCCCTAAAGTTTTGCAGGAAAACGGTGTGGTTGGTATTGAACAGTGGGTATTATGAAAGTAGAGGGAATCAATTTTGTAGATGAAGAGGTACGGAAGATGAAGAAAAAGGAGTTCATTGCGAAACACAAGGTCTTTTTCTCTGACCGCACGGATTCTGAAAAAGAAAATATCCTCTCTGACATCTACGACAAGATTGTCGGTGTCAGAACTCCTTCAGAAGGTATTATTTAAGTGGTTTGTTTTCAAGAGGGGAGGGCATTTGCCTTCCCTTTTCTCTTATAATTTGCGTATGGCTACAATAAAAGAAGCATTGGATAATGTGACAGCTTTTGTTAATGGGTTTGAAGGAGAGGTTCAACACACTATGGATTCAAACAAATCTCTTGTTAGGGAATTTGTGACAGAGCAGTTGTATTCAGGTGTAAATGGGAATGATAAACCATTGCGACCTACTTATTTGAACGATCCTTGGTTTGCTACTGATGAAGCCGGAAAGTGGAAGAACAATGCGAAGGGGTACGCTAAGATGAAGAAGAGAATAACAAAACCTACTCCCTCTTTCCAGGGGTATCCGGCTAGGGATATTTATACTCCCAACCTCATTATAACAGGGGAATTTTATGATTCTATACGTGTCTCTTCGTCCTCAAAGGGGTTGAAGATAGAAACAAGAGGAAGCGACATAGGACCGGATATAGAAAGGAAGTATGGAAGTGCCATATTGGGAGTAGGAGTGAAGTCCCGTGAATACTTCCTCGAATATGTGCTTAACCCAGCGCTTAAGAATTACTTTTCAAAATTTGGCGTATTATGAGTTGCTGGTGTCAAGGTAATAAACGGCTTGCTTATATAGAGAAAATGCGGGAAATCGCAAAGAAGGCGGCTAAAATGGAGAAATCGGTGTATGTCCTATTCAAAAAAGAGGATGGCAGTATTTGGTATGCAAAAGAGGGAGAAGATTACAAAGGTGTTTTCGTCGAATATATATATCCGTAATACGAAGAATAGAACAATATTTAGGGTGTGCGGTTAGAAAAATTACGGGGATTATACAAAAAGTATAGGAAAAATAGAACAATAAAATACCGTCGAAAGAAAAATAAAATAATTGTTTGCCAAATAATAAAAACTTGCTATATTTGTAGTGCGATACAGCTTGGGGAAGCGCATATAAGATATTAAGTATTTCCATAGAGTTGGGAATATATAAACAGTGCCGAAAGATCCTCAAGCGTTCGGTGCTGTTTTTTTTATATTCCTGTGTGTGAAAGGACACACTACGAAAATTGTATGAATGATATTCAGATTTTCAAAAATGAAGCTTTCGGTGAAGTTCGTGTAGCCGGAACAAGTGAAGAACCATTATTCTGCTTGGCAGATATATGTAAGGTGGTTGAATTGACAAATCCTTCATCAATTAAATCAAGATTAGAAAAGGAAGATGTGCAAATGATTGATTTACACGACCTAAACCCGGATATGGAGATTGTGGGTAACTCAATGGCTACATTTGTGAATGAATCAGGGCTGTATGATACGCTTTTACTAAGCAGTAGCAATAAGGTTAGACCTTATAAAAGATGGATTATACACGAAGTATTACCTTCTATCCGCAAGCATGGCATATACGCTACCGACAATGTTATTGACCAGATATTGAATAACCCGGATTTCGGAATCGAGCTTCTCACTAAGCTAAAAGAAGAACGGTCGGCACGTATTGAAGCGGAAAAACAAGTAGCAGTACTAACTCATGTCAATAAGACCTATACATGTACGGAAGTTGCTAAAGAATTAGGGCTTAAATCGGCAATTGAACTCAATAACCGTTTAAAAGAACTTGGCGTACAATACAAAGTTAATCAGACATGGGTACCATACACTAAATACTCTACGCTTGGTTGGTTTGATATAAAGCAAGAGGTTGCTGACAACGGGCATATTATCTACCATAGAAAGATTACCGGAATTGGTAGACAGGGCATCATCAATCTGTTGGCAATGTAAATCATAAAGAAAGGGCAGCTCTAAAAGCTACCCTTTCCTGTTGATTGGCGTCAACTAATGTGCCGGACCGAAGCCCCTGACTTAACTAAGCATATTGGATATTTTGATTAATTTCTTTACAAACTCTTCCTCTTCCTCTAATCCTGAACGGGAGAAGTCCCGGAAAGCTCTGATAACCTTCATGTACGCAACGCCCTCGATAGGCTTGTAATCGCCCTCAAAATAATTCATCCGTGGAATCTCAATCAAAGAGAATCTATACCGTTGCTTCTTACTGGGCTTGAATCCGTTCGGATAATATTTGTCTGCCAGTCTTTTTATCCCTTCTATAAACAATTCTTTTGCGTATTCCTTGCTGTTCTCCGTGTAATGTGAATATTCCCTCACGAACGGGATTATCTTTGAAATAAAAGCCGGAAATGTGGCTTCCTCGAATGGCATATAGCTCTGTACTTCGTTATATATCTTGTTTATCTGTATACTTTGCTTCAGTGTGAAATAATTCTGTTTCATAGTGTCTTTTCTTTTTTGATACTAAACTTTTCGATATAGTTGTGGCTGTCCGGCATTGAAACGGACTGCTGTAAATGTGTGATGTGTGTTATACTATCCTGGCTAGCTTCCCGTCTGAAGGCTTTCCGCCAAACAGGTGGTTCAGATAAGCCAACCCCTTTTGGGTAACTAGCACTTTGGTTACGACAAACCCCGGATGGTTGTTGCGTTCGATGAACTTCTCCTTCATCTCGAAGTATCCGGCATCAATAAACCTCTGTTTGGGTTCGTTGCGGTTGGCGAAGAATACGCCCGCTTTCCTTAGCTTGTCAAACAGGGTATTCCGCCCGAATCCGAGCTTTAGGATCTTGGCGGACATTCCTATGTCTACCTTGTCGTCGGTCGCGAAAGCTGCGTCAGCAAAGGCAGCCTTTGGCTGGAGTTTGGCGTTTTGCTGTTCCAGTTGTTTCTTCTCCTGCGCTAGCCGTTCTTCACGCTTTGCAAGGGTGGCTTGTGCGATGGTGAGGGCTCTTGCCATGATTTCTTCGGGGGTATCGTCCGCTTTGGTGGCGATGTAGCCGCCAGTGGTTCTGACTTCGTGAAGAATTTGTTTTACTCCCTTCTTGAATTGCTTGGCAATTGGTTTACGGGATTGCATGAGGACTTCATATAAGCCATCTTCGGTTAAGAAGTTGTATTCTTTGTAGTTAACTAAGTCCCCTAAGGATTGTTTAGGGGTGATTTTCACCTTTTCTTCTTCATCTATTGTTTGAAGCATTACGGTGATGTTACTGTGTTCAATACACTCCGCTACTTCTTTGGCTAAGAACAATGGATTTTCTGCCGTTCCATAAACGGTGAATTGGTGTCCGAGCAATTCTGTTTGTTTTAGGACTTGAATCGGATGATTTAGCATAATAATAAAAAATGCGCCTACTACGAGCTGCTAAATCATCCACAGGATTATTTTGGAGGCGTTTCCGTATCTCCACTCGGTAGGCGCAATATCTTTAAAACGATACTACTACAATATGTCTAGGCAAAAAAATAACTCCAATGGAGACCACAGGAGTTTGCCGCCCCTGTGAATGATTTAGCACTGCAAACATACGTATTTATTTTGTAACGGCAAAGAAAAAGCGGGAAATATTTGCGTAAATGTGAATTATAAGTTACCTTTGCCACATGAAAGTAAGAAACGTCATAGCATATAAGCACTATTTCATCGATTTTGTGAAGTCTCTTTCCGAAAAGATGCAGGATAAGGTGGTGAAAACAATACAATATGTCGAAACGCTTCAAATTGTCCCAGAGAAATACCTGAAGCATATTGAAGGTACAAGGGGGCTTTATGAAATCAGAGTGAAATTTTCAAGTGACATAGTACGTGTTTTTTGCTTTTTTGATGGTGAAAAAATGGTCATCCTATTGAGCGGCTTTCAGAAAAAGACGCAAAAGACGCCCCAAAAAGAGATAGACCGGGCTGTTAGGCTCATGCAAGAATACTTTAATGAAAAGGAAAAAGAAAGGAAATGATATGGAAACTTACACTCTTGAGAATATAAAGGATAAGGTTTATGGAGAAATAGGTACTCCGCGCCGGGATAAGATTGAAACCGAACTTTCCAACCTTCGTGTCGGACTTCAGATACGCAATGCTCGTGAAGCAAAAAAAATGACGCAAAGCGAGCTTGCTGGAAAGATAGGAAAGGAACGTTCTTTCATCTCTAAAGTTGAAAGGGAAGGGAGCAACCTTACTCTTTCCACGCTTTACGACATTGTAACAAAAGGGCTTGGGGGTAAATTGAATATAGAGGTACAATTTTAACCATGTTTTAGCTAAAACGGATTAAAGCAGTAGGATATTTGTAGGTTATTTTACTACATTGTATAACATAAAACACACAATTATGAAAAAAATCAATTATCTACTTATATTAATATTCTTTTTGTTTATATCTTGCACATCTTCACGCCCAAAAGAAAAAAAAGACAGCGAACAAGATAAATTTATAGAATTGGTTTCGCAAAGAATTGATAGTATTAATTCGTGCATAAGTGCAAATCCAATACAGACAGAAAAAAATAAAGCTAAAAAATCTTATTATACTAGGAGGTTTTTCAATATAATTTCAAATTATGCTGATTCAATTCAAATTGTAAAAAATTGGAAAGGGATTGTTAAAGATTTTAAATATGAAAAAGGGGTCAATTGTAGTTTTATACGACTAAGTATAGAGATGCAATACGAGGGGAGCAATCTCCGTATACATTATCCCAATAACAGGATTGTATTAAAAAGTATATATACTATAGATAATAAATTAAAAGATAAAGATGCTGTTTTTAATAGTATGTCTCAAATAAATACAAACTCAAGTGTGTATATAATGGGATTTTTTAATAGAAGCATGAACGGTTATGTAGCTGTTGGAGATAATATACGAGAATTGAACTTTTCAGTTCTAAATATCTCAACTACTCCTATTTCATCATATCCAATATCAGATAATATGAAAGAAGCTATAGATAGAAAGTTTAAAGAAATGAAGATATTAGGGAGGGGAATGCTTAATGATAAGTCAGAAAAAAAAATAGAAAAAGAAATGGCATATTTAAAAATTGATTCTGTAAGAGGTACATTGAATAATGATGAAATAACATTGATTGATAAAATTGAAGAATTATATGTTCTCAATCTTGCAAGAGAATATGTTGATAAAAAGTAATCGATTGTTATTTGTAAGATAATGGATGAATATATTCATCTGTTTCCTAACTTCTTCCCGCCCTTCGCAAGAGGGGCGTTTTTTGTTTCTAATCCCTTCTCTTTTCCTTCTAGTTTACCCCATTTCCAGCTAAAAATGTTAAATAATCAATGTAGTAACAAATTTGTTACTGTTTTATTTGGTAGGTAGTAACAAAAACGTTACTTTTGTATTGAATTTAAAAGCTCATTGAAATTATGAAAGTATCAGAGTTAGTAAGGATGCTAACGAAGGCCGGCTGTTTTATTCATCGTCATGGTGCTAATCATGATATATGGTATAGTCCGATAACCAAACAGACTTTTCCAGTACCAAGACATGAAAGTCAAGAAATGAGAGACGGCACATTAAAGAGCATTAAGAAGATGGCGGGGATTTAATCCCTGCTACTTTCTTACTAAATTGAGAAAACATATTTTCAATGGCTTTTAAATTTCAAATCAAAAACAAAGAGTTATGAAAATACTTGCTATTATTGAAAAGGGAACAGATGGTTTATATTCCATCTATTCGGATGATATGCTGCTTAATCACGGATTGGGCGGATATGGTTCAAGTGTGGAAGAGGCAAAAGCTGATTTCATGGAAAGTATTAAAGAGGCAAAGGAAATGATTGCAGAAGAAGGTAATGTTCTTCCTGATGAAGTGGGGCATATAGATGTAACTTTTAAATACGATCTTCAATCTTTCTTTAATTACTTTGATTGGATTAATGTGAGCCAGTTTGCTAAAAAGGCAGGGATCAATGAATCTAAAATGCGACAATACAAAAACGGGCTTGCATTTGCCGGAGAATCAACTACAAAGAAGATTCTCGATACCATAAAGAATATCGGAGCAGAGTTACAATCTGCGACTTTATAAATTCAGAGCTTTTAAATTCAAATTACCGCCCATCCAAAGATGGGCGTTTTTCTTTCTAAAGAGTTAAAACCGTTAAAAACCAATAACAGACATAGTTAATTATTCAATCAATCAATCAATTTTAATTTGTATTATTTATATTTGCACTATCAAAGTAGCGCATCAAAGTAATGTAACTATAATACGTTACGAACAAAGATAGTAGTAATACTGTTGATGATAACAAACCTATTAATAAAGATTATGGCAATAGCAATTAAAAGTATCCCAACTTTAAAAGGAAATGATGCTAAAAGCTTTGTTAGAGCTGCAAGCAAAGCTGAAAGTAAGCGTGCTACTATTGATTATAGTAGACAGGCAAAGACTGCCCGTTCTATACTGGGAAAAGCCAAAATGTTATAAATTGACATTAAATCTATAGAGAGTAATCCATAAAACATACATTAAACCAAGAAACTAATGGGAAGTGAACTTAAAAGAGGAATATGTAAAAAGACTCTGGAAAAAAAGAGAACCCGCATATTAAAAACTAAAGGCGAGAGACTTGGCTGGGAACCATTAGACAATGAAAAAGAGGTTCCCTTGAGAGCTATTGTCGGAGAAGGTAACGTAGTTAGTACCTCATGCTGTTTTGCTTCTATTAGTAGAAGAATTATTTTATAATTAGTGAAAATATAAACAACTCAATAGTATAATGATTATGAAATCCAATAACTCCAATACAAAAACGTTTCCTAAAAAGGCTATAAATAAAGCCTCAAATAAAGTCGTATTCAAAAGAGTTACTATCAAGGAACATAAAGCATACAGAATACCTGTATATGATTATCTTATACCGTAATGAAAATTCTTCCACCTTATTACGGATCTGAATTTATTATGTGTAAGCCTTCTACATCTGAAGGTATGATTAGAATTGATTTATGGCGCTTTAAATCAATGAAAAGCGGAAAGATATATCTTGTAGATGTAGAAGTATATGAAAATAATGTTTATGCTATTAAATTCTATCTGAAATCACAAGCTCACTTGGATAATAGATACAGTTTTCAAACAAATGATTTTGAGCCAAGAAGGATAGTAATGAGCTGTATATATATAATGAGACATTATTTTGAAAGTGATAATAATTCATCTTTTGCATTTATAGGTGCTAATAGTATTGGTGAAGATAAAAGTTCTACCAAACGTTTTCGTTTTTACCGTATAATGGTCAATACTTATTTTGGTACAGAAACTTTTGAACACCGAACAGATGAAGGCAATAGTGCTTATTTGCTTTTAAGAAAAACATCTTTACAAAATGGCACTATTAAAACGGCAGATATAGAATCTTTCTTCAGAAATATATATATTCTAAACACATAAATAGAAGCGGAGTCTTAACCTCCGCTTTTCTTTTGCCGTTTTATCTTATCTTTATTGATTCTAAATAGCTTGTAAAATTCACCAATTCTTTTTATATTTGTGCGGAAACTGTGTCAAGTGGCATGGTACTTAATTCGCACGTTATATGGCTAATGAATTAAAAATTACAGATGTAGTCGATCAGGGCGTTTTCGACGATCTAAAGAAACTAAAAAAAGAATTCAATGAAAACTATGCCGCCTATAAGCAATTTATAGAGCTATTGGCAAGTGGGATGAAAACCAGTCCTAAAAATTATCAAGAACTTTCCGATAAATCCAATGCGTATAATAATGCGTTAAACAACCTGATTACTACCCAAAACAAATTGGCGTCTATTCAGGAGAGACAGAATAAACTGCTGGAAGACTATGGCAAGAAGGTAACAAAATTGCTGACGTTAAATACATTGCCTAAGCAATTTGATGATCTGACAAAAACCATAAATAAGCTTTTTGGTTCTTTAGATGTGCTTTCTTCTAAATTTCAAAGTACCTCCAGTGCACAAAATTCAGCCGCACAAGCCAATCAGTCTTATACGCAATCGGCAAATCAACTGAATCAGGCTATTTCAACTACAGAAGCAAAATACACAGAAATAGTTGATAACATATTAACCTATGATAGCCATGTAACTAAGCTGACGGCAGATACGATTCAGAATAAAATTCGAATAAAAGAGCTTGGCGATGAACTAAAGTCTTTGGATAAGGAGTATAAGAATGGGGCTATTGGAATTACTGAATATCTCAATAAATCAGCCCTGTTAAAACAAAGACAAACAGAGCTGTCGGAGCAAAACAAGCAATATTCCAATTTAATCCGGAATCATTCAGCAGTTATCATTTCAACAGCTAGCAGTTATAATGAGATGAATGCTGCGGTATTAGCTCTTGAAAAAAGGCTTAAGAATATGCCTAAAGATTCATTTTTGGGAGCTGAAGGGCAAAATACTTTACAGCAAATACAGACTTTAAAGAATGAGTTAAAGTCTATGGATGCTCAAATGGGTAACTACCAAAGAAATGTAGGTAATTATACTTCCCATTGGAATGGATTAAATATGTCGGTTCAGCAAGTAGCACGTGAATTGCCATCTTTGGCTGTCGGATGGAATACTTTCTTCCTTGCAATATCCAACAACTTGCCAATGCTTGCCGATGAATTGAAGAAGGCAAGAATAGAGTATCAGGCAATGCAGGAAGCCGGAGAAAAGGGTATCCCTGTATGGAAGCAATTAACCAAATCTATTTTCAATTGGCAGACAGCATTAGTTGTGGGAATTACTTTGCTTTCTGTATATGGAAAAGATATAATGAATTGGGTATCTAGCTTATTTAAAGGGGAAAAAGCCGTATTAGAATTAGCGAGTGCGGAAAAAGATTTAGCTGATTCCCGAAAAAAAGGAATATCTAATAGTGTAAAGGAGAGGGCGGAGCTGGATTTATTATACAAAGCAACGCAAGATACAACTAGATCTATAGAAGAGAGAAATGCCGCTGCGGATGAATTACAAAAAAGATATCCACCGATTTTTGCAAATATGAAAAATGAGGGAATATTAGCGGGAGAAGCAGCTGTTGCATACGAAGAATTAAAGAAGTCGATTATCGCATCTGCTATTGCTAGGGCTCAAGCGGACAAAATAGCCGAAAATTCAATGAAAATACTTAAAAAAGATAATGAAAGAATAGGATATTTAGTAAAACAGGTACAGGAACAAGAAAAATTAAACAAACTTTATGATGAAATACGAAGTATTCAAGGCGAAAATTTTGATTTCGCTATAACTACTAATTATAAAGGTGTACAAGATCAGATTAATTTGGTGGAATCTTATGGGAAAAAAGCATCTGATGCAGCTTTGGAAATTGATAGTTTAAGGAAATCAAATGAAAATTTGATGAATAAAATGGATGTTTCAGCTTACACATCTACTCCGGGAAAAGAAGATAATGACGAAGAGAAGAATAAAAGAGAACAAGAAAAAGCTGCTGACGAACAAGCCAAATACCAAGAAGACATTGATAAACGCCTTTCCGATACCCGTATTTCCCTTATAGATGACGAGTATGAAAAAGAAAGAGCGTTGGCGCAAAAGAAGTATGAGGAAAATATAGCATCTATCAAAGGCAATTCAGAAGAAGAGAATAAGCTAAGGGCTAATTATGAAGAAATACTTAAAAACGAGTTGTCGGCTATTGACAAAAAATACCTGGATAAAATAGACGAAGAAGAAAGGAAAAGGGTAAAGGATTCTGTTAAGTATCAATTGGAAGAGAAGCAACGAGAATATGCAACATTGGCTATTGTGGCTTCTCAAAATATGCAAAAAGAGATTAATGACGAATTAGAGCGATACAGGCAGGGAATCATTTCTAAAGAACAATACGAAAAAAACAAAGCTGAAATAACTCAAAAATACGCTCTTCTAGAGGCTCAAAGAGCGATCGATCTTCTCAAAGAGCAAATAGAGATTTCCGGTCTATCCGATGAGGAAAAGTTTAAAATAAAAGAAGCTCTAGCGAAAGCTGAAATAAATTTATCCAATAAAGTGCGTGAAACTAAGGAAAAAAATAGGGATAAGGAAACGGAAGATGAGAAGAAGTATTGGGCAGAGTTGGAGGCTTCATTACAGCATTTGGAAAATGTCAGCAATAATGCAGTAGATGGATTAGGCACGTTATTTAGCGGGTTAATGAGTCTAATTACAAAAGTTGTCCGTGATGGTAAACTAGGAATTGAAGATTTATTAGGTAGTATCAGTGCAATATCGGAGGGGCTAACTTCTATCATGGTCGGAATGTATGACCAGCAAATAGAGGAGATAGAAGAACAACAGGAAAAGAACGAGGAAGCTGGTGAAGAAGAAAAAGAGCGCATTGAGGATTTGGTAGAAAGTGGGGTTATAACTAAAGAAGAAGGAGAAGCTCGAAAACGTGCTGCTGATAAAGCAACAGCAGATAAAAACAAGGAATTGGAAAAGCAAAAAGCCGAATTGGAGCAAAGGCAGGCTAAATGGCAGAAAGCGAACTCCATTGTACAAACCACTATTGCCACATCTCAGGCAATAATGATGGCTTTAGCGCAGGCCGGACCTATTGCCGGTGCTGTTCTTGCAGCTGTAATCGGTGCCATGGGAGCTGCCCAAGTTGCAATGATTGCCGCCCAGCCAATCCCCAAGTATGCAAAGGGAACCGACAACCATCCCGGAGGATTGGCTATTGTCGGTGATGGAGGTAGACAGGAAGTGATTGAAACGGATAATGGTGCCTATATCACTCCGGCTGTTCCTACATTGGTAGATATTCCAAAGAGGGCAAGGGTTATCCCTAATTTGGTGGATTATCGCAAAATGTCTTTGCACTCTGACGCTCTTATGTTGGATAGGCAAAGGAGAAGTAATGACGGTGATCCGGTGATTGTTAACGTTAATAACGATTATCGTAGACTCGAAAGGAATACAGAAGCAACCAATGAAGGAATAGCAAAATTAAATAGGACATTCCGCAAAATGGCTAGGGCTTCCCAATACAACCGTTTATCAAGCAGAATTTGAGTTTAAATTAAATCATCGTATAACATGCTATACACCGACCTAGACAAAATCCCCCTAGATACATTCATAGATGTATTCACAGGAGATAAGAGCAAACTAATAATTAAGGGCAGACATTCCGATGAAGAACTGTCCGAACAATCGGAAAAACTTGTCACAGAATATGTGGAAATAATCGGAGGCGCTTCCTTCCTGTCGGAGATGTCAAAAAGAAACAATATCATCAACCTTCACATAAAAATTGAGTGTATGAAAGGCGTTGAGGTTATGATTAAAAACAATGATTGGGAAGCTGCTATGCGGATACTGTCAGATTTTGGATTCAAGTACTTCCCCTCCGAACATGATAAGATACGTAAAAAAGCTGCTTCTATTCTTTCTATGAGTAAATATTTGCTCGAACGTACAAATGCTAAGGAAAAATCGGAAAGTGCTGTAAAAATGGATAAAAACTACTTTGTCCGTGAACGTGTCGCTGTGATGGCTCATTATGGAATGCAAATCCGGAAGAATGAAATTAGCGCAAAGGAATATGCCTTCATGGTAAAACGTATGTGTGAGGATATAAAATCAATGAATATTCATAAGAAAAAATAGCCATGTTTAAATGTGAGCTTTTGATTAGAGAAAAAAGGTACGATGTAACCGATGATTTGAAAAATTGGGATGATTTTGAATTATCCCAAAAGAGGTCTAACTATGATGGAGTGGTACGGTCATATTCTACGAGTTTTGAATTTGTGAATAATGCTTTTATACTTCTGAAAAAGGAATATCGGTCTAGGTATATGGAGGCTTCTGCTTCTGTTATATTCTCCTTGAGAAATAATAATTGGGAGTATGACGAAGTATTCCGGTGCGCACTTGATTTTTCTACTTATTCAGAAGATGGTTACGTCGTTTCTATTAATGCTATTGATAATACGCTAGCCGCTATTATCAAAGCTAAAAAGAGTATTCAGTATGAATATCCTATATCTGACATTCAGATTAGAAAGCTAAATTATGACGGGCTTAAACTTCAATATGAAGGCAAATATACACTAGGTGCAAGATCATTCGAGGATGGAACTCAATTTATAAGTATCTATACATTGAATACTAATGTAAGTTTTTCTATGCCTTTGTATAAAATGAGTAATAGTGAACTTCCCTCACTTAATTCTCCATTACTATTTGATGACTCACCGATGGAAGATGGGGCAACTTTAAATAATGCAAAACCATTTTTAAACGCATTATCTGATATCCATATTGATTTGAAATTTAGAACGGATTTGTATGCAACAGTTTATAGTGGATGGATTGAAGTAATTCGTTTAACATTTGGTATTAGAGGTACAGACGGGACAATTGTAAAAGAAGTAACCTATGAAGGCAATCAAGGATATCAATATATAGATGAAACAATACCTATTGATTTGCAAGGTGGGCAATCTGTATGCTTTGTAACGATGGTAAAATTTAGAGATAATAGTGAGTTAACAAACAGAGCTGATATTGTTTTTCCTAAATTTTCGATTAATATCAATTTTAAGTCCAGAATAAATATTCTGAATATTGACGTTATATCTCCCACAACCGTATTGAACAGTCTTCTTAAAAGCATGACTGATGGCAGTGATGAATATAAAGGATATTTTAATTATGGTATGACCGATGGTTCGAGAAACTTGAAATTGGAAAGGACATACATCATGGCTGCTGAAAGCGCCCGTGGACTTCCAAAAGCAAAAATATACACTTCGTATAAGAAGTTCTGTGACTGGATGGAAGCGGAGTTCGGATATGTGCCAGTCATAAGTGGAAATGAGGTGACGTTTACCCATCGTGATAATCTGTTCGCAAATACGGTAGTCAATGAATTAGGGATGGAAATCAATGACTACGAGTTGGCTGTCAATGATTCATTGATATATTCTTCGGTAAAGGTAGGATATGATAAGCAGGATTACGATAGTGTTAATGGACGTGACGAGTTCCGGTTTACCAACGAATTCAGCACCGGATTAAAACTGACCGACAATACCCTATCCTTGATCAGTCCGTACCGTGCTGACGCCTATGGAATAGAGTTCTTGGTTCAAAAGAGGGGAGAGGATACCACCGATAACGATAGTGATAATGATGTTTTCTTTGTGGAGTGTGACAATTCGGTTCCGGCGGATCAGCCGTTACTTTTATACAGGTCTTATTCGGCAGACCAGCTTTCCGGTCTGTTGAGCCCGGACACAATGTTTAACCTTAATTACTCCCCACGCTTTATGTTGGAGGCTAATAAGAAATACATTGGAGCCTGTACCGGCATACTTAAATTTGCGTCTTCTAACGGCAACAGCGATGTATCCATAGATGGAGTAAGGGAAACGGATGATCTGTTAATCCCGGAACGCCTGTTTACAGTCGGGGAGGTCAGCATAAAGACCAGCGACATAGATGTTCCTTCAGATCTGACCGGACTTGTAAGGTTCACGAATCAAGGCGAGGCGATAACGGGATATATTAAGAATCTTTCGTTGAATATAGCCAAAGAAAAAGGGAGTACCTACACGCTGATTGTGAGAGATATAAAAAGTTGATAATCCGTTGTGTTTATTATATAAAAAATAGTATATTTGCGGTACAGTGTCATGTGGCACTCTGACCCAATTAAGAACGAAAAGACCGTATGATTAAAACAGGAGACATTTGCCCATTGTTCTTTAACCCTTTAAAGAACGAATTCCAACAGGATATAGACTATATCCAAAAATTCTACACTACAGATAAAATATTGATCCAAATCTTCTCGGATGATTATAGTGATGTAGTATCAATTGCTATCTGTGATAATATTACCAATGAGGATAATGATATATTATTGGATGAATATAGAGTCAATGATACTACACGTCTATTTACAGCGAGTATAACAGGTCTGAAAGATTCTGTATATACTTTGAAGATTCGGGAGGATAACTCCGACACTAACATAGTAAGCGAACCTTTCTCTGTTTGTTCGGATCCTATGCTTTTGCAGGAAACTTGTTTGATCAAATATTCCAATAAAGATAATAATTCAAGCTTTGACAATCATTTTTGGGTTGATGGAGTACAGCAATACTTTGAATTCAGAGTAGAAGGAGGATTCAAGCCGGGAGGGGTTTCCCAGAAAGTTGATAATGAGCAGTTCCGAACCCAACAGCAGAAAATTATAGAACTTTATTCCGTTCCTTACGATACTTATACTTTCACGTGCGGGAATGCTTCAGGTGTTCCGTATTGGATTATCCAATTTATAAATAATATACTTTCTCTCTCATATTTTGACGTGAATGGAGAATGCTATGTGCGATCCGGCAATTCCAGTCCGGAGAAAACACAAATTTCCGAAGACGGACAAATGTTTAATATGACTATACTTCTTGAAAAAATGGGAATGTCGAGAATTAGTACAAATGGATCGTCGACGAGTAAATTCATTATCTTAAATACTCCGGAGTTGTTAACTGTTGATAGACCATCTTTGCTTTTAAGCAATGAAGATGCGAATAATATAAAGAAGCTTTACTACGATGGAGGGTATAGTAAAATGCATGTACACTATGGCGGAGAGTATACGGCCAATTCAGGATTGAATATCCCTATTTCCATTTATAGTCCGTATTTTTTGGATAATGATATTCAAGTTGGTTCCTGGATGAAATTGTCTTGGATAAATCCGGATGATCCTTCTTCAATATGTAGTATGACACTTACAGTCCAGAATGATTATTCCATAGAGGCGGGTATCCCAACTGAAACTAAATTGGCATTAAAATCAGACTTGTCATTATATGCCTTAGCCGACCTCTCCAATGCCATGACTGTATCACTCGGTCAGAACGGTTATGCTAAGTTTAATAACGGTCTGCTGATACAATGGGGATATTTTAGCGCCGGTGCTTCAAATAATCAGTCTATAAATTTCCCAGTATCTTTCAAATCCTGTTTTTCCCTAGCTTTTTCTAGTTCTACGGATAATACGGATAATTCTATATGGTCTGTGAATTATGCAGCTATATATGCTTCATATTTTACGGTTTATAGAAGATACGCAAACGCGGGAAGTGTATCCCCTTCTTCGCAGTCATTCAGATGGATAGCAATAGGAAGTTGGAAATAATTAATAAAGAATAATTATGGAACAAAAAATGTATTGGAAAAACGGATTCCACGACACACCCCAAGAAGGTGCAATAGAGATTACGAAAAAGTATTGGCAAGAATTATTAGACGGTCAATCTGCCGGAAAGCTTATTGTTACCAATGATGAAGGGTATCCTATACTGGTCGAGCATGAATATACGATTGACGAACTGAAAGAGATGAAGATAGCGGAAATCAACGCCTATGACAAGTCGGATGCCGTCAACTCATTCACGCTTGCCGGAAAACAGATACGGTTAGACAGAGACACCCGTGTCTGGCCGGTCAACTCAATCCGTATCGAGAAAGAATCCGGTCGTATGAATACCACGCTTTGGTACAATGCCGAGAAGTACGTTATTCCGGTAGATGATGCGCTAGCTATGCTCAACCAGCTTGAATTGTACGCCCTTGACTGCTACAATGTGACGCAATCCCATATAGCGGCTGTGAAAGGTTTGTCTGATGCCGGACAAGTGGAAGCCTACAATTACAAAACCGGATACCCGGAACAGCTCAATTTTGTATTATAAACTCAAAAACAGATAAAGCTATGATTACATTAGTACTATTATCATTCATTCTCATCGCAGGCTATGTTTATGCGATGATTAAGAAAGGGAAAGAAATCCCTTATTCAATCAGTGCCACCTATTATGCGCTGACACACAAATTTTGGTTCGCTCTGTGCATGATTGGCTCCGGTGTTCTGCTTCTTCCGGCAGCTTTGGAATCAAGTACGGAGAACAGCCAGTTTCTTGTATTCCTTTCGGTTGTCGGTATGGTTGTGCTCGGTGTGTCTCCCAATTTCAAGGGAAGAGAGAAAACAGCCCATTGTATCGGTGCCGCCATGTCCTTAATCTTCTCCCAGATATGGGTAGGCTGCAACAGTTGGTACTGGCTTCTGTTATGGTTGGGATTCATTATTTACATGGTTGTCTCCATGAAGAAGCATTGGACGGGTAACTTCATCTCCGATTTTATAAAGAGAAAGCCGATGTTCTGGATTGAGGTAATTTCATTGTTTACCGTTTATCTTACTTGTCTATGGTAAAGGGTCAGTTAACTCGTACAATCAGCTCATCCGTATTTTTCGGTGAGCTGTACGCTCTGATGTGGGATATGAGATGGCTCATGCTCTTTATCTTAATCCTTATAATCGTGGATATGTGGTACGGAGTAAGCAAGTCCATCAAGCGTGGCGAAGAGTTCCGGAAGAGCCGTTGCGTCAAACGCTTCCTGCTTAAATGCGGTGATTATATCTGCCTGCTGATACTTGGTGCCGTTCTTGGCAAGGCTATCGGTGAGCCTTTGGGAGTTTCCGCATTGGTTGTTTCTGTGATAGTTGTCCTTATCGGTTGTCTGGCGGAGCTTGAAAGCATTAAATCCAACTATTGTGAGACAAAGGGAATCCATAAGGATATCAATGTGTTCAAACTGCTGCTTGTATTGGTCGGCTTCAAGAGCAGGGAGTTGGAGAAAGCGATTGAGGAATCTATAACGGATAAGAAGAAGGATGAGCTGGATAAATGAAAGTAACCGTATTAAGCACCTGCTCTACGCCATCCCGGCAGGTGCACTGTTAACCATCCTGTTTGCGGCAGGACTGGCTGTCGGCATGGAGTTCAAAGACCGTGCATACGGCAACAAATGGGACTGGCTCGATATTGCCGCCACGCTGATAGGCGGTTTTATCGGTCAGGTGATTCAAATTGGAGTATTAACATTGATATTATAGGAGGGAATAAATATGAGTTTACCAAGAGGACTAAGAAACAATAATCCGGGCAACATCCGCATCACAAAGGACAAATGGCAGGGATTGAGAGAAAAGCAGGAAGATAAGTCGTTCTTCCAGTTTACGGAAATGAGATGGGGCTACCGTGCCCTTATCCGCACTTTGCAGAACTACCGTAATAGACACGGCTGTCAGACGGTGGCAGATTTTATCCATCGGTGGGCACCGGAGAACGAGAATAATACAGCCGGATATATCAGCCGTGTATGCAGTGAAATGCAAGTCCCGAACACATACGTTCCGGACATCAACGACAAAGCGACCATGTGTGCTTTCGCTGCCGCTATCTCACGTGTAGAGAACGGTGTTCCGGCTGTCATGGCAGACATAGAAGCCGGATGGGAATTGTTATAAATTAAAATAGGAGGAACAATCATGGCATTAAAAGATATTACATTCAATCAAGTAGTAGAAGGCAAGTATGTAAGCGACTCTATACAAGTAAATCAAGAAAGCATTGGCTTGCAGCTTGAATTTGAAAAGGAAAGCACATTGTGGGTTTATATCAGTTACGATGGCGAAAAATTCCAGTCGGTAGAATCCCGGTTGTGTGGTAAGGTTTTCGCCCGCCCTATCGTTGGTCTAAAGAAAGGTCAATATATCAAACTCGAATCTACACAACAGCCCCTCAAGGCTCAATACTTTGAATCTGAAGAATAATGGAAGCGATAGGATTAAATCCGATTAGGCTTGACCGGATAGGGCTTGATCCTATCCGCGTCAATGCGATTAAGTTGGGCGTTCCGGGAGCAGCTTCCGGTTCCGCCCGTCCTTACATAGACCCGGAAGTATTAGCTTCTTTGGTCGCTGTCTGTATCTGTGACGGCAAGAGCAACGACGACCCTGACAGGGCTGTAATCAAGAACTTGGTTGACCCTGACAATCCGTTCATCATAAGTAACGCAGCTTTCAAGCTTAATAGCGGGTATGGGAAGTATATTGAAGATTTCAGTTTATTTACTTTATCTAATCGTTTTGAATATTCTGAAATTAGCAATACTAAAGTAACAATTACTGCTGTTTTAAATAACCCTCAAGGTATCTTTCATGCTGTAACAGAAGAAGAGTCAGCTCTTTATTGGAACACTTTTAAGATAAAAGTTAGCGGAAGTACAGATGATGTATATGTTAGTTATACTACTACAAAAAAGAGTATAAGATTATATAATGGTATTAATACAGTAGTAGTACCTAATGAATTATCATGGCACTCTTTTGTCGCTAGTGCAGCTAATGTTTCTTGTAATATAACCTTAGAATTTGTTCCTGAATATGAAGGCGCCTTCGTCACTGACGGTAAAGACGACTTAATCACTTCCACCAAGACGGTTAAGGAAATGTTGGGAGGAAGCAATGAGATTACGGTGGTGAGTATGATTCATCAGATAGGATTGTCTTCACTGACAACTATTAATAATATTCGTTCGGAAAGTGTAGCTCACGTAGTTTGTAGGAATATTTGTAGTTCTGCTGGAAAAACAGGTATATACGGGTATTCAAGACAGATAAATACTAACAATCCTCCTACGCTGATAAATAATATACTTGGAGATAAGAAAGACTATACAGCAGAAGGTAACTCAGCATTAGATCCTACTGATAAATTCTTTGTTCAAGGTTATAAATACAGTGGCTCCATAAGTGAAGTTTCCCAAATAGCCTACTATTGGACAATCATCGCCAACAAAGTGCTGACCACCGACCAAATCAATCAGGTAATATCCTACTTCAATTTGGACAAGCATGTTAAACCGGATATCATCTACGACACCATCCGGCAGGGCATCACCAATGAGAACCACGCTTCTTTCAACGATGAGCTTGTGGACTTCTCCGGCAACGGGCATAATATGAAGATTTACAACTCTGCGTGGAACAAAGAGAGCGGTATCAATGATGAAGGGGCTTGGCAGACTGACGGAGTAAGCGATTACGGAAATGTTGAGAATCTCCCAATTTTGAAAGATTATACGGTTGCTATCGAAAGACGGTGGATTACTTCCCCTGTGGATAAAAATCAATGTTTGGCATTCAAAGGTCATACAAATGACTGGGGTGCTTTTGCTTGTGAGTTTAGTAATGCTGGACAACTTAGAAGCTATACGTTTAGTCCTAATTATAACATTCTGCAAAGCTATAATGAAAAAAGTTTAGTATATCAATCTAAATATTCATATAGCGGTACTCCTATTGATGCGAAATCAACAATAGATGGGTCTACCCTACGGTTGTGCCTTCCCAGAGGTGGTTTTTCTTTCTATGCCAACGTTGCTATTAAAATATTCTTGCTTTTCCCTTACACCCTTTCCGAGTTCCTGCTAGAGCGCCAATTAAAGAGGTATAAGTTGGGTACGCTGTATCCGGATATGGTGGAGTTTAGACCTGTTATATCTGGAAATATTCCTTATAACGCTATTGAGATAAGTCAGGGTCCAACTACGTTGTATAATAAATCTATCAACAAAACAGGAATCTATTTGCAAGAAGGAAGTACTGTCAGAGTTTATATTCAACCTAGCGGAATAGATGAAGTATCTAAGATAACTATTAATGGAGTTGAATATACAGATTTACCTATTAATCCTAATGGATATTATTACGCAGATTTCCCAATAACCAAAAGCCCTCAGAAGATAAGCTATGCCATTGACGAGTACATCAGATACGAGGATATTGTACAGCCTTATCCAGCAATAATTAACCTAAAACAAGATGGTAAAACTATCACTTGGGGAGATAAGTTGAAAGTAGGCAGTGATATAGTCTTTGTAGGAAGTGCCAACCTTTTACCGGAGCTATATACTGTATCCGAGACACGGTATAATGGTGTAACGCTTTACCCAAACACTATCATAAAGGTAGAGAAGTCTATGGTGTTTGATAATGCACGTACCTACCTAAAAGCCAATGAGCCGAGCTGTATCCTGTCGCCTAATAGGTTGAGGATTCCAAATTCTAGCTACAAGATACTAGGCTACATTCCGGACTTGACAGGTAAAGGTAATCATGGGGTAATCAACAACTCTGCTTATGCGGGAATGAGTGGGGCTAATGGGTATAAATATGATTGGAATACTTATACTAGCCATATAGCTGGAGTTAAACCAACAGATAATGCTTTTAAGGTAAATTTAACTGCTGAAACTAGTACTACTGCATTATTTGGCACTCCTATTTTTACAGTTGGATCTAAGTCACATTATTTCCGCTTCAAAATAAGCGGTCTTATTAATAACCAAAAGATTCAAATAGATTATCCTAAAGGAAGTGATGATACTGTAATTACTAGTGATAGGTTTGGAAATGGTGAATATTCTACTAAGGATTATACTGTTGGAGAAGTTAAAAGGTTGAACTTCTATGTAATCAACGCTGTAAAAGGAGAACCTATAAGTGTTTCCATTGAACAGCTTCCTGAATACGAAAGCTCATTCTGTCTTGATGGCGTAGATGACTTTGTTACTATTCCTACTTTGGCTCATGGTGCTAAGCAGGTATTGATGAAGGTGAATTTACAAAGTTATGATAGATACTTGTATGACCAAAGAAATAGTTGGAGTCAATACTTAGCTATTGTTTCAGCAGGTAAGACAATAGCTTATGAATACTCAAATAAAGGTGATAAAACTTATATTGATGGTATACTTAATGAACACATTATTGATAAAGATTTACTGAATATAACTCATAATATAACTGCAACTAATGCTAATATAGGAGTTCAATATGCTCCTAATATTGGCACTTCATTTGCTAGAGGTAATTTTGCTCAAATGGCTCTCTTTGATTTTATGCTATTCCCAGAAATAAGCTCCGAAGAAGAAATCCAAGAGCTTAATGACATTGTAGGTATTGAGAATAACATTGAAGTAAGTTAAACAATTAATTAAAAAACATATGAAATACGCAGTAGTAACAATCGAATGGCTAGCCCAGCACGGTCTGTTGGCTATCCCCACAATGAGAAAGAGTAAAGACGGTAGTAAGGTAATCCTCCACGAAGAGTATCTGTCCCCTTACAAGGACGAAGAGTTTCCGAGATACTATTTTGACAGCCCGGAACTGAACGCCCTTCTGTCAAGTGATGAATGGTCATGGACGGAAGAGGAACAACCAGAAGGGAGTGCGGAATTCATCCAGGTGGCGGCAGCGCAGAACCTTTTGAATGTGACCAGAGCAGGAATCCAAACAATGAACTTGACTGACAACGAATCGTTGAAAGTGAAGTCCATGTATCCGTATTGGAACGAGTTTATCAGCAAATCACTAACAACCGGAATGAAAGTGCAGTACAATGATAAACTCTACCGGGTTCGTCAGGACATTGCTACCGTCTTGGAGAATCAACCGCCAAGCATCAACACCGCAGCTCTCTATGAGGAAATCAACGAGACCGCTGCCGGAACAAAGGATGATCCGATTCCATACAATAACAATATGGCATTGGAAGAGGGCAAATACTATTCGCAGGACGGAGTTATCTATAAGTGCACCCGTTCTACCGGACAGGCGGTGTACGCTAACCTCTCTGATTTGATTGGTATTTACGTTGAGGTAGCATGAAACGTCTGTTATACATCCTGACCATTTTCCTGATGTCAGAAATATGCTTCACAAGCTGCCGGAACATCAAGTATGTTCCGGCAGAGACCGTGAAGACGGAGTACAAGACACGTGATAGCATCCGTTTTGACAGCATCTATGAGCATGACAGTATATTCCTGTTCGTAAAGGGAGATACTGTCTACAAGGAGAAATATCGGTATAAATACCGGTATCTGACAATTAACAAGACAGATACGGTTATGCTGACCGATTCTGTGCAGATCCCTTATCCGGTGGAGAAACAGCTAACCCGGTGGCAACAGATGAAAATAGAGCTGGGCGGTTGGGCTGTTGGCGTAATTATAATACTATCTATTGTATTAATGCTTAAGATGTTTAGAAATTAACCGGCACTATCTTCGCAGACCGTTACCGGTATGAAAAGCTTAAGTCTTACTTACATAACAATTTCCAGTGAAAAAAAGGTTTAAAGGAAAGGAGGATAAAATGATACATTAATTAATACTAAGCAATAAGTTTATCCGGTAAAGTAGAAGGCCGGATATCGTAGCAAATGTAGCTCTTTTTTTGGGGGGTAGAGTAAAAAGAACCCCCGACACTAAAGTTGACGCCAATCAAACTTTTAAACATACAAAAGCATGTATAGATAGTGCCAGGGGTATAATATCCTTAACATTTCTATACATGCTTTTGTTCTTTCAATAACCTTAAGTTTGATTGGCAAAGGCAAAAGTACAACAAAAAAATTAATTACCATGTGTAAGTCCGAGATTTTTGCCGAAATATTGAACCTTGTAGGAAAAGAAACTGAAGTTTCTACAGAACTAATCCTTTCGTCAACCAAAGTGACCGAAGTCGTCGATGCCCGTTCTATTGTAGTGTTCTTCCTTACTGAATACGGTCTATATCCTGAACAGATAGCCGCTTTACTTCATAAGACATCTGCCAGTATACGCTATCTTATATCCACTTTCGAGAGCCGTAAAAATACAAACAAAATGATTGCAATATATCTGCAAAATATTCGCAAATCGCTTGCAAATGAGTGCTGATTTAAGCAGTCTCTATTATATACTTTTGTGATGCGGTTAATATTGACCGTGTTATAATCGTATATTAATATGAGTGAAACAAAAACTTACGTTTTCCCGGAATCAGGCGGGAACGGTGGCGGTAGTGGGATGATGGCTATGCTTGCCCCACTATTGCAACAGAAAGGTATTGATCCAAACTTATTGGTTGCTATGCAAGGAAAGAACAACAATGGATTTGGCGGTGATGGTTCATGGTTCATGTGGATAATTTTCCTCTTCTTCCTGTTCCCACTTTTCGGACGCAACGGATGGGGAAACAACGGAGATGGCGGCAACGGTGGTGGATTTGCTGGCGCCGGTATTCCTAACTTAATTAACAATGATGCAGGAAGGGAGCTACTTATGAGCGCAATTCAAGGAAACGGACAAGCAATTAACAATCTGGCTACTAATTTGAATTGTTCAATCGGTCAGGTTCAGAATGCCATCAATGGTGTGATGTCTCAAGTTCAACAAGTTGGTAATCAGGTGGGACAAAGTTCAATGCAGATTATCAATGCTATCCAACAGGGTAACTGTCAGATCGCTCAACAGATTGCATCATGTTGCTGCGAAAACCGATTGGCTATTTGTGAACAAACTCACACATTGCAGAATGCTATTAATGGCGTAGCCATTGGACAGGAGCGTGGATTCTCATCATTAGGGTATGCTACTTCACAGCAAACTTGTGAGATTACCAAGAGCATTTCTGATTCAACAGAAAAAATCCTAGCCGGACAACGTGCGGCTGAAATGCGTGAGATGCAGAACAAGATTGACCATTTGCGTGAAGAGAACGGGACGTTTAAGAGTTCTGCAATGACTTCGCAGATTGTGGCACAAGCTACTGCTCCTCTTGGTGCTGCATTGAGTGATTTGAGCAGCCGTCTGGCAAAGATTGAATGTGCGCAACCGCCTACGTTCCCGATGCCCTATTGCCCGGCCAGTGGTAACTATGTTCCCGTAAACTATTCCGTTCCTGTAAACTTCGGTGTATCTACATTAGGAACTTGCGGTTGCTAAGAAAGGAGGTAATTATGTTATATCCTAACTTAATGTATCCTTACTGGCTTCCAAGCCCTTTCCTGATAAATCGCTCCGCAAGGGGAATTAGGAGAGTTGACGTTAATGGCATCTACGAACTTTCAACGAACGCTGTTCAGTTGACAGATGCAAGTGTAGATTATGGTATTAATCCTCACTGCTATAATGAACTTCCGTGCGAAAGCATAATCCTATTAAAGGTTCATGCGGATGTTCCGGCAGGTGGAGAAGCCCTACCTATAAATGTTATAGCTCCCAACTTAGGACAGACAACATTGGCAGTTGCCGGTACTACTACAGGTACTTCAAAGGTTCCTGTTGTAGACAGCAACAACAATCCAGTGACAGGGACTGATGTAACGGGCACTACGGAGCGTCTTGCTTATCTGAATAAGCGTACAGGCGTTATACGTTTTCTGGAATTTACGGCTTCAACACCGGCTGCTGCCAACAATGGCGAAGCGGCAGTGGCAAGCGCAAATGCTGTAAGGTCAAAGTAAAATCTGGAGTGGGAGTAATCCCACTTCTCAAAGAATTAATGAATTATGTTTCAAAGTCTAAGACAATCCAATATCTTTTATATCCTTCAAAAAGGGGAAAATCCTGAATTGAAAATGGGGCAGGTTGTTTCAGTAAGCAATCCTCAGCCTAAATATGGGCAGTATGTGCCGGGACAAACTTACGGACAGAACATGGAAACTGTTGTTGACGTATCGGTCAAAGTTGGTGAAGAAACCATTGATTTCAAACAACTTCCGGCAAATCTATCTATCGCAAACTTTGGTGCGAACGGAGTTGTGGTTTCAGAAAGCCGTGAAGCTATGAACGCTGAGGTTGAATCCATGCTCAGGATAAGCCGGGGAGTGATAGAAAGTGTCCCTTACCATGAGAAGGTTATTTCTTCCTGTGATGCTATGCTTAGGGAGCTGAATCCCCAGTTGGCTAAAGAAAAAGAGCAGGAAGAGAAAATCGGTGTCCTTGAACAAAAGGTATCCGGTGTCGAGAATACCCTTACCGATATAAAAGATATGCTTGCAAAGGCTTTGGGCAGTGGTAGTAATAATCCTAAAAGTAAATAATTATGCAGATAGTTGAAATCACAGAAAGCAAAGTCGAGAAAATGTCCGACTACGCTGAAAAGATGCTCAAATACGGTGGTAAGTTGATGCAATGCATCGAGGAGTTATCCGGTGGTGGTGAAAGCATGGGAAGACGTGAACGTTATTATGACGATGACGATGACCGTTATGACGAAATGGGCGAACGTGATAATTATGGCGGTGGTTCCGGTCGTGGCGGTTATGGAGAAAGACGTGGCGTACGTGGTACAGGACGTTATTCCCGTTATCGTTAATGTTTAATTAGGGAGTGGATCATTTCTACTCCCTATAACTTTATTGAATCATGAGAAGAGAACCTTTGGATATAAGAGACAGAAGACCGGAAGAGATGGAAGCGTATCTTTCCCATTTTGGATGGCATTTCAACAAGAAAATGTGTGAATTTGCCGTATCATTGATGAAGAAAATGAATCCTTCAACGGGAAAGAAAGAACGTATTGAACTAATCTCTAAAGAGAAGGTTGACGAATTGCTCACCCGTTATGGGATAAAGCTTGAAAATAATGTACTGTATGATTATGTGTACTGGGCTAATCAGTGCAAAGCGGATTTGTTTAAATCCTCCGTGTCAGATGAAGCACACATGGCATTGTACATAAAGGATATGGTTGACGATCCGGATGCTCCTGACGGCATGGCAATGTGTATGTGGTATGCCAAGATGAACAGAGCCGGAGAACCGGTAGAGTGGGATGAAATGCTTTGATAAATGATAAGACAACGGTTTACATTGCCCAAGTATGGCTGGATATATAGAATATAAAAACAAAACACAAGAAAAATGCAATTATTGCACAATATA
>OGZM01000990.1_pt1 | contig 27875 bp, 28 predicted proteins | sample 1576821 | NCBI WGS metagenome assembly OGZM01 (sample SAMEA3541491, study PRJEB24748) | human gut metagenome | biome: human gut; feature: human-associated habitat; material: faeces | place: China | collected 2012
AAGGATTGGGGCATTCCTCGTTGGAAGTTACCCGCACCTATCTGAAAAGCTTTGACGGGGACGAGTTGGCAAAAGCGAATCGAATGATAATTAATTACATTTACTCTGGAAAGAAAAAACTATGGAGTAGGGCGTAAAACTGCTGTTACTCCGTAAGTAACAGTATGTAAGGCATATTACTCCGTAAGTAACGGAACTGTTAGTACGCGACAAAGATAGAGTAATTTTCGTAAAAACAAATTATAAACCTTAAAAAACGACAACATTTTAACTTTATACATGGCCTCAGTAGAGAAATATACCGGCAAATAAACATATTACGGTCATACAGACTATGAGAAAGCACACGATTCTCCTTCCCACGTTATACCCTTCAACATGGATATATAATATCTTACGCCTTATTTCCGCATAAAATTCAATTCAAAGACCTGTCATGCTTCCATAACGCCTTACAGTATTCGCATTTGTGGGTTTCCGTTACTTACGGAGTAACGGCAAACTAACAAACCAATTAAAATGAAATGCATTATGCTTACACCACTGACCCAGACCGCTATCTTCATACTCCATGATATAGCTAATGGAGGCACTCCAGAGAATATACCCATGTATAAGCTCTTCATTAATACAGTGTCCGAGCTACTTCGAAAACTTGAAATTGCCGGCTTAATCCGCTGCACGGATACCGAGAACCGGGAACTTCTTTCTTCCTACAAACTGATACGTCCCTGCCATCAGATTTCCTTACTGGAACTTCTCGAAGCTACCGGGGAGCACCTTAATTGCAATCACCCCACTCAGGAAGCACTCTATGCAAGCTATCGAAATGCCGCCAACAAATTGGGAGTAATCAATCACATGACTCGTGTTTACCTGTCCGAGATCAAGTTGAACGACCTGTTTTGAAACCATCCGAGACATGAAGAAAAGAATAATCATCATAATAAGTAGCATTTATCTGCTCCTGCTACCGTCCATAGCCTTTGCGAATGGAATTACAGAAGCGGACACACTACTCTGTACCCGCGACAGCTCCTGCCGTGAATCTCTGTTGCTGTATTTTCGCTTCAACCAGTTAGTGATTGACAACGATTATATGGAGAATTATAAGACACTCGGTGCTTTCCACGCCCTGCTGTCCAACGGTATAGCCGTTTCACTGATCGATACCATTTTCATCACGGCCTACGCTTCCCCCGAAGGGGACAAAACATACAATATCCGTCTGGCAGAGCGTCGTGCAGAAGTGGTGAAGAATTACTTATCAGAGAAGTACCCCATTCTGGAACGCCCGCGTATCTGCACCGATCCACGGGGAGAGAACTGGACCGGACTACGCCGGATGATCGAAGATGATAATTCCGTTCCCGACCGTGAAGAAGTATTGATGATTCTGGATCACGTGAAAGACCTTAACCGCTGCAAAGACTTGCTGAAACGGTTGAATTGCGGATATGCCTATAAGTATATTCAGGAACATATCTTGCCCGGACTGCGGAATGCCACCGTTTGTACCGTACAAATGAAGACGTTGCACGCTTCTGCCCTCAATCTCCAGATATCCGACAAGCAGAAGCCTGTAATAGAAGAGGAGAGTGGCACCTTCGGAAAACCCGGAAGAATAGATGCGTACAAACCCGAAATGACGAAATACTCCGTTTTTCATTCTTTCCGGCGGACTGGAAGCCCGATACTGGCTAGGCAAACGCATGAACCGCCGTGTACTCACCGGACATTTCTTCGGTTTCTATGCAGGTGGTGGCAAATACGACCTGCAATGGGAAGAAAAAGGATACCAAGGCGAATTCTATATCGCCTCCGGCATCAGCTACGGTTATGCCCTTCCCATCGCCCGCAATCTGAACCTTGAGTTCTGCATCGGCATTGGCCTACTGCAAACCAACTATAAACATTATCGCACCATCAACGATTACCGTACACTGCTCTGGCAGAGCAATGGGAACTATACCTGGTTTGGACCGACAAAGGCTAAAATATCCTTTGTATGGGTACTGGGCCGAAAAGTGAAAGGAGGAGAGAGATGAATTTCAAATTAATAACATTCCTTCTCCTACTGCTGGTGCTTTGCAGTTGTGAACGCCGTGACATCACCTATTATATGGAGTCTGAAATTTCCGTGACTGCCGATTGGAGCCGCGCAGGTCTGGAAGAAGAAAAAGAAGATGGTGCCACGCTGGTCATCTTCCCGCAAGATGGCAGCCAGCCCCGTGTATTGCTGACAGGCGAACGTGAATATACCACTGTGCGCCTACCCCTTGGCACTTACGACGTTGTGCTTTTCAATCGTACTTTCACCGATTTCAATAACCTCCTGTTCCGTGGACAAGATGCCGTGGAAACTCTTGAAGCATACGCCAAAGAAGTCGTGACCCGTGCATCGACCCGTGTCATAGTCTCTTCGCCCGACAAGCTGGCCGCCGCCACCATACGCCATTTTGAAGTGACGGATGATATGCTGGGCAATTACGCTCCTGCTGCATCACGCGCCGCATGTCCCGCAGGTGCTTGCAAAATGCACTTTACGCCCGTGCCGCTCACCCGCCGCATACAGGTGACATTGAACGTGAAAGGTCTGCAAAATGTGCGTGAAGTACGTTGCACATTGTATGGTGTACCTCTTTCGGTCTTCCTGCACGACGGCCATGCGGGTGAAGAACTGGGCGGACAGGAATTCACTGTAGGAAGCCCCGCCTTCGATCAGGGTTCTTTCACGGACGGTACGATGAAAGGTACACTCGACGTATTCGGTTTCGACCGTTCACTTTCACATTCCATCCTGCTGAGGGCATTGTTGGTGGATGGGAAAACAGTGATAGAGCAAACATTGACGGATATAACCGTAGAAGAACAAACAGATGAGATTGGAAATATTACGCTACACATAGAAGCCTCCGTCCCTAAAACCTTCCCGGATGTAAAGCCCGAAGGCGGTTCCGATTCCGGATTCGATGTGGGTGTGGATGACTGGGAAGATGACCAACAGGTAGATATACCGGTATAGAAACTCTTTTTTATTAATTAAATATGTATCAAGTTATGAAAACGAAAAGTTTATTTTTTGTAGCGGCAACCGCCCTTATGGTGGCAGGATGCTCGCAAAATGAGGTTATGGAAACCAATCCGGATGCGAACCGCGCCATTGGTTTCGGAGTGTACACAGGTACACAGACGAAAGGTTTGGTTACGGACAACTCGCTGACTGACGGAACTACAGCCAACGGGTTGAAAGTGGACGATAAGGGTTTCGGTATTTTGGCGTATCAGACCAGTGGAAACTATTCAACCAATGGAGCCAAAGGTACATTCATGGATAATGTACATACTACATGGAATACCACAGGCGGTAGTGGCAGTGGTGGTTGGGAATATTCTCCACTGAAATTCTGGCCGGGAAATAGTACGGATAAACTCTCTTTCTTCGCTTATGCCCCGTATAGTACAGGAGGTGCAAATGGCATCACCCTGACGAATGCTACGGGTACCACAGACCCGTCTCTGGCATTTGAATTACAAACTGACCAGAAAGGCATGGTAGACTTAGTGGTATCTACAGCCAAGAAAGATCAACAACAAACAACTGCCAGCGGTAAAGTCACTTTCGACTTTAAACACGTACTCACCCGTGTCACCATGAAAGCTAAGACGGACAAGAGCATATCTTCCAATGCTGAAACCAAGGTGTACATTACCGGTATCAGCCTGAAGCATACGACGAAGCTTGCCAAGAAAGCAACTTTCGATATGAATAATGCTACCTGGACACTGCCAACATTACCGGCTGAAACAAGTGATTATCTGTCAAGTCCTTATGCCCTTGCCGCAACTTCATCCAACGGTGTGCTCAAACTGGAAAATCCCGCCTGGAAAGGTTATACCACACCCGCCGTTTCAATCAATGAAACAGCAGCCAGCCTGTTCACGGCTGACCAATACCTGTTCTTTATTCCTATAGATGGAGCAACCGGTACAACAAGCGCTGATGAGGTGAAAGCCTCTATTACGTATGATATTGCCACTATTCCTTCTTCAGGGGCTTCCACTGCCGCAGTTTCTTCTTTCACTAAAGAAGTAGACCTGGGAACCGGAGTCTTTGCACAGGGAAAAGCATACGCTTTCACCTTCACCATCGGATTGAATGCAATTGAAGTAGAGGTAACGGATGACTTTGATTGGGATACCACCAGTGGAGATAAAGATGTTACCGTAAATTAAGCCGGACTTTTTTTTATCTCAATACCATCCTAACCAAGCCCGGACAAGGTTGAATGTCCTTCTCCGGGCACACAGTTAAAACAAAAAAGTTATAACGCTCGCTCTTTGACATGCTGGAAACGAAAGATTATGGAAAAAAATGATTATCTTTGAACCTATTAAAAAGAAAATGGACATTTATGGAATATAATGCATTGATGCGCAAGCTCCCCATCGGGATACAGACCTTTGAGAAACTTCGCAAAGGTAATTATCTGTATGTGGATAAGACCGAATTCATTTGGAAAATGGCTTTCGCGTCCAATCCTTATTTCCTGAGCCGTCCCCGCCGTTTCGGCAAGAGCCTTCTCCTTTCCACTTTCGAAGCCTACTTCGAAGGCAAGAAGGAACTCTTTGAAGGTCTTGCCATTGAAAAGATGGAGACGGAATGGAAACAGTATCCGGTGCTGCATCTGGATTTGAATGCAGAAAAATATGACTCTCCCGAACGTTTGGGTAATATTCTCAGTAACCAACTGACCCAATGGGAAGCTTTATATGGCAAAGGTGCTGATGAGAACACCCTTTCCACCCGTTTCTCCGGTATCATCCGCCGTGCCTGCGAACAAGCCGGTTGCGGTGTCGTGGTGCTGGTGGACGAATACGACAAACCCTTGCTGCAAGCCCTTGGCGACAACGACTTGCTGGAAGAATACCGTAAAACCCTGAAAGCCTTTTACGGCGTGCTGAAAAGCGCCGACCGCTACCTGCGTTTCGTCTTCATTACCGGAGTGACGAAATTCTCGCAAGTCAGCGTATTTAGTGATCTGAACCAGCTGCAGGATATCAGCATGAATTATTACTATTCTGCTGTGTGTGGTATTACGAAAGAAGAGTTGTGCAAAGTCTTTATTCCGGAAATAGAGCATTTTGGTGAGATAAACAATCTGACGTTTGAAGAAACGGTAGATGCACTGACCAAAAACTATGACGGCTATCATTTCCATCCGAGAGGAGAAGGTATGTTTAATCCGTTCAGTGTCTTGAATGCATTCAGCAATATGGAGTTAGGAAGTTACTGGTTTCAGACCGGTACCCCTACCTTCCTTGTTGAAATGCTTCAGGAAACGGAATACGATCTGCGTACCTTGCTCGATGGCATTGAAGCTCCGGCTTCCGTGTTCACGGAGTATCGCGTGAATGCCGGTAATCCTATCCCGCTGATTTACCAAAGTGGTTATCTCACCATTAAGGACTACGACCAAGAGTTTGGCAATTACCTGCTGCAGTTCCCCAACGACGAAGTCCGCTATGGTTTTATCAACTTTCTGGTACCATACTACACTTCGATGACGAACAGCGACCAGGGATTTTATATCGGTAAGTTTGTGCAGGAATTGCGTGCAGGCGATTACGACGCCTTCCTCACCCGCCTGCAAGCCTTCTTTGCCGACTTCTCCTACGAACTGAACGCAAAGACCGAACGTCACTATCAGGTAGTGTTCTACCTCGTCTTCAAATTGATGGGCCAGTTCACGCAGGCGGAAGTGAAAAGTGCTAAAGGCCGTGCGGACGCCGTAGTGAAGACCCCGAAATACATTTACGTCTTCGAGTTCAAACTGAACGGCACAGCCGAAGAAGCCCTGCAACAGATTGATGATAAAGGTTACCTGATACCTTATCAGGCGGACGGACGCGAAGTGATAAAGCTCGGTGTAGAATTCAGTAAAGAAGAACGAAATATCAGTCGCTGGTTGAATTTGCTCTGATCCATCCTCTTTCGTTTCCTGCATGCCCAAGCGTGAGGTATTGCAACGAAACATTATGAACAGAATTTTAAAGATTTGGATTACAGGCTTGACCGTCTGTTGCTTTTCGGCATGCGGAGATAAAGTGTCTTCCGGTGGAGATGAACCATCTATGGGCATGCCCATCAGCTTTGTACCTACCGTAGAGACACAGACGCGCGGAACAGATTTTACCAAGGATAACCTTACGTCTTTAGGCGTACTGGCTTATCTCACACAGGGAAGCAACTTCAACGCTTCGTCTTCCACTCCAAACTTCATGTACAATCAAGAAGTAACGAAAGCAAGCGGAGCCTCTACGTGGGAATATACTCCCACGAAATTTTGGCCGACCAACAGTAACGATAAGATTACTTTCTTTGCCTATGCACCACATAATCCTACAGGACTGACAGTACCGGATATTACGGCAATAGGTTATCCTTCATTCACATACGAAGTACCATCCACAGAAGCTGCCCAAACGGATCTGCTATTGGCAAAACCGGCACCTAATAAGACTGCAAATGACGGCAAAGTGAATTTTTCATTCAAACATGCCCTGACACGGATTGTCCTCAATGTGGAAGCAGGAGGCGGTTTTACAGGAATAACAATTAATTCTCTTTCCATCAAAACAAAGAAAAGCGGCACAGTAGCGTTTAGCTCCATTACTTCTCCAACAGACTGGATGCAATGGAGCAACATAGCCTCCGGAACAGGAAATGATATATCCTGCACTGCCACTTTGCCTTCATCTTCCAGCACAGTGACTGCCGGAAATACGGGAAAGATAGCGACCTTTTTCTTACTGCCTGTAGCCGCTACAGGAAATACGTCTGAAAATGCTACGCTTACATTCTCTTATACAATGAATGGAATAGGAGATACCAAAACCATAACAGATTTAGCACTGACTTCCATGGCCGATTGGCTACCTGCCACTTCAATCACTTATAATCTGAAAGTAACAAGAACTGCGGCAACGGTAGAGGTTGGCAGTATCAGTGTATGGAATGGAACTACTGTAGATATTGACAAAAGTGGTGAGATAGCAGAGGGATATAAAGCCGAAGATATAAAAACAGGCGATTATTACTATGACGACGGTACGTGGAGTGACGGAGGCTATCGTATGCTGACAGATGGAACTGAAATGCAATATAATGTGCAACCAACCGCAGGAAAAAACTGTATCGGTATCGTATATGCCAATGGCAAGACCGGAGAGGAGCGGGAAGATAATATTTCTAATTATAGCGGCACGGATTTGAATGGAGCTACTGAGATTAAAGGATATGTAGTATCACTGAACAGCGTGCAAGCACGGAGAGGCAGTGGTGGAAGTTCTAATCAGACAGCTTTTAATGGCTATACAAATACACAGAGTATTACCAGTGGGAATGGTTATGTAGGTAATGTAAAAAACGACCCAGTACCAGCAGGTCCTACCAGTGGCTGGTATATTATGTCGGCGGGACAGACAGTGTATGTTCATGAAAAGAGGGATATTATAAATAATAGCAGAGCGATTATTTCCGGAAGCTCCAATACAATGATAGTCACGCCTATTTGGACAAGTTCATTCAACGGCAGTTACCCAATGTCTTTTAACGGCAATAATTTAGGTGGTGACCAGGGACATAATATTTTTTATGCTTATCCCGGTTTTACTTTTTAACCCTAAGATATATACAATGAAAAAAGTATTAGAAAAAAGAGTATTATGGATTGTCTTCATAACTCTGTTTATGGCATGTAATCCGGATCTTGAAAATAAATCCGGTAAAGTACTTACTTCCTTGCAGGTTACCCTTAGTAACTTTGAAGGAAATATAGATACGCGCGCACAAGAAAGCGGATATCAGACCACTTTCATTGGAGACGAACAAATCGGTATCTTTTCTTTGAAAACGTCTAATAACACCGTTTTAGGCAACAATGTACCTTATAAGTACAATGCATCAACCAATAGCTGGCAACCTGTTAATACAGGAAACCAGATATATGTGTACGGTAGTGGTGTCACTTATTATGCCTATTATCCATACAACAGTAATATGGATGATAAGAAAAGCATTGCAGAGATTACCACTGCATTTACGCTGCCGGAAGATCAAAGCACATATGACAATTATAGCTCTGCTGACCTTATGACTGCTACAGGTACACTCAGCAGCAGCACATTGAGTCTGTCTTTCGCACATGCCATGTCATTGATAGAAATAGAAATAGACGAGACATCCAATTCAAGCGCCAGTTATGATCCCGCCCCTATATTCTACGGTATTAAACCCTGGAAGATGTCAGACGGAATATATCGCTATCTCGTGGAACCCGGTATAGATGCCGAAATTGGATTTGATTACGGTCCTGCGGATAACCGTTATGCATTTCAGAAATCTCTTGCGGCTGCCGATATCACGGCAGGGAAATATACACGCATTAAAGCTCCTTTTGATAATAGATACCTTGAACTGAATACCGGAAATTATGTAGGTGTATTAGGTCCTGTTTCAAAAGTAGTAATAAATGGAACTGAATATACTACAAGCCTCATTTCGGGAAGTAATAACCGGTATTTACTGGATGGTTTAAGAAAATCTCCGGAGACTTTCACTTCTTTCAATATTTATATCACTGATAATCTGGCAAAAGCAGATAGTAAAGAACAATTATTACTCGCTGTCACGACTTCGAATATAACGATAGATGCTACTAATAAGAGTCTGACTATCCCTCTTAGTGCAGGTGGTATGGAAGGGGCAGGAACTTCAGCTGCTGATCCATACTTGGTAACGACTCCACCACAGCTAAGAGGTGTAGATGCAGAAGGAACAGATAATAACTCAGCGGAAACGGAATATTATGAACAAAAGGCAGACTTAGATTTGTCGGCATACGACAATTGGAAACCTGTAAAAAGCGGGGCATTATACGATGGGAAAGGATATAAAGTCAATAATTTAGTTAGCACTCAAGGAGGAATATTTTCTTATAATGGAGGAACTATACAAAATGTACATCTTGTGTCCGGAAATATTAATTCCACAAGTGGTAATATAGGAGGCATTGTAAACGCATGTGATAAATCTGGCATAAATCAAACAATACAAAATTGCAGTAATGCTGCCAATATAACAGCAGGCGGTTGGACCGGAGGAATAGTTGGTAATGGTAGCTATTCGACAATTGAACATTGCAAAAATTCAGGCAATATATCTTCAACAGTGTCTGTAGGAGGTATTTTTGGACATATTTGGGGAGATGCACATGTGAGATATTGTTACAATGAAGGATTAATTAAAGTTATAGGTAGTGGCAACGATAATCCCGTGGGTGGAATAGGTGGTCAGATCTATTCTTCTGCCTATGGCATTGAGTATAGCTATAACAAAGGAGATGTACAAAACGATGTGACAGGAGAAGCCGGAAGTATTCTTGGTAGAAAGTCCTCTGGAGATGGAAGTAACAACTATGGAATTCAAATTTTTAATAATAAGATTTATGGTAGTAACAATAATTCCAACACTGAAATTCTCTTTGACAATTCCTCCAATATCTGGCCCGCATATACCGCAGACAGTTCAAATGGTTGGGGGAGTTCACATTGGAAATCCTATAATCAGGGAGAATATCCCCAATTATTGTGGGAACCCTAAAGCAAACACACCATCCGTTACACTCCAACAGACGGTCTGTTTAATCTCAGCAGACCGTCTGTTCATAGTGAACAGACCATGTATTTTTAATCATTATAACCACTAAGATCAAAACAATGAGAGCAAAGAACCGGGGCATGAATATGACCGAAGAAGATATCATGGATATGATTGCCAAAAAGAAAGAGCGTTATGCCCGTCAGCAAACACGTATGGAAGATTTAAAGCGCAGTATGAATTATAATCACAACGACATCAAACAACTGGAATATACCTTACAAAAATTAAAACAATCTCGTAAGAAAAAGAGATTTCGCAGTTTCATTTCCCGCCAGCATGTTTCCACTTTCTTCATTCGCATATCCCGTCTCTACGATTATCTGCAACACCGTTTGCATTGCTCGTTCAATTATACACTATTTTGCCTCATAGTCAATAGTCGCTATTGCTTCGAAAGCCGCTCGCAAACTGCCGGGCACAAGCAGCTATCACCGGCAACGGTACTGACGTATTTTAAAAGGGAGAGAGCAGAAGTATAAATGCCCTAACTATACTCAGGCATAGAAAGGGCATTCTCTATTCTTTTTCAAGAAGTAAATTCTTTATAATGCAGTGATTTCTTCTTCGGAAAGGCCGGTAGATTTCACAATTACATCAATAGGAGTATTGAGTTGCTTTAATGAGCGAGCTATAGACAGACTCTTTTCTTTAGCACCTTCCTCTTTCGCTGCATCCAGTACGCACAAATTAGTGCGATACACATTTACGCTATTTTCATAACGCCTCCGCTCCTCTTGACTAAGAGAAGCTACATCGGCAATTTCTTCAAGCTTTTCGAAGACTGCCTTGCGGGCCTTAAATGGCATTCGTTTCAGTGTCTCCATATTCTTTAATGTATATATCCAACGTTCAAAGTCATTCTCACATTCTTCTTCCTCCTTCTTAAAAACAGGAAGAGCTATAAATACCTGACGCATCCTGTCCGTGAAAAGTTCGCCTGTATCACGATCGGCAAGGATAACGTCCGTCCGTAACTTAACAGTATTACCAAACAGAAAGTTCATAAAGAAAACTCCATATACAGCCTTTATATTGAATCTCCATTCATTACCTTTTTCACCTTGTTGCACTATTGCATTAGAAAGATAATAAAGCGCACGTTCCTTAAAATGCAACTGCGACTTATTCTGCATCTCCACAATGATCTTCTCGCCGGTATCCGTGCAGCAATAGATATCATAGATAAGACCTCGTCCTTCGTCATACTCAGGCAGTTGTTCATTGTTCAAGAATGTGAGATCCGTTATCACCCGTTCACCCTTCAGCAAATCATTTAAGAAGTCTATTAATAAATCCTTAGAAATCTCTTGGCCGAATATTTTCTTAAATCCGTAATCGGTGAACGGATTGATAAATTTTCCCATCTGTTTGTGTAATGTTTCAACAAAGATAAAGAGAATTATCTAATTAGTAGGGTAAAAACTCAACTTTTTTATTATTTAATTCTTAGCATCTCAAACATGAAACTACAATGAAACAATACAGCATTGTTACTTCTGCTAACTGATCTATTGCCTTATATTTCATTATGTTTTCTCACCCTTTACCTCCGGTTTTTCCCTCCCCAATTTTCCGGACTAACTTTGCCGCATCATTAATTAAAAAACAAATAAAATGAAAGAACAAAGTTTTGAATGGATGCTGCAAGGCTGCCACTCCATTACAGAAATCGCTGTAGCCTATTTTCCCAATTATCAGTACGACTGCTCGGCAGTAAACTCATTGCGCCGGGCCATAAAAGGACACGCATCACTACTGGCCGAACTGACAGAAGCCGGATTCACCCATAAAACTACCATTCTGACCCCGAAACAGATATTAGCCTTAGTCCGGCAATGGGGCATGCCCTTGTTGGTGAAGGAGGCAATAGACAAAAATCCATACTTATTCGTACCCAAAATGGTGGAAAAAATATAATGTATTTTAATACATTCATTATTATAATATATATTATGGGGTGAAAGGGGGTGTGAAAACGTTTTTCTACCATCCTCCGAAACCCTTATCCACAAAGGGTTTCGGAAGGGTAAGAGGGGTGTGAAAGGGGTGGTGATAAAAAATCTAACCAATACACCCCTCTGTTATTAATCAAAACTGGATTATTTAACCCCTCATAACCGGATAATTGCATTCCCTGCGGTAAAGGAGTAATTTTGAAACATCAATCAATTAAACAAGAAAAAACATGAATAACCACCTTCAGGGTATTTTGAGTAAAGGATATGTCCTGTTTCCGAAAGCATTATTTGAAGAACAAATGATTTTAAACCAGCAGGCAAAAGGGCATTTTGAAGCTTTTGTACTGGTACTGACACATGTTAACTACAGTCAAACCACCTGTTGCATCAATGGGTATTCGTTCGAATGCCGACGGGGCGAATCTATTCTCACACTAAACCATTGGGCGGAGATCTTCGGCTGGAACCGAAACCGCACCCGTTACTTCTTCCGCAGGATGTTTGACGAAGGTTTTATAGAAAGGCTTGTCAACCCATACACCACGCACATTCGCATACCGGATTACGACCTGCTGACCGGAAAGAGTGAGCGCATCCCCTCTAAACCGGAGGCCGATAGTGGTGAGTTCGACATCTTCTGGGATGCCTACCACGAAATCACCGAAAGACAGAAATTAAATATCGGACGTGCCAAGCGGGAATGGAAAAAGCTGTCCTCTGAAGAAAAGAAGCTCGCCCTGGATAACATCAATGAATATTATTTCCACCTCAGTGACATCAAATACTGCCTGCAAGCAGCCAATTATTTATCTAATAAAGCCTTTACTAATGAGTACTTTGATTAATCCGCACGATACCGAGCTTGAAGAAGTCATCCTGAGCGCCTGCATGATGGAGCGTGAAGCCATGCCCCTTATAGCAGACAAGCTGCGCCCTGAAATGTTCTACGAAGAAAAGAACCTTGAAATATATGCCGCCCTGCAAGCCATGTATCGCGCGGGAAAGTCCATCGACCTCATCACCGTAAGGGATGAGCTTGGTGCCCGCGGCAAACTGGATGCCGTGGGAGGCCCTTTCGCCCTGACGCGTATCAGTGGACAGGTGGCTTCTTCCGCCCATCTGGAATACCATGTACTCATTCTCCGGCAGAAGTTTGTAAGGCGCGAAATGAGACTCGGCTTCCATAAACTACTGGCATCCGCCACCGATGAAACCATAGACATTGCCGACACACTGGTAGATGCGCATGCGCTACTGGATCGCCTTGAAAATGAATGTGGCACTACCGACCATCTACGTTCGATGGATCAGTTGATGGAAGACACTTTTGCGCAAGTAGAGATGCGCGTGGCCGCCAGCAAGAATGGGATCACAGGAGTCCCTACCGGATTTACCGACCTGGATACTCTCACTTCGGGCTGGCAATGTGGAGACCTGGTTGTCATTGCCGCCCGCCCTTCGGTAGGTAAAACCGCCTTTGCCCTTCACTTGGCACGGTCAGCAGCCATGGCAGGACACCATGTAGCCGTGTACAGCCTCGAAATGCAAGGCGAACGCCTGGGTGACCGATGGTTACTGGCAACTACACCGGACGTCAGTCCGCAGCATCTGAAAAGCGGGCAATTGACTCCGGAAGAATTGCGCCAGATACGCAATGCCACCGCCGAACTTGCCCGCCTGCCCATCCACATAGACGACCATCCGGTGACAAGCATGGACCGGGTGCGTTCTTCGGCCCGAATGCTGAAAAGCAAGGGAAACTGCGATATGGTGATTCTGGATTACCTGCAACTCTGCGATATGAAGTCCGATCAAAGTAACCGGAACCGGGAACAGGAGGTGGCACAGGCAAGCCGCAAAGCCAAATTGCTGGCTAAGGAACTGAATATCCCCGTCTTGCTTCTGAGCCAGTTGAACCGTGAGAGTGCAGGCCGGCCCGGACATCGCCCAGAATTGAGCGACCTGCGTGAGAGTGGAGCCATCGAACAGGACGCGGACATGGTGATGTTGCTGTATCGTCCCGCCATCTGCAGCCAGACGATAGACCGTAAAAGCAAATATCCCGCTGAAGGACTGGGAGTAGTGATCGTGGCCAAGCATCGCAATGGAGAGACGGGAGACGTCTACTTTCATCATAATCCGAGTTTGACGAAGATGGGAGACTATGTTCCACCCATGGAATGGTTGATGCAAAATGCCAAATAAAATAACTGTTATTTCATCAATTATTCATTGAAAATAATTGAAAAATAAACAGCGTAATACTTGACTTTGCCTCTCAGATTTTGTATCTTTGTGATACGCTTGAAAGAGCAAGTTTAACTTAAACCTTAACTTAATTTTGATTCACTTATGGATGTACTTGTAGAGCGCTATCTGCGCAGAAAGATTGTCAGCGATTCCAGTTCCCCAAAGTTGTATTACCTCCGTCAAGTCCCCCTCACATGTGGCAAGGTGGATATCGACGTACTGGCCGCCGCCATTGAGAAGAATTGCGCCATGACCAAAGGCGATGTAAAACATGTGATTGAAGCCCTTGTAGAAGAAGTTCAGGCAAACCTTGCCAATGGCAATAAGGTGAAGCTGAATAAGTTCGGCACATTTCACATGACGTTCTGCTGTCCTGGCACAGAAGCGTCAGACAAATGTACGGTAAGGAATATCTCACGTGTCAACATCCGCTTTGTTCCGGATAAGGAATTGAAACTGGTAAATGGCAGCAACGCCCAAACCAGAAGTACTGCGAATGTAACGTTCTCCCTGGAAAAGACGGATGGAGAAGGGGGATCTTCCAATAAGCCTGATGGAGGATTGGAGGAAGATCCGCTGGGATAGGGTCTAAAGCCGGAGAAATTAAAAATTAATAATTAAAGGATGAAAGGCTGCGCGGTGGGAGGGCGTGGCTTGTAGTTTTACCTAAACTTGATGTGTTATGAAGAAATTGACTTGGGATGCTGTGTTGAAAATTGTAATTGCAGTGGCTTCGGCTGTATTGGGTGCACTGAGTGCGCATGCGATGACGGTCAGATAATAGGAGTCTAATAAATAAGAAATGAGAAAAATTGATTTAATCGTCATTCATTGCAGCGCCACCCGCGCTGACCGTTGCTATACGGAATATGACTTAACCACAGACCACCTGTGCCGGGGATTCTCCGGCGCAGGTTATCATTATTATATAAGGAAGAACGGGGATATAAAAAGCCTTCGTCAGGTAGAAAAACCCGGTGCACATGCGAAAGGATACAATGCTCACTCAATAGGTGTATGTTATGAAGGAGGGTTGGACACGAACGGCCGTGCTTCTGACACAAGAACTGATTTTCAGAAACACTCCCTTCGTGTATTGGTAATGTTGTTATTACAGGATTACCCCGGTAGTAGAGTAGTGGGGCATCGCGATCTCAGCCCCGACCTGAACCATAACGGTGAAATTGAACCGGAAGAATGGATCAAGGAATGTCCCTGTTTCGATGCAACAGAGATCCTGCGAAATCCACCTCCGGTAAATCCGGCGTATCTGAAATAAAAAGATAAGGAAGACTGAAGTTTCACTTCTTCTTTAAAAACCGTTTAGCCAAATATTTTCGTATAGGCTCATCATACAGCTTCAAGCACAGGTAAGCCAACACTACATTCAAGGCATAAACGCATAAAGCAACCTGCCAGGTTTCTCCCAAAGTAAAGAGTTGATTTTTAATCAGCCATGCATAGAACAGATACATGAACGGATAATGTATCACATAAATCGGATACGAGATATCTCCCAGGAACTTACATATCTGAGTTGACTTTTTATCCGTAGTAGTTCCCGATGCTCCTATCCATACAAGGGCGGGGAAAGCTACGATAATACAAAATGCTTCATAAGCACCATTTGTACAAATCGGCTCCGCACCTTCCAGATAGGGTACTGAGAACAAAGCAATCAATACAATGGTACATATCCAGAACGCACCTTTCACCTTCATAGGCTTGAAGTTACGCGACATAAGCATACCCACAGAAAACGGGAACAACATTCTCAATAATCCGCCGCCAAAGTTGACCCCGTCCAACGTCCAGCCCACACCTATATTTCCATAACCGGAAACATCGAAGACTGCGAATAGCGCCAATGCCACTCCCAACAATACAACGAGCACAGTCAGCGCCTTATTGGATAAGCGACGGATAAACAAGGCATAAAGAATATTACCTATATACTCGAAGAACAACGACCAGCAAGGCCCGTTCAACGGAAACATCTCACCGTTGCCACGAACTTCATAACCTACGCCCGGCATTGCGGGAATAAAGAATATCGTGCAGAGCAGAGACAGCATTATCATGGAGATGCCGATATGTGTTCCATCCCATTGCACGGAACCCTGAATACAGAATGTAATAGCACCCAGAACAGCCCCCATTATCACCATAGGATGAAGACGTATCAAACGACGCTTAAAAAAATCTTTCATTGTAAGACTCTTACCCCAACGGTCATCATAGGCATAGCCGATAACGAAACCTGAAAGGATAAAGAAAAAATCCACGGCTAAATATCCATGATTGAACGTTGTAATCATGGTATCGCTTGCAAAAGCATAGCCTTCGAATATATGATACCATATCACCATAAGAGCCGCTACACCACGAAGTCCGTCCAGAAGATCGTAATGCGCCTTGGTATCCGAAAATGCTGCTGAGGGGGTATTAGACATTTGTTTCTTAGTATTAAGTTAATATTTTCAGATGGCAAAGATACAAAAAAAGAGACTGCCTTTTGAAGACAGTCTCTTTTCATTTTATCTGATTTCAGGAAAATCCTTATTCAATCACTCCGAGTTCACGGAAACATTTCGTCAACTTCTCAACAGCATAGTCTACCTGCTCTTTGGTGTGAGTAGCCATCAATGCTACGCGTACCAGCGTATCTTGCGGTGCACAAGCGGGCGGAATAACCGGATTGATGAAGATGCCTTCGTCAAACGCCATCTTAGTTACGATAAATGTCTTTTCCGCATCACGCACATACAACGGAATGATAGGGGATTCAGTTTCACCGATTTCGAAACCGGCATCACGGAATTTCTTCAATGCATAATTGGTGATGTCCCACAAACGCTGCTGACGTTCCGGTTCGTTCATAATGATGTGAAGAGCTTCACGAGCAGCAGCCGTAGCAGCAGGCGTGTTACTTGCCTGGAATATATAAGAACGGGCATTGTGGCGCAACCAGTTGATTACCGAAGCATCTCCGGCAACGAAACCACCGATAGAAGCCAGTGACTTGCTGAACGTACCCATAATCAGGTCGATATCATCCGTCACACCGAAATGATCGCAAACACCGCGTCCCTGTTTTCCGAATACACCCAATCCGTGTGCTTCGTCCACCATGATGCTGGCATTGTATTTTTTCTTCAAACGTACGATTTCGGGGAGGTTGGCAAGGTCGCCTTCCATAGAGAAAACGCTATCCACCACGATCAGTTTGATAGCATCCGGCTCGCATTTCTGGAGTTCTTTTTCCAGATCGGCCATATCGTTATGTTTGTACTTCAATTGAGTAGAAAAGGAGAGGCGGCGGCCATCTACGATGGAAGCGTGCACGCGGTCGTCACAGATAATGTAATCGTTACGTCCCGTCAATTGCGGAATAACACCCTCATTTACAGTAAATCCGGTGGAAAAACAGAGTGCATCGTCTTTTCCGACAAACTCAGCCAGTTCTTTTTCCAACTCTACATGTATATCAAGAGTTCCATTTAATAAACGGGAACCTGCACAACCTGTACCGTATTTATCTGTGGCAGCTTTTGCGGCTTCTATTATTCTTTTATCGTAAGTCAGTCCTGTATAAGCATTCGAACCGAACATCAGGACTTTTTTACCATCCATCAACACCTCAGTATCCTGATGGCTGTCAATTGTGCGGAAATAGGGGTATACGCCCATTGCCATATATTGCTGTGGCAGGTCGTATTTCGCCAATTTGTCTTGTAGTAATCCCATGAAATGTTTATTATATAATATGAAATATTTAACTCTTAGTTACAAGCCTTTTGAAAACAGGGGGCAAAGATAGCAAAATATGTGCTTATCTGTTCTTTTTTTACTAAAAAATATATTTGCCCATGGATTAAAGCCCACTCTATGGTTAAAAATTCAAGTATTTGTATTACTTTTGCCATTTATAAAATTGCATAGTGAAAGAACCCTTGCATGGACGAAGAAAAAAAGAAAATATCATTCATTATAAATCCGAAATCCGGTACGCAGAGCAAAGAGCAAATCCTCCATTTGCTCGATGAAAAGCTGGATAAGGCAAAGTATGCCCAGGAGGTAATCTATACCGAATATGCCGGACATGCTGTTGAAATTGCTGCACAAAAAGCAAAGGAAAATGTGCATGCTGTAGTGGCTATTGGCGGTGACGGTACGATCAACGAAATAGCCCGTTCGCTGGTGCATACAAAAACAGCATTGGGCATCATTCCGTGTGGTTCGGGAAACGGACTGGCACGCCATCTGCAAATTTCGATGGAGCCCAAAAAGGCGATAGAAATCATCAACGAAGGAATTATAGACGTCATCGATTACGGAAAAATCAATGAAGTGCCTTTCTTCTGTACCTGCGGTGTAGGTTTTGATGCTTTTGTCAGCCTGAAGTTTGCAAAGGCGGGCAGGAGAGGCCCTCTTACCTATTTAGAAAAGACTCTGCTGGAGAGCCTGAAGTATCAGCCCGAAACTTACGAACTGGAAACGGAAGACGGTACTTTAAAGTATAAGGCTTTCCTGATAGCCTGCGGCAACGCTTCGCAATACGGAAACAATGCATACATAGCTCCACAGGCCATGCTGACGGACGGATTACTGGATGTGACTATCCTTGAACCTTTCACGGTGCTGGATGTGCCCTCCCTGTCTTTCCAACTATTTAATAAGACTATAGACCAAAATAGCCGCATCAAAACTTTCCGCTGCCAGACGCTGCGCATCCACCGTACCAAACCGGGAGTAGTGCACTTTGACGGGGACCCGATGATGATGGGAGAAAACATCGACGTAAAGGTAATCAAAGAAGGATTGCAGGTAATCATCCCCCGATATGCCGAAAAAGACTCTTCGAATGTATTGCAACGGGCACAGGATTATATAAATGGCCTGAAGCAGATCAATGAGGAGATTGTGCATAAGAATAAGATGATATTGGATAAGAGTAAAGAGCAGATTAAGAAGTTAACGAAAATCTGAGTTTTTTATAAAATAAATCTGTATTTTTGCACGTCATTAGCAATTAAGCGTGTGCCTCGACAGCGCAGCCAAATTGTAAATTGTAAATTGTAAATTGTAAATATCAACATGTTTAGATCACACACCTGCGGAGAACTTCGTATCTCCGATGTCAATAAGCAAGTAACGCTGGCAGGTTGGGTGCAGCGCAGCCGCAAAATGGGAGGCATGACATTCATTGACCTCCGCGACCGTTACGGTATCACCCAGTTAGTTTTTAACGAAGAGGTGGACGCCGCACTTTGCGAGAACGCCAACCGCTTGGGACGCGAATTCGTCATTCAGATTACAGGAACGGTGAACGAACGCTTCAGCAAGAATGCCAATATCCCGACCGGAGATATTGAAATCATCGTATCGGAACTGAATGTGCTGAATGCAGCCCTGACACCTCCGTTCACCATCGAAGATAATACGGATGGTGGCGACGATATCCGCATGAAATACCGTTATCTGGATTTGCGCCGCCCGTCGGTACGCAGAAATCTGGAACTCCGCCATAGAATGACCATTGAGGTACGCCGCTATCTGGACAGCCAGGGTTTCATCGAAGTGGAAACTCCTGTACTGGTAGGCTCTACTCCGGAAGGTGCACGCGACTTCGTGGTGCCCTCACGCATGAATCCGGGACAGTTCTACGCTTTGCCGCAAAGCCCGCAGACCTTGAAGCAATTGCTGATGGTATCCGGTTTTGACCGTTACTTCCAGATTGCCAAGTGTTTCCGTGACGAGGACCTTCGTGCCGACCGCCAGCCGGAATTTACTCAGATAGACTGCGAAATGTCTTTCGTGGAACAGGACGACATCATCAACCTGTTTGAAGGTATGACGAAATATCTGTTCAAAGAAATCCGCGGTGTGGAATTGGAAGGTCAGTTCGAGCGTATGGCATGGGCGGACGCCATGAAATATTATGGTAGCGACAAACCCGACTTACGTTTCGGTATGAAGTTCGTGGAGCTGATGGATATACTGAAAGGCCATGGCTTCTCTGTATTTGATAGTGCCGAATACATCGGTGGTATCTGTGCCGAAGGTGCCGCACACTACACCCGCAAACAACTGGATGCACTGACGGAATTTGTGAAGAGACCGCAGATTGGTGCAAAAGGTATGGTTTACGCCCGTGTAGAGGAAGACGGAAATGTAAAATCAAGTGTTGACAAATTCTATACGCAGGAAGTACTGCAACAGGTGAAAGAAGCTTTCGGTGCCAAACCGGGTGACTTGATTCTGATTTTGAGCGGCGACGACACCATGAAGACACGCAAGCAACTTTGCGAGCTTCGTCTGGAAATGGGTAGCCAATTGGGATTGCGTGATAAGAACACATTCGCATGCCTGTGGGTGATAGACTTTCCGATGTTTGAATGGAGTGAGCAAGAAAACCGCTTGATGGCTATGCACCACCCGTTCACCCATCCGAAAGACGAGGACATTGATTTACTGGATACTGATCCGGCAGCAGTACGTGCCGATGCTTATGATATGGTAATCAATGGTGTGGAAGTCGGTGGCGGTTCAATCCGTATCCACGATCCGAAGTTGCAGGCAAAGATGTTCGAAATCCTGGGATTCACTCCTGAAAAAGCAGAAGAACAATTCGGATTCCTGATGAATGCATTCAAATACGGTGCACCTCCTCATGGCGGTCTGGCATATGGTCTTGATCGTTGGGTATCTCTCTTTGCCGGATTGGATAGTATTCGTGACTGCATCGCATTCCCGAAGAATAACAGTGGACGCGACGTGATGCTGGATGCTCCCGCAGCACTTGATCCGTCTCAGTTGGACGAACTGAATCTGATCGTAGATATCAAAGAATAAGAGTAGGTTAGTTTGTTGTGAGAGAGTCGAGACGCATCTTCCGTTTTGCGGTAATCGGTACGCTGAATGCCCTGATTATAGCAGCAGTCATCTGGCTGATGATGGATGAACTGGACATCGACTATATGCTCTCTAACATAACTGCTTACGTCATTGCACAGACTCATAATTTTATCTGGTGCAAGCACTGGATATTTCCTTTGGATAATAAAGAAAAGAAGAGCAACACCTGGAGGCAGGTGTTGCTCTTTTCTATCGCTTTCGGAATGGCGTATCTGGCGCAATTCCTATTTCTGGTAGTGTTGGTCGAGGCACTGAATTGTGATGAATACCTGGCTCAGTTCCTGGGACTGTTTATCTACGGAGGCGTGAATTTTATAATGAACAGGAAAATCACGTTCCGTTAACGTTTTATCAAACTGCGTTTTGCTGCGCTTTTATCAAATTGCGCTTTATCGCACTTTTATCGCGAATTGCATTTTAATCGAGGAAGCGTTTCGTCAATCCATCGTATTCATCGATACGGCGGTCGCGCAGGAAAGGCCACCAACGGCGTACATTTTCCGAGCGTTCCATATCTATTTCCACTACTATATTTTCCGGACGGTCGTTTCCGGCTTGTGCAAGGAATTCTCCTTGCGGACCTGCTACAAAACTATTTCCCCAGAATTGGATGCCATTTGTCTGCATGGACGGATCGGGTTCGTGACCGACACGGTTAACGGAGATAACAGGAAGTCCGTTGGCTACGGCATGAGCACGCTGGGAGATAATCCAGGCGTTGAGCTGGCGTGCCTTTTCATCATCGGCATCACTGCTTTCCCAACCGATGGCGGTGGGGTAGATTAATAATTCGGCACCTTTCAATGCCATCAGGCGGGCAGCTTCGGGGTACCACTGATCCCAGCAAACAAGTACACCCAGTTTTCCGAGAGAGGTTTGGATAGGTTCGAAACCTATATCTCCGGGGGTGAAGTAGAACTTTTCATAATAGGCCGGATCGTCGGGGATATGCATCTTGCGGTATTTTCCGGCAATGCTTCCGTCACGATCAAAAACGACGGCGGTGTTATGATAGAGTCCCGGAGCACGTTTCTCAAATAGGGAGGTTACCAATACGATTTTATTGGCAGCGGCCAGTTCGGAGTAAAATCCGGTGGAAGGGCCGGGAATGGTTTCCGCCAGATCAAACAGTTGCGTGTTTTCAGTCTGACAGAAATACAGGGAGTTGTGCAGTTCCTGTAATACAACCAGTTGCGCACCATGTGCAACACAGGCTTCTATGCTTTTAGCCAGGTTCATCAGGTTCGTACGAAGATCTGCTGTATTGGCTTGCTGAATAATTCCGACTTTTATTTTTCTCATATCTTTCTAATTTTATTTCAATACACTGGCAGGGTACTGCATCGTAACACAATGGAGCGATCCATGCTGCTTAATCAGCGCCCGGCAATCAATGCCTACAATCTCATATTCCGGGAACGCTTCCTGCAAGACTTCTTTAGCACGTTGGTCATTCTCCGGCTGACGATAAGTAGGATAAAGCACCGCATCATTCATTATCAAGAAATTGGCATACGTTGCGGGGAGGCGTTTGCCCTCTTCCTCAATCTTGTCCACCATAGGCAATGCCAACAGGCGGTAGGGGTTCCCATCCAAAGTACGGAAGGTTTTCAGTTGTTCTTCCATTTGATGGAGAGCTTCGTAATGTTCATCCTGCGTATCGGTGCATTGCACATAGGCAATAGTGTCCGGTGAGCAAAGACGAGCGAGCGTATCAACATGACTATCCGTATCATCACCTGCCAAATACCCATGATTGAGCCAAAGTACCTGTTTCAGATGAAATACAGAACAGAGATAGTCTTCGATTTCATCGCGGCTCATCTGTCCGTTACGATTGGGAGAAAGCAAACACTCGGACGTGGTGAGTAATGTGCCCAACCCGTCACTCTCAATGGAACCACCTTCCAGAACAAACCCCAGACGATTAACATACCGCCCATTCAGGAAACCGGCTTCCACAGCCTGACGGGTAATCAGATTGTCTTTATCCGAAGCGAATTTCAGCCCCCAGCCATTGAACATGAAATCAAGAAGCGAAGCGCCTTCTGAATCCAACATGGTAATTGCACCATGATCACGCGCCCAGGTATCATTCGTTTCACATTCCATGAAACGGACATTCTGCATATTGACGGTAGCTGAAATCTGCTTTTTGACCTCCTCCGGTTCGGGAGTTACGATCAGAAGTAATTCCCGTTGGGCTATTTCGCGTGCGATAGCGGCAAAGCAGGCTTGTACTTCCGTAAGCATATGTGCCCAGTCAGTTCCGGCATGGGGCCAAGTCAGCTGTATTCCGCTTTGCGGCGCCCATTCGGCAGGTAAAACAGCATTGAACGTATCACTCATATTTATCATTCTTTCTTTTCTTCTTTCGGCTTGCGGTCAAAGAACGGATTCTTGGTCGAAGCACTGACCGGAATAGCATACACGGATCTGCATCCCGGCAACCACTCCAATTGCTGTGCAGCAAGTCCGGCAGAGAACATCACACGGGTATCCACACGCAAATCGGCCGCCGTGGCACAAGCCGAACCGATAGCTATACCTACATCGACCGAATTCACGGCACAAGGCACACCTTCGGGGCGTCCCGCACAAGTGGGATAACCACAATGGCCGCAATTCAATCCTTGCGCCTGCTCGCGCGTACCTATTATAATTACACATTCAGCCTGCAAAATGTTGGCGGCATCCCGCAAAAAGAACTTCATTCCATGTTCTTCCACCATGGCAACCATCTTGTCCGACAGTACTTTTAAATCGTCTCCGGTGACCATAGCTATTTCAATTATATCTACACCTTTTCCCTTCGGAGCGGTACGGGCAGCAGTCATCATCTGCCTTGCCACGTCCAACACATGTTCGTGGCGGCTTGCACGTTCGTTCTGTATCATAATTCTCACTTTTATTAAAAACTGATAGCAAAGATAATGCAAATTGAGTGCAGAACTTTCATGCTTGCATGAAAAAGTTATGCCAAAATGCAGCTTATCTTATTTAAAGATACTGATTTCAGCCAATAATCCGCCGTTTTCTCAGAATTCCTTTCTATATTTGCTTTCAAATGGAGACCAGGACTATACTTCAAATAGACAACGCATGCATCGCTTTCGGAGCAGATACACTTTTTTCCGGTTTTTGCTTACAACTGCACGAAGGGGAAATCGCCTGCATTTCCGGACAATCGGGGCGGGGAAAAACCTCCTTGCTGAATGCAGTTTTAGGATTTGTACCCCTCAAAGCAGGGAGCATCACCGTTAACGGCATTTTACTGGAAAAAGGAACTATCGACCAAATTCGCCGGCAAGTGGCATGGATACCACAAGAACTGGCGCTTCCATCGGAATGGGTGAAGGAAATGGTACAACTCCCTTTCAATCTGAAAGCTAACAGGAATACCCCCTTTTCACTGGACAAACTATTTGCCTGTTTCGATGAATTGGGGCTGGAAGAGGAATTGTACGATAAACGTGTGAATGAGATCTCCGGAGGACAACGGCAACGTATCATGATTGCCGTAGCCACCCTGATGCAAAAGCCGCTGCTGATTGTGGATGAACCGACTTCCGCACTGGATTCGGACTCTACGGATAAAGTACTTGCTTTCTTCCGGAAACGAATGAGGGAGGGAAGTGCCATCCTCGCCGTCTCTCACGACCAAGGATTTGCGCAAGGATGCAACCAGATGATAACACTGTAACTAAGAGATTAATAAAGTGGGAACTATCGACATATCATATACCAGTTTAGCCATCGGATTGTTGCTGTTGCTCATTCCGTTGTTCTACTTGTGGAAGTTCAAGACAGGGCTATTGTGGGTTACCGTGATTGGTATCGCACGGATGATTGTACAACTTTTCTTTATCGGTATCTACCTGAAATACTTGTTTCTGTGGAATAACCCGTGGATCAACTTTCTGTGGGTGATTATTATGATATTCGTTGCCGCACAAACCGCCCTGGCACGCACCCAGCTGAAACGGAAAATACTGTTTATTCCTATCTCCATAGGTTTCTTATTCAGTGTCGTCTGCATCGGCATGTACTTCATTGCCATTGTATTACGGCTGGAAAATGTGTTCAGTGCCCAGTATTTTATTCCGATATTCGGTATCCTGATGGGAAACATGCTATCCAGCAATGTTGTTGCACTGAATGCCTATTATAGCGGATTGAAACGGGAACAGCAATTGTATCGCTATCTGCTTGGCAATGGTGCCACAAGGGCAGAAGCACAGGCGCCTTTTATCAAACAGGCTATCATTAAGTCTTTTAGTCCGTTGATTGCCAATATTGCCGTTATGGGCCTGGTGGCACTGCCCGGCACAATGATCGGACAAATTCTGGGAGGTAGTAGCCCGAATGTTGCCATCAAATATCAGATGATGATTATGGTGATAACCTTCACGGCATCCATGCTTTCGCTGATGATTACCATCTCGCTGGCATCGCGTAAGTCGTTCGATGCCAACGGAAAACTACTGCAAGTAATGGTAGAGAAAAAGGAAAAGAAGAAAAACCGTTAGTGCTCTACTTTTTCAGGAGTATAACGCAACTGTACATACTGTACGCCGGGTTTTATATAAGCACTATCCATCAACACTTTCCTTACCCGGAACGTCTCAAGACGGCGATTTATATAACTTTTTATATATCCTTTCTGCGGTTTCACATACGAAAGTACTTCTATACGCCCTGCCAAATGGATATTGACTTTGGCTTTCACGGTACGTACCGCACTCGGTCTCTTTGACGGTTGTCCGGGCATTTCCTTATGTTTATCTATCCAGAAGATGGCTGTAGCCTTCGGAGTAGTATCCACAAATTCCTCTTGTGCATCCTCTTCACCGCCATCCTGGGCTTTGGGTGAGGGTTGGCACGAGAAAAGAATGCATAATAAAGCAAAAAACGAGAAAAGTAATGCTTTCATGGTATTGAGTTTTACAATTATCCGAACAAATATATAAAAAAAGAGTAAAACAAACAGTTATTCAGTGCATTTTTACTATATTTGCACCGAAATTTTCTATTCACATAATGAGAATTAAGGAGATAGTAAGCGCCCTTGAACGGTTCGCGCCTCTGCCATTGCAAGACGGATTTGATAATGCCGGCCTGCAAATCGGATTGACAGAAGCGGAAGCAACAGGGGCTTTGTTGTGTCTTGACGTCACTGAAGCCGTGCTGGACGAGGCGATTGCGTTAGGGTACAATCTTGTCATATCCCATCATCCGCTGATATTCAAAGGATATAAATCCATCACGGGCAGGGACTATGTAGAGCGTTGTATCATGAAAGCAATCAAGAATGATATCGTGATCTACTCAGCACATACCAACCTGGACAATGCTCCGGGAGGGGTGAACTTCAAGATTGCCGAGAAAATAGGATTGAGCAATGTACGCGTGCTGGAAGCCAAAGAGAATGCTTTGGTAAAATTGGTGACTTTTGTACCTACAGCACAGGCAGAAGATGTTCGTAAGGCTTTGTTTGCAGCCGGATGCGGTTGCATAGGAAACTACGACGCATGCAGCTACAATGTAGAAGGAGAGGGAACTTTCCGCGCTCAGGAGGGTAGCCACCCGTTCTGTGGAAGCATCAGAGAGTTGCATACGGAAAAGGAAGTGCGGATAGAGACCGTATTGCCTGCCTACAAGAAATCGGAAGTTATCAAAGCTCTACTGAGTGCCCATCCGTATGAGGAACCTGCATTCGACTTATATCCTTTGCAGAATAGCTGGACACAGGCTGGGGCAGGAGTTATCGGAGAACTGGAAACACCGGAAACGGAGTTGGAGTTCCTGAAACGCATCAAGAAGACCTTTGAAGTGGGCTGCCTGAAGCATAACAAGCTGACCGGGCGTGAAATACAGACCGTGGCACTGTGTGGAGGAGCCGGAGCATTCCTGATGCCGCTTGCCATACGCAACAGTGCAGACGTGTTCATTACCGGAGAAATCAAGTATCACGATTACTTCGGACACGATACGGATATTCTGTTGGCAGAGATAGGACATTACGAAAGCGAACAATATACAAAAGAAATATTCTATACAATAATCCGGGAGTTGTTTCCTAACCTTGCACTGCAACAGTGCAAAGTGAATACCAACCCCATAAAATATTTATAAGTAAAATGGCTAAAGAAGCAAAAAAAGATCCTCAGGAATTGACCGTGGAGCAGAAGTTGAAAGCCCTGTTCCAGTTGCAGACTATGTTGTCTAAGATTGATGAAATCAAGACTTTAAGAGGTGAACTTCCGCTGGAAGTACAGGACTTGGAAGATGAAATCGCCGGTCTGAGCACTCGTATCGACAGAATTAAGGCAGAAGTAGCCGAACTGAAATCCGCCATCGCTACCAAGAAAGTGGAGATTGAAACTTCAAAAGCTTCTATCGCAAAATACAAGGAACAACAGGAGAATGTACGCAACAACCGTGAGTACGACTTCCTGAGCAAAGAAATCGAATTCCAGACTCTGGAAATGGAGCTTTGCGATAAGAGAATCAAAGAGTTCGCTGCACAGGAACAGGAGAAATCTGCTGAAGCTGCAAAGAGCACAGAAGCGTTGGATGAAAGACAGAAAGACTTGGACGTAAAGAAGAACGAACTGGACGAAATCATCTCTGAAACCAAACAGGAAGAAGAAAAGCTGAGAGACAAAGCCAAAGAACTTGAAACTAAGATCGAACCGCGCTTGCTCCAATCTTTCAAGCGTATCCGTAAGAACTCTCGCAACGGATTGGGTATCGTATATGTACAACGTGACGCTTGTGGTGGTTGCTTCAACAAAATCCCGCCCCAGAGGCAACTGGATATCCGTTCTCGTAAGAAAATCATCGTTTGCGAATATTGCGGACGTATCATGATTGACCCGGAATTGGCTGGTGTAACCATCGAACACAAGGAAGAGGTAAAGGAAAAGCCAACTAGAAGAAAAAAGACTGCGGAATAATATTCGTCGGTATATATAGGAAAGGACGCCCCTGCAAGCAATAAGATGTTGCTTGCAGGGGCGTCC
>OGZM01000992.1_pt1 | contig 27858 bp, 21 predicted proteins | sample 1576821 | NCBI WGS metagenome assembly OGZM01 (sample SAMEA3541491, study PRJEB24748) | human gut metagenome | biome: human gut; feature: human-associated habitat; material: faeces | place: China | collected 2012
TATAGAAAATTTAAAGAAAAAAATGTTGATAATTAAGTTGAGTACTTGACAGGGTGCAGATCATTATCTAACGTCAGCTTTTATCTTTCCGCTTAAACCAACTATTCTATCTGAATTTACTAAACTTAATATCATTTCATCACCACTTAAAGTCAATGAAACTATTCTTTTATATTTTTTAGGTGTTATCTCTTTTCCAAAAATACTACTTGTTAAAAATACTATTAATAAAACAATTAAATAAGCTGTTTTTTTCAATTTTTGCCTCACTTAAAACATTAAAAAATTAACTATACTTAATAAAGCAGGCAGAGAAATTTCTACCTGCTTTATTGTTAAATTTTATTAGAAATTATATCTAAATCCTGCATAATAGCTTCTTCCATCTGCTGGGTAGAATAGTGTTCTAGGACCTGCACCCCAAGGTGATCTTGTTGAAGTGATTGTATTACAATACTCTTCATCAAATAAGTTTCTTATTCCTCCATATAATTCTAATCCATTATCTAAAGTATAAGAGATATTTGCATCTACAGTTACATAATCATTATCTTTTCCAAAATAGTTGTCAAAATCATCTTCTGCATAAGCATCAGCTTGATAATAGATATCTGTATTTACATATAATTTTTCATTAAATCTATATGTTGCTCCTAGGTTTAATGTCCATTCTGGAACTCCTGCAAATGTATTACCATCATACTTACCACTTGTTACCTCAGGTTTAATATATGAAATATTTTCTCTTAAAGTTAATTTATCAAAATAGTGTGCTAAAGATAATTGAGCTCCTGTTCTTTCAACTTTTCCATCAAAGTTTCTATTTCTATCATTATTTGCATCAGTTTTATCATAATAAATTTCATTATCTGATTCAATATAGAATACTGAAGCTGCTAATGATGTATTTTTATAGTAATCTCTTACTCCAATTTCATAAATATCATTTTTTTGAGTTTTTACATCTCCATACCAATATCCAGCATCAGATATAGTTGGAGTTCTCATTGCTCTAGTATAGTTAAAGTAGAGATTTCCTGTATCAGAGTATAGATAGTTTACTCCAAATTCATAGCTATCATTATTTGAATAATCAGCATCCATAGGTTTTATTTCCACTAATTGCCAATTCTCACCATATATTTTAGAACTATATTTATATTCTACTCTTTCTCTTCTATATCCTTGAGTAAACTCTAAGTTTCCAAATGTAGTTTTATTCATAATATATCCAGCATATGATTCTCTTTCATCATCTGGAGATTTTTGAACCTTTCCATTTACAGTTACTGGTGTTTTAAATTCTCTATTTCCATCTCTATAATCTCCACCTACGATAATATAACTATTATCTCCATAACTATATTTTACTTGTGGTTTAATAAAATATTCTTTTGTTAAAGTATTTTGGTTTTTACTTTCCTCTTCTGAATATCCACCATAAATTAAGAAATCTAATTTATCTGTTAATTTTTTATTATATGAAAGATTCCAAATATCAGTTATACTATGAATAAGTCCTCCATATGAACCTATTTGAGTAGGTTTATCTTCAAATTGAGATTTTTCCAAATATCCAGTATAATAATCTTTTGTTTTATTATGATTATATCTTAACTCTATATTTCCATCTTTTAATAGATATTTACCTCTTAACCAAATAGATTCTCTTCTATCTTCATCATTTTTATATTCAGGATTTCTATCTCTATAATCCATACTTGAATATCCAGAATAAGAGGTATTAACTAACAGTTTTTCTCCAATTTTAGTTCCATAAGTTAAATTTGCTCTTGTTGTTTCCCAAGAACCTGCTTCTAAACCTACACTACCATAATTTACTTTATTTTCTGGTGCTTTAGTTATAATATTTACAACCCCTCCAATAGCACCATCCCCATACATTACAGCTCCTCCACCTTGGATAATTTCAATTTTTTCAACTTCTCCTATTGGAATAGATGTTATGTCTGCTCCATTAAAACTATTAAAAGGGATTCCATCTAAAAGAATTACTGTGTTGTAATTAGAAGTTGCTCCTGACCCTCTTAAATCTATTTTTGGAGAGGCTCCATCCATTTTTCTAACAATTACTCCCGGTACTCCTTTTAAAGCTTCATCAATAGTTAAAGCTCCCTTTTCTTTAATCTCTTCAGCAGTTACTACATAAACGTTTTTAGCTGTTTCATGTGCTGATGTTCCAAAGCTTTCAGTTGTAGTAATAACTGTCTCCTTTAATTTTTGACTTGCTAAATTTTCTTCTGCCATTGCAGTTGTTCCAACAGCTAATATAGCTGCTAGCATTAAGTATTTTTTCATTATTCCTCCTAGATTTTTTATATATTTTTAATATTTTTTAAGCAAAATTAAAAAACCCTGATTAGGTAAACATCTTACCTAACCAGAGCACCAATTACAAATAATGAAAAAATTCTATTTTACATGATTATTTATATGATTAATTGGTAAGTCTTCTGACTTAGCTTCATCCTACTTTCACACCTTCCCAGTTTCCCAGTGGTTTATCGTGATTTCGTCCACCATACAGCAGTTTTCACTGTGAGGGATTCGCACCCTACTTCCTCTATTAAGCTTTATGCACCTAATTATTTTTTGTTTTATTTCTAATTTAAGAGTACTATAATTAAACTAAAAAGTCAATAGTTTATTTATAATTTATCTCTATTCTTCAATTTCTTCTACATCTCCTTCAATTTCAAGATAGATTTTTCTTAGCTCTTTTAACTTTTCAGAAGATATATTCCACATTCCACGTTTCTCTGCCTCTAACAATCTCTCTGTTATATTTAACATAGCATGAGGGTTATTTTCCTTTATCCATTCTCTATTCTCTCTATTTTCTACATACTTTTCACTGATCTTATCATACATCCAATCCTCTACAATCTCTGAAGTAGAATCCCAACCAAAAACAACATCTACCATAGCACTAATCTCTAAAGCTCCTTTATATCCGTGACGTTGAAGTCCCTTAAACCATTTGGGATTCAGTATACGAGATCTCATTATTCTTGCTGTTTCCTCTTTTAAACTTTTTATTTTAACATTATTTATATCACTTGTATTTCCACTATAAGATCTAGCATCTTTTCCACTAGCATATTTTACTGCTGCTGTTAATCCTCCATGATAAGCATAATAATCATCACTTTCAAGCATATCAAGTTCAACAGAGGCTTCATTTTTTACTGTAATATCTGTTTTCTTTAAACGACTAACAAAGGCATTTTCAAACTTTTCCCCGTGATAACTGCTACTATAAGCGTGACTGCTCCAATTTATATATGCTCTTCCTAAATCCTCTCTTGTCTCCCAATTTTGTGATTCTATCAAGGTTCTTACCCCTGTTCCATAAGTTCCCGGAGGACAACCAAACACCCTAATTTTTGCCATATTTTCTGCCTCATTTAAAGAACAACCTTGATTTAAAAGCTCTGCTATATCATCTTTTAAATTCTTTTTAATATAATTTATCTCATCATCTTCATCTAACTGTGAAACAATGTTCATAGCATCTTCTAATAATTTTATTAAAGTTGGGAATGTATCTCTAAAAAGCCCAGATATACGAAGGGTAACATCGATTCTTGGTCGTTTAAGCTCTCCATAAGGTATAGCCTCTAATCCAATAACTCTATCTCCATTGTTGTGCCATACTGGACGAACACCCATTAAATATAGTGCCTCTGCTATATCATCACCATTGGTTTTTATTGTATCTCCACTATAAAGAATCATAGCTATATTTTTAGGAAGTGTCCCCTCATCTTCAGCATATCTTTCAAGCAACTTCTCTGCTAATTTTATTCCAACTTTCCATGAGGCTCTTGAAGGTATCTTATATGGATCTATTGAATAAAAATTTGTTCCTGTTGGAAGTATATTTATATTTCCCCTTGTTGGATACCCTGATTGTCCAGGTAAAATAAATTTTCCATTAGCTCCATTAATTACACTTTCGCTTTCTCTTTTTGTTGCTAAAATCTTTGGTAAAACAATATCTAAAACATTTTTTTCTAATTCTAAAATATATTTTTCATCTAAAATAGAATACTCTTTAGAACTCTTAATAACCCCTTGATAATCCTTTTCTCCCAATATCTCACCTATAACTTTTTCAGTTAAATTTTGAATATCATCTACTATCATTAGGTTTGTTTTACCATTCTGCTTCTTTTCATATGGATTATTTTTAAGATATTCAATATCATATCCTAAAGCTCTTCCAACTAAGGTATCTGCTGGTTTCATTCCACTATTTTCAACTCTTAAAAGAGTATGAATTAAAGATATCAATCTATCTCCAGAAGCGGCTTCTCCCAAAATGTGTAACCCATCTTTTATTACAGAACTTTTCAATTCTTCAACATATGAATGAAGTTTATTTATAAAGCTATTATAATCATTTCTTATCTCTTTTTCACTAATATTCATATCTAAATTGTAATTGTGTTGGAAAACCCTTTTTATAATATCCTCTTGTAAATCTTCCAATTTTGAACTTCTGTTTAATTCAGCTTGATGATACTGTTTTATTAAATCATCTAACTCCTCTATCTCCTCATATTCTCCAGATAAAGTAAGTGCTGGTATCATATATGATATTAAAACAGCATTGCTTCTTCTTTTTGCTTGTAATCCCTCGCCAGAAATATTTACTGAATAAGGATATAAATGTGGGATATCATCAATATTAAAATCTGGACAGCAACTACTGCTCAAACCAACCTCTTTTCCCGGTAGCCACTCCAATGTTCCATGAGTTCCTACATGATAGATCACATCTGCCTTAAAAATCTCCTTTATCCACTTATAAAAAGAGTAGTATTGATGAGGAATAATAAAATCTGTACTATGGTACACCTCCTCAGCTTTTTCCTCCATCCCTCTTGAAGGTTGTAAACCTATAAAAACATTTCCATTGAGTATCCCCGGGACTGGAAAAAATCCATCATAAATCATAAATTCTCCAGGAGCTTTTCCCCATTGTCTTTCTAACTCTTTTTTTACTTTTTCATCTAGCTTCTCAAACCAGTCCATATATATTTCTTTAGAGATTTTATCAATACCTCTTTCTAAAACTTTTTCACTACTTAGCCACTTTTTATCATTTGAAACTCCAGCTATTATTCTATTTATTATCTCATTTCCACCTTTAAAATCATAATCAAGCTTTATTCCAATCTCTTTAAAAAGTTTTATCATATTGTTTACTGATGCAGGAGTATCTAAACCAAATGCCCTCCCTATCATATCATTTCTTGGAGGCATATTATGAAAAATCACAGCAATTTTCTTTTCCTCATTCTTCTTAGCTCCCAATTTAAGCCAATTTATTGCCATTCTTGTAATCTTATTTACACGTTCATCTATTGGAATAAATATCTTTTTCTCTCCTATCTCATCTTTTACTATCTCATATGTACAAGCTGTTACAGAGATTATCTGTCCATCAAATTCTGGATAATATACCCCTGTTGTCAATGCTTCACTATCTAATCCTCTTATATCAACATCCCATATTTTTCTATTCTGATAAGTACTCATTCCCTGAATTACAGGTATTTGTAAATCTTCGAAAATACTTTTCTCAACTACTGTATCCCCATCTCCAGGAGTACTAAATATTGTTTGAGAATATGCTAATAAGTTAATTATCACCTTAGGGATAACTTTTCCATTATGCTTTAAATAATTTTCTATTACCCATTTTATTCCCTTAGATTTTATTTCAGGTCTTTCAATAGAGTTAGTAAAGATAGCATAAGGTGTTCCCCCCTCTTTCTCTATCTCCTCTATAAATTTATCTACAACTTTTATTCTCTTGCTATTCCACTCCTTTCCATGAAAAAGAATGGTAATAACATTATTTTTTTTAGAGATCTCCTCTATAAACTCTCTCTCATTTTCTACTAAATTTCCTTTAGAGTAAATACCTTCCCATCTCTCATATTGATAATTTTCATATTTATAACTTTTTTCTCCAAATTGTGAGGCTGTGTATAAGATAAGGTTTTTATAATTTTTCTCTCCACCTAAAGTATAATATTTTGTCATATTATGTACAGTTGTAATAGGTATTCCTCCTTGCTCTGTATACTCTCTATTTTCATCACCAATTGTAGTATTTATAAAAAATGGAACTTTCCTCCAAAAATTATTTTTTATCTTATCAAAATTTTTAAAACTTGACACTCCACCATGTAAAAGCAAAAATACAATGGAAGTTGTTTCTAACTGTTTTTCCAATTCTTCATATTTTTCCAATGATTCATCAACTTCTTTTGAGTTAAAAAAACTAAAATTAAACTCTCTAGTATACTCTTTTTCAAGTTCATAACACACTTTTTTTAAAATATAACTACTGTCATAATGAGATGTAATAAAAGTTATTTTAAACATAAATCCTCTACTCCTTCGAAAATCATTTTTCTTCTTCAAATTGATATATTAATTCAGCTAACTCCTCTATCCCCTCAATGATATATTGAGAGTAGATATAGATATATTTTCCGGGAATTACATAGACTTTTTTATCTTTTACAGCTTTTATATCTTGACAACTGATATCCTTTGTTAAAAAATCAAGAGCCACATTGTCATTCTTTTTTGTTATCTCAACATCTTCCCAAGTTGGAGATATAATAATCTCTGGATCTAATTCAATCACCTTTTCTTTTGAAATTTTTGCAGATCTATAGATTCCATTTTCACTAGCAATATTTTCAGCAAAAACTTTTTGGAGCATATCTCCAAAAACACTTCCCTTTCCATTTGTACTCTCTGAATAAGAATATTCTAAAACTCTTGGTGTCTCTCTATTTAGCCCTTTTATTCTCTCTTGAACTTTCAAAAGACGAGTATTCATATCATCAATTATCTCTTGGCTTTTTTCCTCACAATCTAAAACACTTCCTAACTCTCTAATTAAATCTTGTATCTCCTCAAAAGATCTCGGTGTTTTATAAATATAAACATTGATATCAGCATCTTCCAATTGTAAAACAATCTCTCTCTTTAACCAATCTCCAGCAACAACTATATCAGGTTCAGCCTCAATTATTTTTTCCACATTGTTATCAAACTTATTAAATTTATCCAATTTTTTATTTAATACAGATTTCATCTCACTTGTATTGCTATGTCCACTCATTCCTAAAATTCTATCATGTGGCACTAAATCATATAAAATTTCATCTCCTGCCATAGACATAGAAATAATTTTTTTATATCTCACTTCCTCTAAATTTTGACTTCCAAAACTCAATGTAAAAAAAACTAAAGATAATAGAATATAGACTATCTTTTTCATCTCTCCTCCTATTTGAATTATTTTCTATTCTAATTTAGTAAGAATAATACATTTTTTAAACAATTATGTCAATGATTTTTTTATATATTAATATTTTTTCTATTGACAAAAGAAATATAATAATGCTATTATATCCTTGCAATCAAAAAAATAGCTTTATGTATGGTTTTATTTTAAATTAAAAGGGAAACAGGTTTGAATCCTGTACGGTCCCGCCACTGTAATGATGATGAACGCAATAGCCACTGGATTTTTTCTGGGAAGGGTGCAAGTAAAATGAATCTAAGTCAGGAGACCTGCCATATATAATTTATACAATTTGCGAGGACGAGGAGTATAAAAGATCTTTTTCTTTTATACTTCTCTTTTTTTGGGAGAAGTTTTTTTTATTAAAAAATTAATATAAAATATTTAGGAGGAAAAGATGAAAAAAATATCTTTTTTACTTTTTGCTATTTTAGCAACATCTGCTTTAGCAAAAGAAACTACAACTGTGGCTAGTACAAAACTTGATGAAACTGTTATTTCTACTGAAAACTTTGGAATGAGTGTTTTAGAAACACCTAAAAATGTTACCGTTATCACTGCTGAAGATATTGAAAAAAGTGGAGCACAAGATATAGTAGAGGCAGTTAGAGCTGTTCCGGGAATGTATCTAAGTGGTACTGGAGGACAAGATTTTAAAACTGACATTCTTTTTAGAGGACAAGTTCCAGGAAAATCTGGACAAAATATCCTAGTATTAGTTGATGGTAGCTCTATCAATAGTACAATTGATACTGGAGATTTTAACTTAAACTTAGTTCCTATCGACACTGTTGAAAGAATTGAAATTGTTCCTAATGGTGGAAATGTTCTTTATGGAGAGGGAGCAGTGGCTGGAGTTATTAACATAATAACAAAAGAGGCTCAAAATAAAAAATATTATGGACAAGTAGGAGCTAATGCTGGAAACTATACAAGAAACTACAAAGTTAATTTTGGTTCTAAAATAACTAATAGATTTGCTGTTGAAGCTACTTATTTAGACAAATTAACTGATGGATATAAACACCATTCTGAAAGAGATACTGAATATGTAGAGGTTAAATCAAAATATAAATTTGATAATGGAAATTTAACTTTAAGTTACAGCAATGGAGAAGTAAACTCTAAATTCTCTGGTGCAGTGGATAAAAAAGATAAAAGAAAAAGCAATTCTACAACTGAAGCAAAAGAAACTTTAGATGTTTTCAAATTAAAATATGATACTAAACTTACTAATAATTTAGAATTTATGGTAAATGGAGATTATAAACATAGAAAGTATTCATCTACAAGTGAAAAAGATAAAAAAGTTAATGGAGTTACTATTAAACAAAGAGTTCCAAGCACAGATAGAGACACAAAAACTTACTATATCAATCCACAAATTAAGTATAATTACTGGGATAAATCATACTTAGTAATAGGAGGAGACTTCTCTAAGGGAGAATCTGATTATCAATCTCAAAGCCACACAAGTACTGGTTCTAAAACAACAAATACTTTTACAAATAGAAAATCTATTGGTGGTTTTGTTATCAACAATTTAAAATATGATGATTTCCAATTTACTCAAGGATTTAGACATCAAAGAATTGAATATGATTTAGAAAATAGAAATGCTCCATCAAAAAGTTTTGATCACACTTTCAATGCTCAAGCTTATGAATTAACAGGAACATACTTTGCAAATGATACATCTTCTATATTCCTATCATACAATAGAGCATTTAGAGCCCCTACTGCTGGAGAGGCTGGAAGTTGGAACACTATTCACTCTAACTTAGATATTCAAACTTCAGACACAATAGAGTTAGGTGGAAAAACACTTTGGAATAACTTCTATCTTTCAAGTTCTATTTTCCATAGTAAAACTGAAAAGGAGATTTTCTATTTAACTAAAGCAAGTGGAGAGCAATCAAGCAACTATAATTTCCCTGATCCAATATTAAGAACAGGAGTTGAAATTGCAACAGAACAATATTTTGATAAATTAACTTTAAAACAAAGCTTTAGTTATACACACCATGAAATTGATGGTGGTAAATATGATGGCAAAAAAGTTCCCGGATTACCTAATATTATGGCAAGTATAGGGTTTAATTATGAACTTATTGATAACTTAAATATCAATACAACTTTATTCTACAGAGGAAGTTCATATGCTCAATATGATTACCACAACAAACTTGGTAAACAAGGTGGATATAGTGAAGTCAACTTAAATGTAAATTATACTTTAGAAAATGGACTTACTCTTTTTGGTGGGGTTAATAACCTATTTGACAAAGAGTACTACTATGCAAAAGCTGGAACAAGTAAAGATACTCTTTCTTACTATGCAGGAAATAGAAGAAGTTATTTTGTAGGATTTAAATATAATTTTTAATTTAAAATAATAATTTTTTCTCAAACTCTCCTCAAAAAATCTCTTTTGACTAAATATCAAAGGAGATTTTTTTATTTCATATAATTTTTTAAATACAATCAAAAGAAAACTACTATCTATATTCTAAATTCTAAAAAATTTTCAATTAAAGAATTTTTAATTAAAAATATTGACTTTATTTTTTTTTAAATATATTATATAGATGTAAAAGGTGCTTTAGAGCTTAATAAAGGAAGATGGGTGAAAATCCCACACAGCGAAAGCTGCTGTAAGGTGGACGAAATCACATTTATGTCACTGGGAAACTGGGAAGGCGTGAGAGTAGAATGAAACCAAGTCAGAAGACTTACCATAGAGGTTTATAATGTTATATAACTAACTCTTTGATAAGTCATTATCAAAGAGTTTTTTTATTATAAGGAGAAAAAATATGTTAAAGATAGCAATATATGGAAAAGGTGGAATAGGAAAGTCAACAATATCTTCAAATTTATCAGCAGTTTTTTCTATAAAAGGAAAAAAAGTATTACATATTGGTTGTGATCCTAAAGGAGATTCAACTAGAAATCTCATTGGTAAAAAGATACCGACAGTTATTAACCAATTAAAATTAAAAAGCGAATTAGAAAAAGAAGATATTATTTTTAAAGGGTTTAACGGAGTAGAATGTATAGAAGCAGGAGGACCTGATGCTGGAAAAGGGTGTGCAGGTAGAGGAATAGTCACAATGATGGAGGAACTAGAGGATTTAGAAGTTTTTGAAGAAGAAAGAGATATAGTTATTTATGATGTTCTAGGAGATGTCGTATGTGGAGGTTTTGCTGTTCCTATGAGAGAAAGCTATGCTGACACTATTTATATAGTAACCTCTTCTGAATTTATGTCTATCTATGCAGCTAACAATATCATGAAAAGTATAAAAAACTTTTCTTTAAATAAAAATATAAAATTTGGAGGAATAATTTACAATCAAAGAAGTAAAAATTCAAAAATAGAAATTCTAAAACTCTTTGCTCAGATGACTGAGAGTGAAATAATTGGAGAGATCCCATACAATAGAGATATTATGAAAGCTGAACTTTCTGGAAAAACTTTAGGTGAAAGTTATCCTAATTCAAAAGCTTACATAAATTTTGATAAACTTGCTGATAGAATTTTAGAAGAAAAAAACAATAGAATTCCTACTCCTCTTTCTGAAGAAAAATTAGAGTATTTGGCAAAGCAAATCCTACTATTAGAAGAAAAAGGTGAATAAGATGGAATTGACAAGATGTTTACTAGGAAAAGAGATAAATAAAATGTTAAAAGATTTAGTAAATATTTCAAGAAATATAGTTGTTTCTGTTGGAGCAACTGGTTGTTTAAATGTTCTATATAACGAAGCTATAAAATATAATAAAAAGAATTTACTTTATACTTTTCCTGTTGATGAAATAGATATGATTTCAGGAGAACATATAAAAAAACTAGAAATTTTAATAGAAGCAATAATAAAAGAGAGATACAAAGATATAGATTCAATTATTATATATGAAACTTGTACCGATCTTCTCATGGGAAGCAACTTTCAATTATTAACTAAGAAAATAGTAGATAAATATGGAATAGTTGTGAAAGTTTTAGAAAGAGGACCAATATCTAAAAGAAAAATTCTTCCTAGAAAAAGATTAGAAAAATTAATAATAGAGTTACAAGAGGATTTAAAAAGTCAAAATAAAAAAATTAATAACTTTAACGTAAAAGCTGAAGATTCTAAAGGGAAAGTTCAACATTTTATCCCACCAATAGTTTCTGATTATTCTGGAACATGTTCTGCTCTCTACTCATCTAAAATTTTAAAAATAGTTGTTTCTCCTGGTGGATGTAGGACTCCTGTTATTTATGATGAGATAAGAAATATAGATAATAGTTTAGTTTATTGTACAAAAATGGGAGAAATGGAAGTTCTTTTAGGAGAAGAGGGAGAATTAGTAAAAAAGATAGAAGAAGTGATAAAGAATGAAAAAATAGAAATTATAGCTCTAATAAGAACTGTTATTCCTAGTTTTACAGGAATGGATATTGAAAATATAGGAGAAATTTTGGAAGAAAAATATAAAATACCAACTATAGTTTTAAACAGTAATAGTTTTGAAAATTACTATTCTGGAATTTCAGCAACTTTTCTAACTTTAGGGAAAAAGTTTTTAGTAAGAGAAAACATAGAGAAAAAAGAAAAATCTATAAATATTATAGGTTATACTCCTCTTACCTTTGGAAAAATAGAAAAATTATCTCCTCTATTTAATGAAATAACAAAATTAAAATTAAATATTGAAGCTATATTTTCACATGAACTATCTTTAAAAAAGATAAAAAATAGTATCAATGCCAATTTAAATATTGTATTGAGTCACGAGGGAATTCCTTTAGCCGAATTTATGAAAAAAGAGTTTAATATCCCATATTTAATTATAAATTTAGTGGGAAAACATGGAATGGAACAATCAAAAATTCAATTAAGTGAATTTTTTAATTTTCAAGTAGAAAAAGAAATGTGTTTTGAAGTTTTGCAAGAAGATCAAAGAAAAGTTTTAATTATATCTTCTCCTTTTATGGCAAAAAATCTAGCTGAATCTTTAGAAAAAGATTTTAATATTCCAAATATAAAACCTGTATCTTTTTTAAGAAAAAATGGAAAATTAAGGAAAATATATAAGGACTTAGATAATAAAATAGAATTAATTGATGAGGAAGAAAAAATTTTAAAATTAATTGAAGAGTACAATCCAGATATCTTGATAGGAGATCTAGTCTATAAAGAGATGATTCCAAAAGAAAAAGTTTTTATTCCTTTGACTCATTCAGGATATAGTACAAGATTGAATATGGAGCAAGAATATTATTATTGTGGAGAAGAGGGTTATAAATACTTTAAAAGTTTTTTATAAAACAAATTTAAAAGGAGTGAGAAAATGAAAAAATTTTTAAAATATGCCGCTATGTGTTCACTATTTTTATTAGGAAATATTGCTACAGAAGGAAAGGTAGTTACAGATTTAACAGGAAAAAAAATTGAAATGGCTGATAAAGTGGAAAAAGTTGCTGTTGTTCCAATTCCCTGGGCATCTTTAGCATTTGCTGTAGATGGAAGTGATACTAAAATCATTGGAATGCACCCATCTGCTAAAAAAGCTTATGAAATTAGTATTTTAAAAGATATAGCACCAAATATGAAAAAAGCTAACTCTACTTTTGTAGATAATAATTTCAATATGAACTATGAAGAATTGGCAATGTTAAAACCAGATCTTGTAATAGTTTGGGATTATCAAGGAGAGGCACAAGAAAAATTAAATAAGATCAATATTCCAGCAGTTGCCATCAAATATGGTACTTTGGAAAATGTACAAAATGGTATTAAATTATTAGGAGAAATTTTTGACAAAGAGGAAAAAGCAAATGAACTTATTGAGTATCACAAATCTACAAATGAGTATTTAGCATCTAAAGAACCTGAATTAAAAAATATTGAAAGAAAAAAAGTTCTTTATATAAAAGATTCACAATTAACAGTAGCTACAGGTAGTTCAGTAAATAATATTATGATTGATATGGCTGGTGGAGAAAATACAGCTAAAGAAATCAAGGTTGGAAGCTGGTCAAAAGTAACAATGGAACAAGTTATGACATGGAATCCTGATATTATAATTTTAAGTAACTTTGATAAAATTCAGCCCAATGATATCTATAACAATAAAATTAGTGGTCAAGATTGGTCAAATATTGAAGCTGTAAAAAATAAAAAAGTATATAAAGCTCCAATAGGAATCTATAGATGGGATGCTCCATGTGCTGAAACTCCTTTAATGATAAAATGGATAGCTAAAACAACAGCTCCTGAAATATTTAAAGAATATGATATCAAAAAAGATATAAAAGATTTCTATGAAAAATTCTTCAATTATAAATTAACTGATGAACAGTTAAAAACTATTTTAAATACTAATTTAAATCCAACTCTTGATATTTAGGAGAAAATAGATGAACAAAGACAGATATAAAATAAAAATGTTTTTTCTTATTACACTTTTAATTTTTTGTATAATGGGTGGAATATTTTTAGGAAGATTTTATATTTCTCCAACAACATTTTTTTCTATTATTTTAGAAAAAATAATAGGAATTGAAAATAATTCTATAGAAAGTTCTGTAATTTTTCAATTAAGAATTCCTAGAATTATAATGAATCTCTTAATTGGAGCTGGATTAGCAGTATCTGGAACAGCTTTACAAGGAGTATTTCAAAATCCTTTAGTTAGTCCTGATGTAATAAGTGTGAGTTCTGGTGCAGCCTTTGGAGCAGCTTTAGGAATATTACTTTTTGGAATGAACAATTATGTTATTATGTTAGCTATGACTTTTGGAATATTAAGTGTAAGCTTAACATATATTTTATCAAAAGTTAGAGGAGAGAGTTCAACCCTTTCCTTAGTACTTTCTGGTATGGTTATGACCTCTCTTTTTGGATCTTTAATATCTTTAATTAAATACACAGCTGATCCTTATGATAAGCTTCCAGCTATTACTTATTGGCTTATGGGAAGTTTTTCGAACATTTCATATTCAGAAATAAAATTGGCTTCAATCCCTATATTAAGTGGAATATTTATCTTGTATCTTTTAAGATGGAGAATAAATATTCTATCTCTTGGAGATGAAGAAGTTCGTTCTTTAGGATTAAACCCTTCTAATACTAGAACTTTAATAATAATTTCAGTAACTTTAATAACTGCAACATGTGTAACTGTAACTGGAATAATAGGATGGATTGGACTTTTAATTCCTCATATTTGTAGAATGTTTATAGGAGTAGATAATACAAAACTTATTCCAAGTTCTTGTATAACTGGGGCAATATTTATGTTGATAATTGATGGAATAGCTAGGACAGCTACAGCATCAGAAATACCTATAGGGATACTAACTTCATTGGTAGGTGCACCATTTTTCATTGTAATATTTAAGAGATATAAAAGTTGGTGATTAAATTGAATTTAGAGATAAAAAATGGTTGTTTTGGTTATTCAAAAGAAAATTTAATTTTAAAAAATATTAATTTAAAAGTAAATGATGGAGAAATTTTTACTATTTTAGGTCAAAACGGTATAGGAAAAACAACTCTTTTAAAATGTCTTAATGGAGTTTTAAAATGGAGTGATGGAGAAGTATATATTGATGAAAAAAAAGTATTGTCTTCTAAAGACTTAAAAAATATTGGATACGTTCCTCAAGCACATAATCTTTCATTTCCATATTCAGTAAAAGAATTAGTAGTAATGGGAAGAGCTAAATATTTAAGAGCTTTCTCCATTCCATCTGAAGAAGATTACAAACTAGTAGAAAAAGTACTAAATGAAATAGGAATACTTCACTTAATAGATAAAAAATGTTCTGAACTTAGCGGAGGACAATTACAAATGGCATTTGTAGCAAGAGCTTTAGTATCAGAACCAAGAATATTGATATTAGATGAACCTGAGTCACATTTAGATTTTAAAAATCAGACTATTATTTTAAAATTAATAGTAAAATTAGTTAAAGAAAAAGGAATAACATGTATTTTTAATACTCATTATCCTGAATATGCTTTAAGAATTTCAGATCGATCTATGATAATGGGAAAAGAAGATTATATTATTGGAAAAACTATTGATATAATCAACGAAGAAAACTTAAAAAAATATTTTGATATAAACACAAAGATTTTTAATACTATAATAGATAATGAAGTTTTGAAAAGTGTTATTATAACAGATAATTTTAAAATATTCTAAAATAACAGAAATTTTATATTTAAAAATATAAGAAAATTTATTTAATAAAATTTTTTGAAAAAAATCAAAAACTAGAATTATTATCTTATAAAAAATAAATAAAAAAGACTGTAGATAAAAAAATTATCTACAGTCTGAAATATAAAACTTTGATTATATCTTATTTTCATTAGTATTTTTTCTATATTCTTTTTCCCACCTATCTATAAAATTTAATAAGATTTTTAAAGTATCTTTTAAATCTTCAAAGTTAGGAAACTCTTCAAAAACCATACTTTTAAATCTTGTGTTATATACACTCTTTATTTTATTAATTCTCTCAAAATCATCATATAAGAAAGAATTTTTATATATAGTATCTTTCCTTTTTCCAAAGAAATCATTTTGAACTACTACTTTAGAAGCCATTTTATAAGAAGCTTCAGTTTTTAAAAAAGCTTTAATCTCATTAAGCTGATAAAGCTTATGTAAATCGTAAAGATGTCTTATTTTATTTCCAAGTTCTACTTCAGCATTCTCTTCAAAAGTATAATCTAATACTGCAAATAATTTTTCTATAAAAGTCCTTTTTACTGATAGTACATTAATTTTAAAACTTTCTAACTCAAATTGAGGAATAAATTCTTCTTTTCCAATTTTTCTTAAATACTTCGCTATATAGCTTTCTATCTCTAAAATCTCTGTTGGTTCAGGAGTAGATAAAGAATTAATTTCTAAAACTATAACATCACTAACTTGTCCTTTATCTTCCTCATATATTTGAATTGGATATTGATAGATAGTTTTTCTTATATTTCCTCTTTTAGATTCTCTTGGGTGTTTTGGAAGATAAATCATACCCTCAGTTATTGTTTCCTCTATATTTTTTAACAGTTTTTTCTTTTGATTATCTCCTAAAGATGAATTAATAAGCTGCAAATCTATATCTTCAGAAAATCTATTGATAGCATTATATCCTTTTGAAAGGGAAGTTCCACCTTTAAATACAACATCATTTTTAAAAGAACTGCTACTTAATTTTTTCAAAATATAAGTTACCCAATAATCTTTTTCTATATAAAACTCTAAAATACCCATATCTTTAGCTGTAAGGAAAATTAAAGCTTTAAAGTTTTCTAAATCTTTATGTAGTACCACTAAATTATCCTCCAATCTTTTCCATTTTTTATTTTTAGATTTAATTTAAAAGTCGTTGTTTTATTCAAATTTTCTTTTATTTTTTTTACTCTTAATATATTTTTTTCTTCTACCATACTTCCAAGTAAAGCTAAGACAACTGCTGTATAATATTTTTCTGCCAAATCAAGAAGAAAGATTATCTCTTCATAAGCTAGTTCCAGTATAATTTGCTTCATTAATATATAACTTTCTTGTATATCTGAATCAGGTATATTTTTCAAATTTTTTAGAATATCTAAAATTTCTAAATATTTTATATTCTTTTCTGTTATTGGAGCTTTATTTTGGATAAATTTTATCTTTGCTCCTTGATATTCTCTAGGATTCTTTCTTATATTTGTTGCTATTTCTAAAGTATTAGAAAGTTGTGTTGTAAGACCATATTTATTAAAAAGATTAACTCCAGTAATATATCCTATTCTTTTTTCGCCAATATAAAGATATTTTTGTATAAAGTCTTTTACAGAAAGAGGAAGTTCTCCAAAAATAGATTTTAGAGGAATATAGTATAAACCTTTTTCGGCTCTTTTAACTTCACCTTTTTTTACCATTCTTTCTAGTGCCTTAAAAGCAGCATAATTTGAATCATTAGAAAAAAATATCTTAGTATCCAAAACTTTATTATTTTTGTTATATAAAATATTTTTTATATCTGCTGCAATATTATTCATGCTTACTTTCCTCCTTTTTAGTTTTTTTTACATTTATTTTGACATTTATTTTTTATTAATCTAAAAATATATAATATATTATATCATTTTTTATAAAATAAACTAAGTTTTTTTTACATTTATTTTGACATTCACTTTTATATTTTATCTTAAACTTTCTTTTCAATTAAACTAAAATATTTTTATTAAATAACTGTATCTACATTAAAGGTTTTCTATAAAATTGGTATGATTTTTTATCATTAAAAAATCATTTATCAGACCAAATTGACTTTTAAAATATCCAGATGTTAAACTAAAACTATAAAAGAAAAAGGAGGTAAAAAGATGAAACCTAACTTCATAAAAGATATAAAATGTTTTGTTTTAAATCCTAAAAGACATAATCTGGTAGTTGTGAAAGTAGAAACAGAAAGTGGAATAATAGGATATGGATGTGCTACTTTTCAACAAAGACCATTAGTAGTAAAAGTTATGGTAGAAGAATATATCAGACCACTTTTATTACAAAAAGATGCCAATAACATAGAGGGAATCTGGCAGATGTTAATGGTAAATTCTTACTGGAGAAATGGACCTGTTATAAATAATGCTATTGCAGGGGTAGATATGGCACTTTGGGATATAAAAGGAAAGATTGCAAATATGCCGTTATATCAATTATTTGGTGGAAAATCGAAAGATGCAATACCAGCTTATAATCATGCTGATGGTTTAACATATGAGGAGCTTTTCAAATCTGTAGATAATTTGGTAGCTAAAGGATACAGACATATTAGATGTCAAATGGGGCTATATGGGGGGAAAAATCCAAATTTTCACAAGACTAAAGCACCTACTGAGGGAGAATATTATGATCAAGATCTATATATGAATTCTGTAATAGACATGTTTAAAAAATTAAGAGAGAGATATGGGTATTCTATACATTTTTTACATGATGTTCATGAAAGATTATTTCCAAACCAAGCTATAGCTTTAGCTAAAGAGTTAGAAAAATATCATCCTTATTTTTTAGAGGATATTTTACCTCCTAATCAAACAGAATGGTTAGATCATTTAAGAAATCAAAGTAGTATATCATTAGCTTTAGGAGAGCTTTTCAACAATCCTATGGAATGGAAAGAATTAATTGTAAATAGAAGAATTGATTTTATAAGATGTCATATATCACAGATTGGAGGAATAACACCAGCTTTAAAATTAGGAGCATTGTGTGAACAATTTGGAATAAGAATAGCTTGGCATGGACCTTCTGATATGACACCAATAGGAATAGCAGTAAATAATCATTTAAATATCTATTTACAAAATGCAGCTATTCAAGAATATAATGAGCCTGACGAGGTAACAAATAGTATATTTAAAAGTGATTTAAAAGTTGAAGATGGATATATCTATCCTTTAGAAAAAGCAGGAATTGGAGTTGAATTTGATGAGGAATTAGCAAAAAAATATCCTGTAAGATATAGAACTCATGAGTGGACACAGGCAAGACTACCACATGGAGTTATTCACACACCATAAAATAATATAAAGGGGAGACTAAGATGGAGAAGAAAGAGTTATTAGAAATAATTAAATTTTTAGGTGGAAAAGATAATCTTATAAAATTTTGGAATTGTATGACAAGATTACGTTTTCAAGTAAAGGATGAAAGTAAGATAGATTTTGATAAAATAAAGGAAATTAAAGGTGTTTTAGGTACTCAAAAACAAAATGATCAGTATCAAGTTATAGTTGGACCAAGTGCTAATAAATATTTTGAGATATTGAAAAAAGAGTTAGAAGTAAATGAGAATAATACAAAAGAGAATAATGAACCTAAAGTAAAGAAAAGTTTGATATCACGTTTATTAGATATTGTTTCTGGAGGATTTGGACCAATTATACCAGCAATAGCTGGAGCAGGAATGTTAAAAGGAATTCTTTCTGGACTTTTAGCTTTAAAAATTTTAGATGGAAGTAGTGAAACAGTAAAGATTTTTGATCTAATAGCTAGTGGAGTATTTTATTTCTTACCATTCTATCTAGCTGTATCAGTAGCACGTATATTTAAAACAAGTGAATATTTGGCTCTAGCTTTAGCATCTGCCCTTATGTATCCAACATTAATGGATGCTGCTATAGCTGGACAGATAAAAGCTTTTCACTTTTTCGGATTGCCTATTCCTGTTATTAAATATAGCTCTACAGTAATTCCAATAATAATCTCTGTATGGGCTATGAAATATATTCACAAATATGTAGATAAATATATGCCAGAAGTATTGAGAACAATATTTACACCAACTTTAACACTTATAATCTCTATTCCTTTGACTTTAATAGTTATAGGACCATTGGGAACATATTTTGGACAAATTATTGCTTGGTTGATAAATATTATGTTTTCATTCTCAAATGTAGTAGCAGGATTTATTGTAGCAGGAATTCGTCCAGCTATCACTGTGGGAGGAATGCATCATGTAATGACACCTATGTTCTTCAACAACTTTGAAACAAAGGGATATGATTTCTTAATGCCACTATGTTTTATGGCAAATATGGCAATGGGTGGTGCAACTCTTGGTTTACTTTTCAGAACAAAAGATAAAAATAAGAAATCTATTATAATATCTTCTACTATATCAGCTATTTTAGGAATAACAGAACCTGCTCTATTTGGAGTTTTAATAAAATATAAAAGAGCATTTATTGCAGCTACTTTAGGTGCAGCAATAGCAGGAGGGTTTATCTCTTACTTTGAAGTAAAAATATATGGATATATTCTTTCTAGTATTGTAAGTTTACCAGCTTATATAGGACCATATTTTGTATATGCTATTTTAGGAGTTGTTATAGCTATTGGATGTTCTGCTATATTTAGTTATATCTTAGTAAAAGATATTGATACAGTGGAATAAAATATATAAATTTTCAGCTTTCTATGATAAAATTTTTATTATAGAAAGCTGTTTTTTTATTAAAATAAAAAGTTGGTGGGGATATGAGTAAAAAGAATTTTATGGCAGAAGATATAATAGGAAAAATATATCAAAATAGATATAAATCATGGGAACAACTTCCAACAGAAAGAGAATTAGCAAAGATATATGGAGTTTCAAGAGATACAGTGAGAAGAGCCTTAAAAAAACTTGTAGATTTAAACTTTGTAGAGAGTATACAGGGGAAAGGAACTTTTATTAAAGAGGGATTAGCAGGAAGTTCACTTATTTATAATTCATTAGTTGAGAAAAAATTTAGAGAGATATCTTCAGAAGTATTGGAGTTTACAGAAATAAAAGCTGGGAAGGAGTTTTCAAAAATTTTTGATACTTCTGCTGATGATACTCTTTTTCAATATAAAAGAATCAGAATAGTGGATTTTGTAAAAGTTCAAATTGAGCTTACAAGAGTTCCTAAAAATCTTTTTCCTAACCTAAAAAGAGATGATATAAAAGATTCTTTTCACTCTTATGTAATAAGGTCAGGATATGATATTTCACACTTTATCACAACTTATAGTGCAATTAATTTAAGTAGAGAGGATGCAGAGTTATTAAATTTAAAAAAGGGAAAAGCTGTGATGATGATAAAAAATAGAGGAATATTAAGTAATTCACAAGTATTTGAATATAGTGAATTGGTAACTGATGAGTATTCATGTTCATATATTAGTAATTTTAATTCTAATCTATTAAAATATAGAAACTTAAAAGCTGAAAGAAAATAAAAAATTTCTTACATTATCAAAAATAGAAACATCTAAACCCTTGCTTCTTAATATAGTGTTATTTTATATCGAATGTCTCACATGAGACATTCATCTGTTTAAACTATTTAAAGAGCTTTTTCTAATTTTTGTTTCATTAATTTTTCTAATTCTTTAATAATTTTTATTTGTTATTTGTGTAATTTTATTTCCAGCTTCCCACACAAGGATTTTATTTTTTATATTTTTTTATATGCATCGGGTTCACTTTTGATTGAACCTTTTGTATTAAAATAAAACTAATATTTTTAGAATGATATTTGCAACTATATTTTTTCATGGCTTATTTGAAAATACTTTTCTAATTCCTCTACAGTCTTAAAACTATATTTTTCCTTATCAAAGAAATATTGTTTTTTATTATCTAATACAAATTCATATTTTTTATCTAAAAAGCTATCTCTTAGAACTGATACTAAAGCTACAACCTTATCATTTCTTTCTTTTTCTTCTATATAAAAAAAATAACTATCTATTATTGTTTTGATGATTTCTATAATTTCTACATGTTCTATATATTGTTTGGTTAAAATTATTTGTTTAACTTCTTCAAATGCAATTTTGGCAGCCTCTTTTTTATCAAAGTTCATTGGAGTTTTTCTTATAACAATTTCTTCTCCAATTTGGTATATATATACTTCTCTTTCTTCCTGTGACAACCCTAATTCTCTTACCCAAGTAATAGGTAACATTATTCTACTATTTAAACTTCCACTTCCTGATTTTAAAAATGATATGTTTTGTTTTCTAACTTTCATTTTCTTCTCCTCTTTAAACGTGATGTCAATTTTCTCTTTTCTTTATTATAATTGACGTGCTGTTAAAAGTCAATATCTTTTTTATTTTTTGACGTGATGTTTGTTGTAGAATAGGAGTTTATTGAAAAATAAAAAAACCCCGTAGGGTGCGAGGTCAGAATAGACTATTTGTAGTGCTTTGCTAACAGAATAAAGATGAGAAGAAGTAATCCACCTAGAAGAATTGCTCCTCCATCAAGATTAATTGTTAGCTGATGAACAGTTACAGTCATCTCTGTACCTCCTTGAAAATAAGTAAGATCTACTGTTTACAAGGATCGTTACTCCTTATAAACATGAAATAAGCCTCCACCGAAGTGAAAGCTTAGTTCATAACGAATTTTATATCTTACTATTTTCAAGTTCCCCATACGGGTTCTAGGTATCTTAATTATATCAGTTTTTATATAAAAAATCAAATCAAATAAAAAAATAATAAGGCTTTTTTTATCTTTAATTCATAGATAATCAAATAATTTTTTTGGAACACTTTAGAAGTTACTGGATAAGTGGAAAAGAATTTCAAGAATCTTTCAGAGAAACATTATAATTCCTTTCTTTATTTCTTGGTTTGTGGTATACTTAAACAGTAGTTTTTTTATAAAATGCTTATACCATAAATTGCTTTACATTGTGAGAATTAAAAAGCAGCTTGGTGGATTAAGTCCAAAAAAAAGGTAGAGATCTTTTCTCTACCTTTTTTTGGTTTATTCATCATTTTGTTTATTTAATTCTTTTAGTTTTTTTACTTGAAATGGGAAATATCCATATTTTACTATTTTATTTCCATAGTTGCTTAGGGCGAATGGATTTAGAAATTCTATATGTTTTGTATCTTTACTTCTAACAAATATTTCTACATCTTTCTTCCTGTATGTAGCTTCTTTCAAATCAATTCCTAGTATTTTTTTTAAAAGTCTATATTCTCTAGTAGTAAGTGCTAAGTATTCTTTCTTTTCTTGTTCCTCTTTTGTATAAAAGTCTATAATTTTTTGAAGTGCTTCAAATGCTTGTTTCTCGTCCAAATTCAATTTCATTGTAGCTCCTCCTTTTTCATTTTATTTTTACTCTAGTCGCCTAGATTAAAACTTATTTCATCATTAATTTCAAAGCTAGAGATGTTAAAGTTTCCTCTCTTTTTAAAGGATCTAATTTCTTTGGTTTTTCGATTACTTTTAAGATTAATTTATCATTTTTTCTCTCAATTACTATAAGTCCACAACCAGTAAATTTATTTTCTATTGCAATCTCTTGTAGATCTTGGGGAACTGCTAACCATAAATAATCTACAAATTCACTATATTCAGTATATTTATGATCGTTTAATAAATCTCCTTTAGAAATTTTTATTTCAACTCCATGAAGATTTAAGTTCCATGGATATTCTGTTGTTATATTTTCAGCACAAAATAGATCTATTCTTCTACTATGTCTTGAAGTTCCAGTAAATACAGGAAATTCAGTAAGTAATTGAGCTTTAGTAACAAAGGAATTAAAATAATTTTTTTTATTTTCACTTTCATTTTTAGTTCCAATCCAAGATTCTGTATTGAATAACATACCCAAGATGTCAGTAGTATTTATTGCAGGAGAGCTATTTTCATCTTCATTTTCTTTCTGATCAGAATCATTAAGATCATCAAGATCACTATGACGAATAGGGCGAACAGAGTTATGTATTTGCCTTAGTTCTTTTCCAGTAATCGAGTTATTAAATACTTTTTCTGCTAGTTCAGTAGAGGTACTTGGACTATTTCTCATTATTTTATCAAGTAGAACTAGATTTTCAGCACTAACATTAGCAGTTTCAAGAGGTTTAACTTCAATTCCTTTTTCTTTCTGTATCTCTGAATATTTATGATAAACTTCTCCAGCTTTTTTTCTTTGCCATAAAATACTTTCATGTATTTTATTTCTTATTGAGAAATCTTTTAACCACTGTGTAAAAGAGTTATATTTTTCTTCCCATAGTTTTTCAACTTCTACTTTTTTTAGAAGTGTATAAAAGTTAGTCCAGTTTTTTTTATCTAATGAGATTAAATCAGTAATTTGCTTTTCTATACTTTCTAGTAAATTGTTGTTTTTAATTTCTTCCATAATTTTACTCTCCTTTATTTTACTCTAGTCGCCTAGAGTAATTTGATAGGAGTATAGCTCCTACTTTTAGTTTTGTCAAGAGTGGAAGTAAAAAATAGCAAAATTGTTAAAATCAATTTTAGAGCTTTACAGAACATTTTTTTTAAGCATAGTTTATATCAAAAAAAGTGTTGGAATACCCTTAAAATCAATTTTATGAGGTTGATTTTTTGACATTAAAAAATGAAATAGTAGTTATTTTAGTTTTTTATTAATTTCTTCTTTAAAATTACTGGAATCTTTATAATAAAAAAGCCAAAATTGGATTTTCCAATCTCGGCTAAATAATTATTTTTATAATAAATTTTCTATTTTTTTCACTATTTAACAAAAGATTTATGCTATAATTATAATATAAAGGAATATATTATAAATCTTGGGAGGTAAAATTTTTTATGTTAAGGATTATAGTTTGGCTTATAATAATTAGGATTATATATTTATTTTTTAAATCAATGAGAGAAAAAGAAAAGAATAAAAAAGTTTTAAAAAGTAAAAATGTTAATAATTTTGAAAATAATTTTGAAATAGAGAATTTTGAAAATTTTATACTTTTCAAAAATCTTTTTAAAAATAAAACTATAGAAGAATTTCGCTTAGATCTGAGAAAAGATTTAAGAAGAGAAGTTGAAAGCAACGATTCATTAAATCTTTATAAAAATATTTATTTTATTAAAAATGGAAAAGAAATTAAATATAATATTAACTATGAAAAATATGGTGAAATTTTAAATAAAACTCTTATTTTAAGAAAAGAAGGTAAATATACTGAAGCTTTAGAATTAGCCAATAGAATTTTAACAGAGGATGGAGAAAGTTACGCTATTTATTTCAATTTATTTTCAACTGAATTTTGTGCTTTAAATTTTAAAAATGCTTTAAATTATCTTGAAAAAATGAAAGAAATTGATAATTTTATTTTTGGACAAGAAAATGATATAACAAAAAATATTAGTTTTATGATAGAGAAGATAGAAGAGTTGCCTTTTAAAATTCTTAATCAACTTTTTAAAGATTTTTCAAAAAATAGTAATTATCAATTACCTAAAGATTTTAATTTAGCATTGAAGGAACTGACTTCTTTAAAAAATAAAAATATTGAAAAGAATAAAGATATTGAACCTCAAATTTATTCTTTTGAAGATTTTAGTATTACTGAAAAAATTTCATGTTTAGAAGATATTTTTGAAAATATAGAAGTTGCTTCTCTAGATCAAAGAAAAGATTTAAGAGTGGAATATCAAATGATTGGAACAGAAAAAGTTTTAAAAAATGTTTATCTTACTAAAAATGGAAAAAAAATTAAATATAATGGTGATGATAAATATAGTGGTGGTTTTGATCAAATAGTTATTTTAAAAAGAGAAGAAAAATATTTTGAGGCTTTAGAATTAGCAAATATTCTTTTAGAGCAAGATGGAGAAAGTTATTCTATTTATGAGTGTTTATTTAAAATTGAATTTTGTGCTTTAAAGTTAAAAAATGCTTTAAATTATCTTGAGAAAATGAAAGAAATAGAAAAATTAATTTTTGAGGAAGAAAGTAATATTACAAAAAAATATGATTTTATAATAAATAATTTAAAAACTTTTGATCCAATTTCTTTAGAGAAAATTTTTAAAGCTATTTCAGGAAACACTAATTATAAATTTCCTAAACCATTTAACGTAGCAATAAAAGAAATTAATCAATAAAAAATTTAATAAATATAAATTAGATTACATCCTATATTGTAAATAAAATATAGGATGTAATTTTAGTATTAAAATAAACATTTAAAAAATAGTATTAAAAGCTTTGATCATTATAATATATTTTGCTATGATATCAGTATCAATTCAATATTAAATTAAATGTTCGTTGAAAATAAGACTACATGAGGTGGAAGAATATGATCTATGGATATTGTAGGGTATCTACTAATAGACAAGTTATCACAAGGCAGATTGAAAATATATTAAAAGTATATCCTGGAGCTAGAATATACCAAGAAGCTTATACTGGAGTAACTTCAGATCGGCAAGAATGGAAAAAGCTAAAAAAATTATTGAATGATGGAGATACATTAGTATTTGATTCAGTTTCTCGTATGAGTAGAAATGCTCAAGAGGGAATCCAGGAATACTTTGAACTTTATAATAAGGGAGTTAAGCTTATTTTTCTTAAAGAAGTGTACATAAACTCTGATGTATATACCAAGGCTAAAGAGCAGCAAATAGCAAAGACTGGGAATAAGATTACAGATATTTTGCTAAGTGCTATAGAGGAAGTTTTAAAAGTTATTGCTGTGGATCAGATTGAAAAGGCTTTTGAACAATCAGAAAAAGAAGCTCTTGATATTAGAACAAGAACTAAAGAGGGACTTAGAGTAAAAAAATCTCAAGGAGTTGTTCTTGGTAGAAGAGTTGGATCTAAGATCCAAACAAAAAAATCTATTGAAATGAAAGAAAAAATTAAGTTACTGGCTAAAGACTTTGGAGGAAACTTAAAAGATATCCAAGTTATAGAAGTTCTAAAGATTAGTAGAAACACGTACTTTAAGTATAAGAGAGAACTAAAAGAAGAGTTGTAGTAGTTCCTATAGCACATAATCACTATAAAAGTATAGTACTACTACACTATAGCTTATAACATTAGCAAAACTGGAGCAGACTGAAGCAGAAATATAGTGTATTGTTTCTGCTATAAACTCAAATAAAATAAAGAGTTATAAGATTACTGGAGCAAGTACACTATAAAGTATAGTTAACATATTAATTAAAATTTTTTGTATAAAAAAATTAGAAAAATAAAAGCAAAAAATGGTTGTAGAATCAGAAACTAGAGGTGTTGAATATGACGAAAAATATTTGGGAAATTGCGATAGGATTAAATAAAGTTGATAATTTAAAGCCATCTAGCTTTTTGAGAGAATTAATTGATAAAAAGTTATCTTGTGATGAGATGGAGAAAGAGATTTTAAAGTACTATGGATTTAGATATCTAACATCAAAGATAGAAAGAGATCTACAAGAATGTGACTTAGTTTCTATTAGAACAGTAAAGCTTTTGGAGAATAAAGAGTTTAAATTTTCTATTGATTATTTAAAAAAAATTCATAAAAGCTTATTTAGTGATATTCTTAAAAAAAATTATGTTGGAATATTTAGAAACTATAATATCAGTAAAAATGAAAGTGTTTTAAGTGGAAACTCTGTAATTTATACTGATTATAGAGAACTTACTGAATGTTTGAACTATGACTTTGAAAGAGAGAAAAAGAATGATTATAAGAATCTGCCTTTAGATGAAAAAATAAATAAAGTATCTAATTTTATTTCATCTATTTGGCAAGTACACCCATTTATTGAAGGGAATACAAGAACGATTATCATTTTTCTAATTAAATACTTAAAAAAACTAGGTTTTAAATTAAATGAAGATATTTTTATAGAAAATTCTCTATATTTTAGAAATGCTCTTGTTTTGTCTAATTATTCAAATAGAGAATTGAAAATCTCAAATGATTTTAGATTTTTAACTTCATTTTTTATAAAATTAATAGTAAATTATGATGAAAAATTACTGTTAATTAAAGAAAAACTGGAGCAAGGTGAAGCAGAGATATAGTGTATTGCTTCTGTTATAACTTATTATAAAATAAGGAGTTTCAAAGATACTGGAGCTAATACACTATATTTAGTAGTGTTATTTTATCTAAAAAAATAAGGAGACCAACTATGAAAAGTCAAGATAAATTTTAAAAAAATTTAATTTTGA
>OGZM01001015.1_pt1 | contig 27086 bp, 23 predicted proteins | sample 1576821 | NCBI WGS metagenome assembly OGZM01 (sample SAMEA3541491, study PRJEB24748) | human gut metagenome | biome: human gut; feature: human-associated habitat; material: faeces | place: China | collected 2012
AAGAGGTAAGATAACACCCTCTGCAAAAAAGGTATCGTTATCTTACCTCAACAAATGAAGACCCTGAAATATCATATGTTGTAGAAGAGGCTAAAAAGTTTCCAAAGGTAGAAAGCAATATAGAAAAGATGATTGAGTTAGATCCAGATCTTGTTATTACAGCAGATTGGATGAAAAAAGAGATATTGATGCAGATAGAAGAAACAGGAGCTAATGTCTACACATACAAAACTCCTAAAACTTTTGAAGAACAAAAACAGTTGATAAAAGAGTTGGCTAGTATAGTAGATGAAAGAGAAAATGGAGAAAAAATAGTCAATAATATGGAGCAAAGGCTTAGAGTTATTCAAAATAAAATAGAAAAAAATTATTGTGGGGAAAAATTAAAAATAATGTTTTATACACCTTTTGAAACAACAAGTGGAAAAAATACAACTTTTGATGATATGGTAAAACTTATTGGTGGAATAAATATAGCTGCCGAAAATGGAATTGAAAACTCTGAAAAGATTAATAAAGAAAAGGTAATAGAGTTAGATCCAGATATTATAATTATTCCAATATGGGATAAATATACAGATGGAGAGGAGTTTTTAGACTTTTTTATTAATGATATAAGCCTTCAAGATTTAAAAGCAGTGAAAAGCAAAAGGGTTATCCCTGTAAAATATAAGGTAACTGCTCCAACTTCACAATATATGATTGATGGAATAGAGGTATTAGCAAAAAAAATATATAACTTGGAGGAGAGATGATTTGAAAAAAGAAAAAATAGATTTTAATATATTTATGCTGTTGTTGTTGATAGCCATTATTCTATTTTCACTATTTTATGGGGCAGTAAAAGTGCCAATTCCAGAAGTTGTAAAGATACTTTTAAATAAAATAGGTGGAACAGATTTTCAAATAGCAAAGAAAAGTTATATTCCTATTGTATTTTATGTAAGATTTCCAAGGGTAATGACAGCAGTAATTGTAGGGGGAGCATTAGCTGTTTGTGGTTGTACAATGCAAAGCCTTTTAAAAAACCCCATAGCAGATTCTGGGATAATAGGTATCTCTAGTGGAGCAAGTTTAGGGGCAGTGCTGTCAATAGCTTTAGGGTTAAGTTCATTAAGTATTTTTGCAATGCCATTTTTTTCAATATGTTTTTCTCTTTTAGTATCTTCTATTGTATACAAGTTAGCATCTTTAAAAGGTAGAACAGACAATCTTTTGCTTATCTTATCAGGAATAGCAATAAGTAGTTTTGTAGGAGCTATCTCCTCTATGATTTTAACAAATCTTATGGAATCTCAAATAAAAGAGTATATATTTTGGGCAATAGGAAGTTTAAGTGGAAGAAGATGGGAGCACTTTCTTTTTGGGGTATTTCCAATTTTAATACTTACTTTTATTCTTTTTTACTATGGTAAAGAGTTGAATATACTTTTATTGGGAGATGAGGAGGCAAAATCTTTAGGAATAAATATTAGAAAAATAAGAAAGAAAATTTTAATAATTATAGCTATGCTTACGGCGATATCTGTATGTATAAGTGGAAATATAGGGTTTGTAGGGCTTATTGTTCCACATATGTTGAGAAAAATAATAGGAGCTGACAACAGAAAGTTATTGAAAGCATCTTTTCTAGCAGGGGCTTTTTTTCTAACATTTAGTGATTTGATCTCAAGAGTTGTTTTAGCTCCAAGTGAAGTAAGTGTAGGAATAATCACTTCATTAATTGGGGCACCTTACTTTATTTATTTAATTATAAAAATTAGAAAAGAGGGTAGGGGATTATAATGAATTTAAAAATAGATAATATCTGTTACTCTATAGGGGAAAGAGAGATTTTAAAGAATATATCTTTTCAATGTAAAGAGGAGGAGATTATAGGGATAATTGGTCCAAATGGATCAGGAAAAACAACACTATTAAAAACAATAAATGGTATAAATCAGATAAAATCTGGAAATATATTTTTTAATGAAAGAAATATAAGGGAGTATAAAGAGAAAGAGTTAGCACAAAATATCTCTTTTATGAATCAAAATACAAATTTAGGCTTTGATTTTCCTTGTGTAGATGTAGTTGTATTAGGAAGATATCCATATTTAGAGAGATTTCAAGAGTATGGTAAAAAAGATAGAGAGATTGCAGAGAGATATATGCAACTTACAGATACTTTAAAATTTAAGGATAAATCAATATTGGAATTGTCTGGTGGAGAGAGACAAAGGGTACTTTTTGCAAAGGTATTGACTCAAGAAAGTAAAGTGATGTTGTTAGATGAGCCTTCAGCAAGTATGGATATGATGTATGAAGATGAGCTTTTTAAAATTGTTAAAAAGATGCAAGAGGAGAAAAAGACTGTAATTGCAGTTATACATAATTTAAGAATAGCAATAAAATATTGTACAAGATTAATTTTATTGTCGAATGGGAAAATAGTAGCTGATGGAACACCAAAAGAGGTTATAACAGAGGAGAACTTAAATAAGGTTTATGGAATAAATGCCAAAATATATAAAAATCCAATAACAGGAGAGCTAGATTTTTGCATATTATAAGGGGGATCAATGTTGAAAATATTAGATACAGGGGACAAAGTATATCAATATAATAAAAGTGTAATTGTAAAATTTGTTGGAAAAAGAGGCGTTCTTAGTACAGGTATAATCAATGGAGGATATTCAGAAAATATAACAGCAATCTTTAATAATGATGCAAAAACTGCTCCGGGAATGGGGTGTCAGCTAAAAGCTCCTACATATAAAGAGCATATGGAGATAATAGCACAAGAATTAGGGCTTGATCCTAAGTATACAACTGGATTGGGAACTGCTGCAGATATGAAGAATATGAGTATAACTGTAGAGAAATATGAAGATCTTTCAGTTACAGCATTAATTACAGGTGGGATTGAAACCAATGGTGGACGTGTAGGAGATCCAGCCTCATATATAGAAAATAATGGGAAGATAGAACAAGTTAAACACGGGACAATAAATATAATGGTAGCAATAAATGGAAACCTATTGCCTCATACTTTAACTAGAGCTTTGATTACAATAACAGAGGCAAAAACTGCTGCTATTCAAGAGCTATTAGAGGGAAGTAAGTACTCTTCAGGGATAGCAACTGGATCAGGAACTGATGGGGTAATTGTTTATTGTAACTTAGAAAGTGAGAGAACTTATAAAGATGCAGGGAAACACTCTAAATTGGGAGAACTTATAGGAAAAGCAGTGAAAAAGGGAGTAAAAGAGGCTTTGGCAAAACAATCTGATCTTACTCCTCAAAGGCAAAAATCTATTTTTAGACGTGGAAGAAGATATGGAATAACAGCTGAAAAAGTTTGGGAAAAATATATAGAGTTCTACCCAGAAAAATCAAATAAAAAACTAGAGTATATGGAGTTTATAAAAAATATAGAAGTAGATGAGGAGATAGTGGCTTTAACTTCTCTATATATACACCTATTAGATCAATTAGATTGGGAACTTCTTTCAAGAGAGGTTGTTGAAAATAGTTGTGAAAAGCTAGGAGAGATAATATGTGAAAAACTTCAAATAGAAAATTTAACTATTGAAGATAAAGAGTATGTAAAAAATGATTTAGTAGGAAATTACATAATGATTCTTTTAAAATATATAAAGGAAAAGTGGGAGGAATAATGTTTAAAATTGTATTTATAACCTCAATGTTTGATAATATGTACAGTTTAAATAAAGTTTGTAACAGTATAAAGAGCAGCTATCCAAACAAATTTGACTTTGAATTTTTTACAGCAACAGATATTGATTCTTCAAATAATATTTATAATAATCTTATAAATTCAATAGCAAAAAGTGATTTTATTTGTATGATGCTACATGGTGGAGTTTCAAATTTTAAAAGCTTTTTAAAGATGAAAAAAAGATTTGAAAAGATAAAGCCTTTCTTTATTCATTCAACAATAGAAGATGAAACAAGAGAGTTTACAAAAAATTCTGGAATCTCTCCTCTCCTTTATGATAAGCTTACACAATATTATCTTCTTGGAGGAGAAGAGAACTATAAAAATATGATTCTCTATATTGCAAATAGTATAGGAAAAACAGATTATAAAGTGGAAGATTGTATCTTTCCTAAATGGGAAGGGATATATTCAGATGGAAAGATTGTTGAAGATGTAGATAGCTTTATTGAAAAGATATCAAAAAAGAAGAATGTAATAGGTATACTTTTTCATGGTAGAGAGTGGCAAAGTAGAAAGATGGAGGTTATAGATAAATTTATAGAGGAGATAGAAAGAGAGGGAGGAACTCCATTTTCAGTATTTACAAACTCTGTTCCAGATATATCTATTAAAGCTAAGGGTACTAAGTGGGTATTGGATAACTATTTTAGTAAAAATGGGGAAACAATAGTAGATGTTGTGATTAACTTATTAGGTTACTCTCAAAGTATTTTTAATGAGCCGGGAGATGGAACAACAGTAGTTAATAAATCTATTTTTGAAGATTTAAAAGTACCAGTGATACAGGGAATGACAACTTATCAAGATAGAAAAACATGGGAAAATGATGTGAGGGGTTTAGATACAATGTCACTTACAACAGGGGTATATTATCCAGAGTTTGACGGACAGATAATCTCTGTAACCTGTTGTACCCATGAAACTATAAAAGATGAGTTTGGAGAGAAATATATCTTTCTTCCTATAGAGGAAAGAGTGAATAAAATAGCAAGAATGGCTATGGGGTGGTCAAAACTAGCTAATAAAAAAAATGGAGATAAGAAAGTTGCTATAATTTTTCATAATATGCCTCCAAGAAATGATATGATCGGTTGTGCTTTTGGGTTGGATACTCCTAATTCTGTATACAATATGGTAAATAAATTTAAAGAGTTGGGAATTAAAACTGAATATGATTTTGAAAATGGAAATGATATTATACAAAGGATTATAAAGGGAGTTTCTAATGATCAAAATTGGTTGACTCCTGAAAAAGTTTTGGAAAAAAGTATAGATACAATAGATAAAGATAGATATATGGGTTGGTTTAAAAAGTTAGATAAAAAGGTACAAGAGAAGTTGGAATCTCAATGGGGAGAGCCTCTAGGGGAGTTTATGGTATATGATAATCTAATTCCAGTTCCTGGGATTCTAAATGGAAATATATTTATAGGACTTCAACCTGCTAGAGGAATGATAGCAAAAGCTGAAGAGATGTACCACAATACAGATTTTATGATACCTCATCAATATTACTCTTTTTATAAATGGATAAAAGAGATATTTAAAGCAGATGTAATTTATCATGTGGGAACTCATGGGACATTGGAATGGTTGCCGGGGAAAGAGATTGGATTGAGCAGTAGTTGTACCCCGGATTTTAATATTGATGATATTCCACACCTATATGATTATTCGATAAATGTAACAGGAGAGGGATTACAAGCTAAAAGAAGAAGTTATGCAGCTCTTATTTCATATATGATTCCAGCTCTTACACTGGCTGGAGAGTATGAGGATATAGAGGAGTTAGATGAGTTGATTAAACAATATTATCAGGCTGAAAATTCAAAGGATACTAAATTAGAAGTGCTAAAAGAGGATATTTTAGATAGGGTTTTTAAATATAACTATAATTTGGATATGAATATTGAAAAGGAAGAAATTTTAAGAGATTATAAGGTATTTATTAATAAACTTCACTCATATATAGAGGAGTTAAAAAGTTCTACAATTAAGGATGGGTTACACATTTTGGGAGAACCAGCTAAAGGAGAGAGATGTGCTACTCTAATTCAAGCTCTTATGAGGATAGATAATTGTGGAATGATGGGAATAGATAAAACTATTGGAAAAGCTTTAGGATATGAGATAGAGGAGTTAAAAAATAATCCTCATTTTTCTAATAATGGAAAAACTAATCTTATGATATTAGATGATATTAGAAATATTGGATTAAAAATAATAAAAGATATTGTTTTAGAGAATAAAGATGTTTTTGAGAAAGAGTATTTAGATTATGAGGTAAAGGAAAATAGATATCTTGTCACTTTGAAGAAAAATATTCTTGAAATAGTTTTACCAAAAATTAAAGATACAGTTAGAGAGATGGAGAGTACAGAAAAAGGGGTAAATGGAAAGTTTATATCTCCGGGGCAATCAGGGTGTCCCACTAGAGGAAATATAGATATCCTACCTACAGGAACTAACTTTTATGCAATAGATCCAAATAAGATACCGTCAAGAGCTGCTTGGAAAGTGGGAGTTCAACTGGGGGATAAATTGATTGAAAGGTATCTTCAAGATGAGGGAAAGATACCTAAAAATATAGCCCTGCTTATATATGGTGGAGAAACAATGAAAACCAATGGTGATGATATTGCAGAGGCTCTATATTTAATGGGAGTAAAACCTATTTGGCTTAACAATGGAGATAGGGTTATTGGTTTAGAGGTTATACCTTATGAGGAATTAAAGAGACCGAGAATAGATGTAACTTTAAGAATAACAGGGCTTTTTAGAGATACTTTTCCTATTCTTATAAAACTGTTAGAAGAGGCTGTTAATTTAGTAACTCAATTAGATGAGCCAGAAGAGATCAATTATATTAAAAAGAATATCAATGAGGATATATCTCAACTACTAAAAGATGGGTATAATTTAAAAGAGGCAGAGGAGCTATCAAAAATGAGGGTTTTTGGTTGCCCACCGGGAACTTATGGAGCAGGAGTTGGAGTTTTAATCAATTCTAAGCAATGGGAAACAAGAGAGGATTTAGGTAGAGCCTATGTAAATTGGAGCTCACATGCTTATGGAAGTAACTATCATGGGAAAAAAGTAGAGAATATTTTTATGACTAGAATGAAAAAAGCAGATGTAACTGTAAAAAATGAGTGCTCTGTGGAGATTGATATGCTTGAAAGTGATGATTATTATACTTATCATGGGGGATTAGTAGCAGCAGTAAAATATGCTAGTGGAAAAGATCCACGTTCATATAGTACAGATACAAGCGATCCTGAATCAACTAAAATAAAGAGTCTAAAAGAAGAAACAGCTAGAGTTATGAGATCTCGTATATTGAACCCAAAATGGTTTGAAGGGCTAAAAAGGCATGGATATAAGGGGGCTCAAGAGGTAAGTTTTATGGTAGATATTTTCTTTGGTTGGGATGCAACTTCGGAAATTGCAGAAGATTGGATGTACAATAAGATAACAGAGAAATATATTGAAAATAAAGAGAATAGAGAGTGGCTAAAGGAGAATAATCCTCATGCTGTAATGAATATAGCAGAGAGACTTTTAGAGGCTGAACAAAGAAAGATGTGGAATGCTCCTTCAGAAAAACTTCAAAGTTTAAGAAAGATTTATTTAGATATTGAAGGAGACCTTGAAGAGTATGAAGAGTAAGTTTAATATAAAATATTTAGTTCTTTGGTTGGCTGACAGTTGTAATCTAAATTGTAAATATTGTTATGCTCGTCCTAAATTTAATAATGGATATATGTCCTTTGAAATAGCTAAAAAAGTTATTGATCTTTGTGAAAATAAAGATTTTACTTTGATTTTAGCAGGGGGAGAGCCTCTTTTAAATTTTCAAGCAATAGAAAAAATTTACTCGTATTTAGAGGAGAATGGTTATAATTGTAAAATAGGACTTCAAAGTAATGGAACTTTGATAACAGAAGAGATAGCTGAAAAACTATCAAAAATGAGAATAAATATTGGAATAAGCTTTGATGGAACAATAAAGATAAATGAGGAGCTTAGAGGGAAAACTAAAAGAACTTTAGAAGGAATAAATCTTTTAAGGGAAAAAAATAGAAATGTCAATCTAAATTGTGTAGTTAGCAATAGAAATATTGACAAGTTAGATAAGTTAGTAGAGATGGCATATTATTTAGGAAATATACAGGGGATTGGGCTTGATTTATTGAGAGTTACAGGAAATTGTTTAGAAAATCAAGATCTTACTCCTCCTAAAGATGAGGATATATATATCAATTTGAAAAAAGCTTATGAAAAAATAGAAATTTTAAAAGAGTTAACAGGGAAAAAGATAGTGATAAGAGAGATAGAAGAGACAAGAATAAGGACAACTACAAGGTGTAGTAGTGAAAATTATTGTTATTCATCTTTGGGACAAGCAATGGTTGTAACTCCAGAAGGAGATGCCTACCCTTGTAGCTCTCTTGTAGGGAATAAAGATTATTATATGGGAAATATAGATGGAGAAATAGAGATAAAAAAAGTTTCTTCTGGAAAATATGAGAGGTGTAACTTTTGTGAATATAGAGATATTTGCAAAGGTTGTTGCCCTTCAAGAATGATTTTTAATACTTCTTATGGGTTAGAGGATAAAGATTGTGTTTTACGGAAAGCAGTATTTAAAATATTAAAAGATAAGGCAGGTAAGATCAATGAGTAGTAGAGATTATTTATACCCATTTACAGCAATAGTGGGACAGGAAAAAATGAAAGAGGCATTGATATTAAATATAATAAATCCAAGTCTTGGAGGAGTTCTTATAAGGGGAGAAAAGGGAACTGCAAAATCAACTTTAGTAAGGGGATTAGCAAACCTTTTAGCAGAGAGAGAGGAAAACTTGTGTGAATTTCGTTGTGATCCCAATAAACCAGAGGAGTTTTGTGACAAATGCTTAGAAAAATATAATTCTGGGGAAGAGATTAAAAAAACTTTAGGAAAAATGAGGGTTATAAATCTTCCTATAAGTGCTACTGAAGATAGAGTAGTCGGAACTTTAGATATAGAATATGCTATTAAAACAGGAGAGAAAAAATTTGAAAAGGGGATTCTTGCTCAAAGTAATAGAAATATCTTATATGTAGATGAGATCAATCTATTAGATGATCATATAGTTGATGTGCTTTTAGATTCAGCAGCAATGGGGGTAAATAGTATAGAGAGAGAGGGAATCTCTTTTAGTCACCCTGCTAAATTTGTGTTGGTTGGAACAATGAATCCAGAAGAGGGAGATCTAAGACCACAATTATTAGATAGATTTGGTTTAGTAGTAGATGTAATAGGTGAGAGAGAACCTAGTAAAAGAGTGGAAGTTGTAAAAAGAAGAATAGAGTTCGAAAATAACCCTAAGAATTTTATGAAAAAATATGAAGAGGAAGAGAGAGCTTTAAAAGAGAAGATTGAGAGAAGTAAAAGCATTTTAAATAGTGTAAATTGTAGTGATGAGATGTATGAGATAGCAGCTAAAATATCTATTGCATTAAATGTTGATGGACATAGAGCTGATATAAGTGTTATAAAAACAGCAATAACAATAGCTGCATATGAGGGAAGAGAAGATGTATTGAGAGAGGATATGTTGAGAGCAGCAGTATTGGCACTTCCTCATAGAATGAGAAAAACTCCTTTTGAAGATGGTATTTTAGAAGAAAGTAAAATAGAGAAACTAATCGAAAGTTTATAAGGAGGAAAAGATGATATTTCCTTTTGTAGCAGTAGAGGGGCAAGAGAAAATAAAAAAGGCTCTTCTTTTAAATATAATAAATCCTAAAATTGGTGGAGTACTGATAAATGGAGAAAAAGGAACTGCAAAATCAACATTAGTAAGAGGTATTGGTGAAGTTTTTCCAGAGATAAAAATAGTAAATCTTCCTTTAAATATAACAGAGGATAATCTATTGGGAAGTTTAGATATAGAAAAAACATTGAAAACTGGAAAAAAAGTTTTTCAAGATGGACTTTTAAAAAAATGTCACAATAATATTCTATATATAGATGAAGTTAATCTATTGGGAGATAGTATTATAAGCAACATTTTAGAAGTAGCCTCTAGAGAGATAAATTATATTGAAAGAGAGGGTATAAGCATCTCACACCAATGTAAATTTGTTTTGATAGGTACAATGAATCCAGAAGAGGGAGGGTTGCGTCCTCAACTTTTAGATAAATTTGGGCTTTATGTAAATGTAGAGGGTAGTGACGATATACTAGAAAGAGTAAAAATAATTAAAAAAAGATTGGAGTTTGAAGACAATCCTAGAAAATTTTGTGAAAAATATAAAGAAGATAATGAGGCACTAAGAGAGAAAATTTTTAGAGCTAAAGAGAGATTATGTGAGATAAAAGCTAGTGAGCAGATAATTAATATAGCTATAAAAATAGTAGAAGAAGCTAATACTACTGGGAATAGAGCTGAAATAATATTGATAGAAACAGCAAAGGGGTTAGCTGCTTTAGATGGAAGAAAATATCTGAATATAAGTGATTTAAAAGAGGCTGCTGAATTTGTTCTTCCACATAGGACAAATCAAAAAAATCAATCTGTTAGCAAAGATGATAGTGAGAATATGGAGAATAAAAATTCAGAGGAGCAAGAAAACAGTGGAAACAATAATGAACTAGCAGATAGAGATCAAAAAAATCAAGAAAAAGAGGAAAATAACCAAGAGGAAAATTGTAATACTGATGATAAATCAGAGATTGAAGAAGATGAGAATATAGAAAATTCTCAAGAGAAAAAGGAAAATAGTTCAGAATTAGAGGAAGAGTTTAAAATTGGGGATATTTTCAAAGTAAAAGATATTTTTCTTGATAGTGTAAGGGACAATAAAAAAAGAAATGGAACAGGAAAGAGATGTAAGACTAAAAGTGGATCTCTTCAAGGGAAATATGTAAAGAGTATTATTCCTAAGGGAAAAATAATTGATTTTGCTTTTGATGCAACTATTAGAGCAGCTGCTCCATATCAAAAAAAATCTGATATTAATGGATTGAAGATAAAAATAAGAAAAGAGGATATCAGAGTAAAAGTTAGGGAGAGAAGGACAGGAACAAGTATATTATTTGTAGTTGATTCTAGTGGCTCTATGGGGGTAAAAAAGAGAATGGAAGCAGTGAAAGGGGCGATTATGTCACTTTTAAAAGATGCCTATGAAAAAAGAGATCGTGTTGGATTAGTAGCTTTTAGAAAAGATTGTGCTGAAGAATTGTTGCCTATTACTAGAAGTATTGATCTTGCTCAAAAGAAACTGGAGAAACTAACAACTGGTGGGAAAACTCCATTGGCAGCAGGAATAGAGAGAGCATATAATATTATAAAAAAAGAGTTGAAAAAAGATGAAAAGGTAGTTCCATTAATTCTCTTCCTTTCTGATGGTAAAGCTAATTATTCTATTTCAGGAAAGGATCCAATAAAAGAGAGTTTAGAATTAGCTCAAAAGATAAAAAAAGAGAATATTAGAACAATTGTAATCGATACAGAAGAGGGATTTATAAAGTTGGAGATGGCAAAAACTTTAAGTGAGGCATTAGGTGCAGAGTACTATAAACTTGAAAATTTAAAAAGTGAAGATATGCTTAAATTAATAAAAAATAGTATATAAAGAAGGAAAAGTATGTATAAACTATTAAATAGAACAGATTTTATCAATATGGAAAATATAAGAGAGGATTTAGAATATTATATAAAAAAATATAATTTTGATGGGATTGAGCTAATAAAATTTAATGAATCTGACAATACTTCAGTAAAAGAGTATATTAAAGGATATCATATGAGGTTTTTCCCATCATGGTTTGAACTATATACAGGAAATATATCTGCTTTGTATGAGGAGTTAAAAGATAAAAAATATTTTAAATCTCTATGTGGTGGAGAGGAAAGTAAAGAGGAGTTAATAGATTATTATAAAAAAGAGCTGGAAATAGCAAAGGAATTAGAGGTGGAATATGTTGTTTTTCATGCTTGTAATTCTAAAGTTACTGAAAGTTTAACTTATAATTTTAAATACTCAGATAAAGAGATATTAGATGGGATTATATCATTAATTAATGAAGTTTTTGATAATGAAAAATATAATTTTAAACTGTTATTTGAAAATCTTTGGTGGCCAGGGTTAAAACTTTTGAATAAGGAAGAGGTAGAGTATCTTTTTTCAAAAATTAAATATAAAAATATTGGGCTTATGCTTGATACAGGACATATGATAAATAGTAATTATCATTTGAAAAGTTCAAAAGAGGCAGTGGAGTATATAAAAAGGAATATTGATAATTTAGGAGAGTATAAAAACTATATCTATGGTATGCACCTTAATTACTCTTTATCAGGGGGATATGTAAGAAAGAGTATTGAAGAGAATAGAGATAAAAAAATAGATATAGAGGATTTGATGAAAAGAATATATATACATATTAACTCTATTGATTATCACGATCCCTTTGAAGATGAGGGGATAGTGGATATTATAAAATCACTTCCAATAAAGTACCTAGTTTATGAATTGATTGCTAAGAGTGATGAAGAGTTAGAAGATAAAATACTACGTCAAGATAGGGTTTTAAAAAAATTTAAAATCTTTTAATAAAATGGAGGTAAAAAATGAGAAAAGTAGTGGTATTTCCTACAAGAGATGGAGAAAATTTAGAAAAACATTTTGGGCATAGTGATAAGTTTGTTTTATACACTATTGAGAATGGAGAGATTAAATCAAAGGAGATATTAGATGCTCCTGAACCAGCTCATGGAGCAGCAGCAAAATTTTTAAAAGAAAAAGGTGTTGATGTTGTAGTTACAGGACATATTGGATCAACTGTTTTTGATGCAGTAAAAGCTAATGGTGGGGAGTTTATATTGGGAATAGAAGGGAAAATAGAGGAGTTAATAAAGGAATTTTTAAATAATGCTCTTACTTGCAAGGGGAAAGAGTATGTTCATGTGTATACAACACATTGTCACAAATAAGAAATAATTTAATTATTTTATAAGAATAAATAAAATTTATAAAATCCTTAGGTGAAATTAATAAAATTGAAATTATTAAAAATAAAGTCAATTTTTAGAATAAACCTTGGGATTTTTATTAAACAATATTTGAGTACTTATAGTTTATAAGTCCGATAATATATTTATAAAAACAAACATTATAAAATATATCTTATTGACTTTTCAAAACAGATAATATACAATTATCTTGTAAACAAACAGACAATAGGTGCTTATATAAGCTTAATAGAGGAAGAGGAGTGAAAATCTCCCACAGTGAAAACTGCTGTAAGGTGGACGAAATCACAATAATGTCACTGGGAAACTGGGAAGGCGTGAGAGTAGGATGAAACCAAGTCAGAAGACTTACCAAATCATAATTAAGATATTTTTATCTTTTTTGTTTGATTAACAGTAAGTAGAGACTCTATTTACTGTTTTTTTATTAAATAATCCTAAAAATTTTCGGAGGTTAATATGAAAAAAATTTTTAAAGCAGTAGGAATATTATGTTTTAGTGTTATTTTAAGTTCTTTACTTTATGCGAATGAAACAGAAGTAATTGACTTAGCAGGAAGAAAAGTTACTATACCCAAAGAATCAAAAAAGGTTCTTGCTTTGACAGGACCATCTTTTGAAAAAATTCTTATGTTAGGCGAAACAGAGAAAATTGTTGGAGTTGCTCCATCAGCTGTAAATAATTGGTCTAAAATAGTTAGTCCTAATATAAAAAATATTCCAATTATAAAAAATCCAAAAACTCCTAATGTTGAAGAACTAATGAGTTTAGGAGCTGAATATGCTTTCTATTGGAATCTTCCTGAATCTATAGATAAATTAAAACAAGTAGGAATAGAAGCGATAGTAACTCAATTTCCTAGTAACGATAATCCAAAGACTATAGAAGAATTTATAAAATTCCAAAAAGATGAAGTTAGAGTGACAGCTCAAGCTTTAGGTGGAGAAGCTCTTGAAAAAGAAAAATTATGGAATAAATATTTTGATAGTAAAGTAGATATGATTTTAAGTAGAACTAAAAACTTAAAACCTGAAGAAATTCCAAATGTTTATTATGCTCGTTCTGACGAAGGACTTGTTTGTTTTTCTAAAAATTCTTATCCTCAATTTCTTGTAGAAATAGCGGGAGGAAATTACTTAGCAAAAGATACTTTAAAAGAAATGAATGATACTGTTACTATTGAAAAAATAATATCTTGGAATCCAGATGTTATATTTACAGGAAGATTAAAAAGTACAGGAATAATTACAGATAATCCTAGTTGGTCAGGACTAAAAGCTGTACAAAATAATAGAGTTTACTTATGTCCTACAGGAATAAAAGATTGGGATTATAGCAGTGAAAATATATTACTTTTACAATATATAGCAAAAATGCTTCATCCTGAATTATTTAAAGATATAGATATGAAAAAAGAAATTAAATATTACTATAATACTTTCTATGGATATGATATTTCAGATGAAAATATAGAAAATATTTTAAATCATAAAGATCCATCAGGAAAATAAAATGAATAGAAATAAAATTAGATTTTTAATATGTTTTACAGGAATTTTAACAGTTATAATATTTTGCTTAGGCATGACAGTAGGGAGATTCTATATTCCAATTACTACATTTATAAAAATATTTTTTTCAAAAATTTTTAATATAGAAACAACTTGGACAAAGAATATGGAAAATGTTATTTGGACAGTTAGATTCCCTAGACTTTTAGGAGCAATTTTAATAGGAGGCGGACTATCATTAGCTGGAACAACTTATCAAGGAATATTTAAAAATCCTTTAGTTTCTCCAGATTTATTAGGAGTTTCAGCTGGAGCTTGTGTTGGAGCCTCAATTGGTATTATTTTAGAGACATCATATATTTTAATACAACTTTTTGCATTTGTAGGAGGAATATTAGCAGTAATTTTAACGACTATTATTCCAAAATTATTTAAAAATCATTCAAATTTAATTTTAGTTCTTTCTGGAATTATCATTGGAGGATTTTTTTCTTCAATACAAGGGCTTCTTAAATATATCGCTGATCCTGAGACTCAACTAGCTACTATTACTTATTGGACAATGGGAAGCCTTGCAAAAATTAATATGAAAGATATTTGTTTTGTAGCACCAGCTATAATTATAGCTGGATTACTTCTTATTTTTCTTAGGTGGAGAATAAATATTCTATCTTTAGGAGAAAAAGAAGCTAAATCTTTAGGAATAAATGTTGAGCAATTAAGAGGAGTAGCTATAATTTGTTCTACAATTTTAACAGCTTCATCTATATGTTTAGCAGGAACTATAGGGTGGATAGGGCTAGTAATTCCTCATTTAGGAAGATTGCTAGTAGGATCTGACAATAGATATCTTATACCTATTAGTACTTTTTTAGGAGCAAGTTTCCTTATAGTAGTAGATACATTAGCTAGAAATATAAATGGTTCCGAAATACCTATTAGCCTTTTAACAGGTTTTATTGGAACTCCTTTGTACACATGGCTTCTAATTAAGCAACATACAAAAATATAGCGAGGAAATTATGGATAAAATATTAGAAGTAGAGAATATTAGTTATTCCTATGACAATGATAAAAATATATTTAGTGATCTTTCTTTTTCTTTAAATAAAGGAGAAATTTTTAGTATTTTAGGAGTTAATGGTGCTGGAAAATCTACTCTTTTAAATTGTTTGACAAATTTAGAAAAAGTAAAATCTGGTGAAATAAAAATTAATGGGAAAAATATTTATAATATGTCCAGAAATGAATTTTCTAAAATAGTAGGTTATGTTCCTCAAATACATACAGCAACATATTCTTATGAGGTATTAGATTTTATTTTAATGGGAAGAAGTCCTCATATAGGTATTTTTAACAGTCCTAAAAAGAAAGATTATGAAATAGCTATAGAGGTTATAAATAAATTAAATTTGATACATCTTATGGATAAAAAAATAACTGCATTAAGTGGTGGAGAATTTCAACAAATATTAATAGCTAGAGTTTTAGTTCAACAACCACAAATAATAATTCTTGATGAGCCTACTAATCACTTAGATTACGGAAATCAAATTAGGGTCTTAAGAATGATAAAATCTTTAGCCAAAGATGGATACTCAATAATATTTACAACTCATACTCCAGAACATGCTTTAATGTTAAATGAAAAATCAGGAATATTGAGTAAAAATGGAAAATTTATCATAGGAAATACATGTGATATTTTAACTGAAAATAATCTCAAAGATATTTATAAGATTGATTTGCATCTTTTTTATGAGGAAAAATTTAATCGAAAACTTTGTGTCCCAGAGTTTTAAAAGTTACAATTATTGCACTTCTTAAAAAGAAGTGCAATTTTAAATTTTTCAATTTTAGGTGAAAAAATGATAATATATTTTAACTTATCTTATTATATAAACAAAAAATGTTTATCTTTTATAAAAATAAAGAATAAGGAGACAATTATGTTATTATATTTTGAATTGGAGGATTTTGTTCTTTCAAAGAAATAATTTTTAAGTGTAATGGAAAAGAGTAGGCTTAAAAATAAACCTACTCTTTTTTATTACCAACTATTTATTTACAGCTTCAGATAATGCTTTTCCTGGTTTGAATTTAACTACTTTTTTAGCTTCGATAGTTATTTCTTCTCCAGTTTGAGGATTTCTACCAGTTCTAGCAGCTCTTTCAGCAACTTCAAATTTTCCAAATCCTATAAAAGTGATATCTTCACCTTTTACTAATCCTTCTTCTAAAGCAGCAAGGAATGCATTAGCCTTTCTTTCAGCTTCAGCTTTAGTTTCGAATGCACCTTTCTCAAAATATAAATCAATAAACTCTTTTTTAGTCATTTCAAATTCCTCCTTAACCAATCATTATATTGGTTATAACATAATTTTATCTAAAATACAAATATTAATTAATTTTATTTTTAAATAAAAAATAAGATTGTTTAAAATTTGTTAATATTCTAAACTTTTAATTTTAACAAACTTTTTGTAAAATGCCATACCTACAAAGATGATCTCTTTTATTCCTCTATCTTGTAGAGATACAAAATATTTCTTATCTTTTATTTGTTCTAAAGCTTCTTCTGCTTTTTTTTCAAGATTTTCTTCACTATCAGCAACTTTAAATTCTAAAATAAATCCTCTCATATTTTTATTTAATGGTTCAATTTCTATATCATATCTTCCAAGTCCACTTTCTCCATTAGAATTTATATGATATCTTCCTTCAAGATGAATCATCAGACCTAAGATAAAATTATGGTACACTTTCTCTATATTTGAAATATCATAAAAGCTCATATATTTTAAAAGTATCTCTTGAAGTTCTATTTCAAATTTATCAATATTGTTATCTAAAAGATTTTTTATTAATCTTTTAAAAGTTAGATTTGTTCCAAATGAAATCTCTATAAAACTATCTTTAAAAAATTTTTTTACCTCATTATTTGGAATTTTTATACTATAAATATCATCTTCTATTTTCTTATCAATAGTTAAGTATCCAGAAAATAGCAACAGCTCCCATAAATCATGAGCCTCTAAAACCTCTTGAAGTGTTGATTTTCCTGTAATCTCTTCTTCCACTTCTTTTCCGAATAGCAGATTATTTAATTTATTAAAAGTTTCTCTATCAGCTGATTTAAGTATATCTTTTATAAGATAATTTTCTGATGTATCTATCCAATAACTTTTAAATTCCCTTTCTGATAAAAAATTTAAAATACTCCAAGGGTTATATACTTTTGTATCTCCAAATCTATATCCATTATACCAAGAGTGAACTTCTTCTAATTTAGAATCTATTTCATAATATTTTAAAGTCTCTTTTGTTTCTTTCTCTAAAAAACCAAAATACTCATCATACTCTTTATTTAAAATACTACGCTCTTTTAAGTTATTTAAATCAGAAAATATACCAGCTCTGACAACCCTTATTATTCCTGTAATTACTCCCATTTGAAGAACTGTATTATCTTTTAATACAGAACCATATAATCCACTAAAAAAATTTTTAGCTTCTCTATAATAACCATATCTATATGCAGATACTAAAGGAGTATCATACTCATCTATTAAAACTATTACTTTCTTTTGATAATATTTTTGTAAGAAAATAGCTAAATTTAACAAAGCTTTTCTTAAATTATTATCATTTTTTTCTAACCAAATATTGTTAAATTCTATCAATTCATTTTCATTTAACTTTTCTCTAATAAATTCAAATTGATTATACAAAGAACTTAATAAGTTTTTTACTTCAGTAATAGCTCTATCAAAGCTCATTTCTTTTATATCTTTCATTGATATAAAAATTACAGGATATTTTCCCTGTTCTTTAAAATATAATGAATTTTCTATTTCTAAACCCTTAAATAACTTTCTATTTTCTTCAGCCTCTCTTACATCAAAGAAATATTTTAACATTGACATATTAAGAGTTTTTCCAAATCTTCTTGGACGAGTAAATAGAAGTGTCTTTCCTACATTTTTTCCTACTTCACTTATAAAAGGAGTTTTATCTACATAATAATAATTGTTCTCTATTAAAGTTTTAAAATCACTTATTCCATCAGGAATTAATTTTTTCATAGTTGGTCTCCTTTCTCATTTATTAATATTATAACACAAAAATTAAAAATATATGGATATTTGACTAAAATCCCATTTTAATTTTTTCTCTAAAATTATCTATTCTCTCTTGGTCCACATTTATATATCTTTGAGTAATTGAAACTGAAGAATGGTTAAGTAATTTTTGAACAAATACTAGGTCTTTAGTCTGATTAAAAGCATTTGTTGCAAAAGTTTTTCTAAAACTATGAGTTGAAATGAACTCATGATTAATATGTTCACATTCACAAACTATTTTTAATTTATTTTGCACATATCTAACAAAAGATTTAGGGGCACAATATTCTATACCATTTCTTTTTCTTTTAGCTTCTAAAAACATATAATCTCCAGACCAAGTTTTATTAGTATTAAGATATCTAACAAGATCCATATTAATTTTAGTAATTTGAGTTTTTTTAGTTTTTTGTTCCACTAGTTCTAAAATACCAAATTGAATTTGAGAAAATTTTAATTTAGCTATATCCATAATTCTTAATCCGGTATTCAATTCTATTAAAAGAGCATTTCTAACATCTTGTGGTAAAAAAATAGAAGAGATAATTTTTTCTATAATTTCATTATCAAGTGGTTTAGTAGCCATAAAAAATCACCTTTTTTTATTTATATTTAATAATATTATAACATAAATTAGTCGCTTTTTATATAAAAATTAATCGCTTTTATAGGCTAAAAAATAATGCTACTAAAGAAAGTCAATAAAATCAATAATATAATAATCGCTTTTTAGATAAATAGCGATTATACATTCAATGTTTTCATTATATTTTAATACAAATTATTTAAAATAATTTTTATCTTTTATATTTTATAATTTTGTTGAAATACATCTTTTAAAATTCAAGTAATAATTTGTATCATTTGAAATAAAAAAGAAAATTTAATTAAAAGCTAAAAATATAAAAAACTAGTTAGTAGGAAAAAAGATAAGAAATTTGTGATATAATATAGTCATAGATACTTTTGAGTACTTAAAAAATAAAGATTAAAAATAAGGATGGAGAATTATGGGAAAGAAAATTAAAAGAAATATATATTTTAAATTTTACGAATATATAGGTCCTCTTGAAAATCAAAAAAGAAGAGCCATTAGTTCTATTAATATGCCAAAAGAATATAGAAGAACTACTTTTAGAAAGAAAAGAAAAAATAGATATCATAATCTTCTAAATTATGGCTATTCTAAACTTATTGGAAATTTAATTTCCCTTAAACATCATTACGATAAAGAAAAAAGATTATTAAAAAGAGTTGTATTTGAAGAAGAGTGGTTAAATAAATTTATAGAAAATAAAGAAGAAAAAGCTTTATATTTAATAGAAAATTTAACTATAATCGAAAATTTAAATAAAAAAGATTTAAATTATAATAACTATTTAGAAGAATTAAAAGAAGAAATAGAAGCATGTTCTTGTATCTCTCAAGAGCAAAAAATATACTTAAAAAAGAAATATAATATTTAAAAAATTTCATTTAAATAATCCAAAAAATAACTCCAGTAAAAATTACTGGAGTTACTTGAAAATTTATTTTTTTTATTGACACCACTATTTGAAAAAGAGCCACTATTTAAAATATTCATTATTTTAATTTACTGATTTTTCTTCACGCCCCAAATTAATTTAATCTATATATTTCACCTATATCAAGACATATTGCATTAACATTATCACTCTTTAATTTTGATATAATATTTTTTGTTTTTTCTTTCTCTGAATGAAAAAGTATTATTGTTTTTGCCTGAAGATAACTATTATACTCAATAACATCCATATCATCAAAATGAACTTTAAAAATTATTCGCTCTCTTTGTAGCTTTACTAAATTTTTTTTAATATAATCTTCACTAAATATTTCTGCACCTACAGTTCCTTTTGCTGTATGACCTGTAATTATGACTTTATTTTTTTCATCTTTTTTAAGATTTTCAAAATAATATTTTCCTTGAGTTGCTGTAAGCATACCATCTTGAGTAAGTATTACTCCTGGAATATTTTTCAAACAAACTTCTTTTCTTTCCTCCATAGTATCAATAATAACAACATTTTCAGCTAAAATATTATCATCTTTAATTTTAACCCATTCTTTCATAGAAATTAATTTTTTATAACTATTTATTATTTCTCTATCAACATATATTTTTTCATCTTTTATATTTTCTAATAAGAATCTATAAATATCACATCCACGTCCATTTGGAGGTAATGGTAAAATAATTTTTCCACCGATTAATAAAGTTTTTCTTATCGAATCTATCAAAAGTTGATATTGCTCAGACTGGTTAAGTACTTTTCCTGCATAGGCACAGTTAAGAATAGCAGCATCAACTTCAAAAGGTTTATCATTGTACAGTAACATCGGCTCTCTAACTATATCCCCTGAATAAAATATATTCTTATCTTCAATTTTTATTATAAACCAAATTCCTCCTACTACATGCCCACTACGCCCAACTATTATTTCTATATTTTCAATAATATTTCTTCCAATTTTCAAATTTTTAAATTCAACCTTTTTTATATCCTCATATGTAAAAGGAAGTTTTCCATTATTTTCTATAACAAAATTTTTCCACTTATTCATAAAGTTAGGAGCCATTTCTGATGTTGGTTCTGAAGCATATATTTTCCCTTTATATCCTAAATTATATATTAATGGTAACGAAGCACAATGATCTTCATGAGCATGAGATAATAATACAAATTTAATTTTTGATATAAATTCTTTTGTCAACCTTGGATATTTACCTATACATTCTCCATCTATTTCTCTTTTTACTCCGCAATCTAATAAAATAGCTCCATCTTTCCATTCGATAGCATAACAATTACGGCCATTTTCACCACTGCCACCTAATGAATATAATTTTATCATTATTTCCTCCTATTTTCTATACTAAGCTCCATATTTTCTTGTATATCCCAAATAATCTACTATTGTTCTCATGAATTGAGAGCCTGTATATCCATTTAATAATCCTTCTGCTACCATTCTTTCTCCACAACTTATACTTTTATCAACTCTAAGATGAGGTCCGTACAAAAATGCTGGAACTGGATCTGAGCTATGATCTTTAAAATGACATGGTGTTGAATGATCTGCTGCTAAAGCCAAATATGTATTTTCTTTATCAATTTTAGACAACCAATACTCGTACATTTTGTCAATTTGTTCAATAATTTCTACTTTTTTTAAAGGATTATTATCATGACCACAAAGATCTGTCCCTTTAATATGTACAATAACTAAATCATGATTTTCTAATTCTTCTAAAGCTTTTTGAGCTTTACCTAAATAATTAGTTTCAAATCCACCTGTAAAACTTTTATCTGTAACATAATCAAAATTACACATTTTTCCTATTCCCAGTATTGTTTCATCTCCAGCAATTACACTAACTTTTATTTTAGGAAAAATACTTTCAATAGGAGGTAATACCATAGCTGCTGCTGCTCCTCTTGTTATGATAAAATTAGCTTTGTATAATCCTTTTTCTTCTCTCTTTTTATTTATTGGATGTTTATCCCAAATATTTTTTACATGAAGTAAAAATTTCCATAGAATTTCTGCACTTTTTTGATATTTTTCTTTTTGAATAGGACAGATAATTTTACTTCCTTCACAAGCTGTTCCAGGATCTGTATCAATTATATGCCAATCTAATTCATCTCCACTCATAACTATGGCTACACGATGTTCTGTAAGAGGATGTACTCTAAATTTACATCCATCAATTTCATAACCATCGATTGCTTCAATTAAAGTTTTAATATCTTCTTTTTCCTTAATACGTCCAGCTCTTCTATCAATAACAGTTAAACTATTATCAACAGTTCCTAAGTTTCCACGAAATGCAATGTCTCCTTTTTTCATTTCCAAACCTGCACTGTATGCTTCTATTGCTCCACGTCCAGTATAGTAATCAGCAGGATTATATCCAAAAAGGCATATGTGTCCCCAATCTGTTCCTACACGATAACCTGGAGAATATGGATGAATTAACCCTGTTACACCTTCTTTACATAAAAAGTCCATAGTTGGAGTATTAGAATATTCTAAAGGAGTTAGATTTTTTAATTCCTTTATTGGTCTATCACCTAAACCATCAGCAATAAGATAAATACCTTTAGCTTTTTTCATTTCTATTTACCTCCTTTAATTCTATCTTTCAATACAAGAATAGAAACTCCTATAATAAAAATCCACATTAAAATTTTTATCATAGCTTTATTAGTAAATGGTACTCCATACGTAAATTTAAAAATTGAACTTTCTGAAATGGCAACTCTACTTTTTAATGAAAGAGTTCTTTGGCCTTTTTCATTTTCACTTAATGTATATTTTGTTACATTTTTTGGAGTTATAACACTTATTGGTTCCATTCCATCTGGAAGTGCTATTGTTAAATTATAAGAATCAATTTTATTCAAACTCTTATTAATAAATTTATACTCCATTAAAGATTTTGGAATTCCTGTTGCTGGATTATCATTTTTTACTGCATAAAAATTTTTACAAGCTATTTCAGCCTTAACATTCACTTTTAAATTTGGTGATTTAGTCTTTATTAAAAAATATGATACCCCACCCATTTTAATTTTTTCTGCATCAAATTTTTTTTCATTTACAAAAGTAGATATTATCTCTGATTTTTCTATATTAATAGGAATATAAATCATTCCTTCATCTGAAGTTACAGCTATCATTTCTACATTTAAAATCGCATCTTTATTTTGCCCTGGCATAAATGATTCACTATATTTATTAATAACAAAAGTCTCAATTGCTGCTTCTGCCTTATTTACATATAATATAGTCATTAAAATTAAAAAAAATATATTTAAAAATTTACTAATATTTTTTGTCATATTTACCTCCTCACCCAAATTAAACAAGACCTATAATACGGAACCAAGTAAAATAGCATACTCCAAAAATTAACCATTTAATAAATAGAACTAATAGTCCATATACTAATTGATTTTTTATATTGAAATAGTCTGTACTATAAAAAATTAAATTTGGTTTACAATGTGGTGGTAAAGTTATACTATCACAAATAGTCAATGAAGCAGGTAGTGCAAACAATAATGGATTAACACCAGCAGCATTTGTTAAAGTAATAGTTGTTGGTATTAAAATTACTGTTCTAACTGTTTTACTTGTAAATACCATATGACTAAAACTCGCAACAAACATAACTATCATGTATAAAACAAATGAATTCATTCCAGCCAAATCAAGAGTGCTAAATATCTTATTCAATAAAAACGCTGCTACTCCCGATGCATCTAATGCTAATCCACCTGCATAAGCTCCACATGAAAAAATCATCAAATCCCATGGAATTTTTGTTTCTTTCCAATTAAGAAATCCAATATATGGTAAGTAAAATAATAAAGCTGAAATAACTGCTACCATAGCTAGACTTATTTTTATTCCAAATAAACTTGTGTGATACCCATCTGTACACCATAAAAATACTGTAATAGTAAAAATAATAAGAGCTTTTACCTCATTTTTAGACATTTTTCCTAACTCTTTATATTGCTCTTCTAAAGATTTTTCTTCTCCTTTTTCATTACTTAAAACAGTTTTTTTTAGTTCCAATGGAAATAAAAATTGAGCTATTATAAATGATGCAATCATAGTTAAAATAGCTATAGGCATTCCTGCTATAAACCATTTCCCCCAAGTGATATTAATTCCTGCTAGATCTTTTATATATCCTATCGCCATAATTTGTGCTGCTGTTGCAGTCAATATACCAGATGTTGAAATATTATTAACATGTACTTCTTGAAGCATCATTTGACGTCCAAAGTTACTTTCACCAGGAACTGCATTATATATTTTACAAATCATTAAAGTAATTGGTAATAATAGTGCTGCACGTGCTGTAGTTGAAGGAATTACAAAAGCTAATAAAAAGTTAACAAATATTAAAGCTACTAATGCTCCTTTTGCTGTTTTTCCAAACTTAGAAACAACAAATAAAGCTAATCTCTTTGCAAAGCCTGATTTTTCCATCCCTGAAGTTATGATAAAAGCTGAAAGCATTAACCAAATAACATCATATCCAAATACACTAAATATTGAGTTTTGATCCCATCCTCCTACAAGAGCTAACATCACAATAACCAATAAAGCTGAAGCATATGTAGGAATAGCTTGAGTAACCCAAAGGACTAATGCCATTAAAAAAGTTGCCAAAGCACCTTTTCCTTGAAAAGTCATCCCCACTGGTGTTTTCATTGTCATTAATAGTCCAAAAATAAGTAATGCTCCAGGAATTCCTAAAATATTCATCCAATTAAGTTTCAAATTTGAATCAGATGATTTTTTTTTCTTGAAATACTCATAATATCATCCTATTATAATTTTTTGTTATATAAATAATCTTTTTTTACTAGTATTATTTATATATTATATGTTATATTATAACAAGAAGATCTATATTAGTCCAATTCCAATGCTTTAACAACTTATAACAAAAAGTTATAAGTCTTATATAAAAGGAGGTAATATTATGAATTTAGATCAACTAAAAACTTTCTGTACAGCAGTTGAATGTAAGAGTTTTTCTAAAGCTTCTGAGAAATTATACTGTAGCCAACCTTCAGTTTCAAAACAAATACACTCTCTTGAAGAGGAATTAGGTTATCCTTTATTTAAAAGAGAAGGAACTAAATTATCTTTAAATGAAAATGGAAAAATCGTATATAAATATTCACAAAAAATTTTGAAAGAAGTAATTAATATGAAATTTGCACTTACTGAACAAAATAACTCTTCTAATTCAGCTATATCTTTTGCAGCTACTAATTTTATAGGAGTACATATGATAACATCTAAAATAAACGATTTTAAAAATTCTTTTCCTGATATACCATTAACATACACAATAGATTTCACTCCTGGTATTTTGAAACTTTTAAATGATAATAAAGTTTCATTTGCTTTTATTCCTGAATTTGATTTAATATCTAATTATCCTAATATAAAAATAGATTTTTTTAAAGAAGATGAATTAATTTTAGTAGTTCCAAATAATCATAAATGGGCTAATAAAAAATCAATAAATATTTTTTTATTAACATCTGAACTTTTTTTACTATCTCAGCCAAATTCTGCAGTACGTAACTTTATTGAAAAGCAATTAGATAACTATGGCATTCATTTAAAAAATAAAGTAAATTTATATAATATAGAAGGAATTAAGCAATCTTTATTAGAAGGCATTGGAGTTTCAATTCTTCCTAGAAAATCTATCATTAATGAAATTAAATATAATTTATTAACAGAAGTTACTATAGAAAATATCAATCTTACAAGAAAATTATTTATTGCTTATAAAGAAGATAAAAAATTTAATCAAAATGAAATTAATTTTATAAAATTATTAAAATAAACTATCTTATAATATTTTTAAATTTTTTAATATCTATTTTAGAAAAAATAGAAATATATAAAAGTTAGGAGCAATTATTTTTTGTTGAATAGTCACAGATTTTTCTTGCTTAACTGTAACTGATATAATACAAGATAAGAAATTGGATGAAAATTTATGAAGAACTTTAACCTAAAAAATTGAAATCATATGAAAAGAACACTCTCTTAAGTGTACTGCACCCAAAATCTTAGACAGCTAAGATGGAGGGTGCAATTTTTATGGCTAAATTAACAAATGAACAAAAAATTGAAATTTATGAACGAAGGTTAAAAGGTGAAACATTACCTTCACTAGCTTTAAAATTTAATGTAAATATTCACAATATTAAATATTTAATTAGACTTCTAAATAAACATGGTTATTCTATTCTTAGAAATGATAAAAATAAATATTATTCTAAAGAATTTAAAGAAGTTGCTATTAATAGGGTTTTAATTAAAAAAGAAAGTCTAAGGTTTGTTGCTGTCGAACTTGGTCTTTCTTCTATTGGAATTTTACATAATTGGATTAAAAAATACAAAGAAAACTGCTATAATGTCATAGAAAAGAAAAAAGGGAGAAAATCTAAAACTATGACTAAAATTAAAAAAACTAAAAAAACATTGACTAAAGAAGATAAAATTAAAGAATTAGAAAATAAAATTTTGTATTTAGAAGCAGAAAATGAATATTTAAAAAAGTTAAATGCTCTAGTTCAGGAAGAGGAATTAGTAAAGAACAAAGAGTCAGAGTAATAACTGAACTTAGAGCTAAATATCCTTTAAAAATATTACTTAAAATATCTGGTATAGCAAGAGCAACATACTATTTTTACACAAATAAACAAGATAAAGATTTAAAAAATCAAGATATTATCGAGAAAATCAAAGAAATATTTTACGCGAATAAAAAGAGATATGGATATCGTAGAATTACATTAGAGCTTAAAAATCAAGGAATAAATATTAATCATAAAAAAGTATTAAGAATTATGAAAAAATTTAATTTGCAAAGTATTACACATAAAAGAAAGAGAAAATATTCTTCTTATCAAGGAACTATTGGAAAAATTGCGGACAATCATATTAAGAGAAATTTTGAGGCAAATAGACCAAATGAAAAATGGTTTACTGATGTAACAGAATTTAATTTAAGAGGAACTAAGCTGTATTTATCGCCAATATTAGATGCATATGGAAGATATATAATCTCATATAATCTATCACTATCTCCAAACTCTAATCAGATAATAGATATGCTAGATA
>OGZM01001016.1_pt1 | contig 27038 bp, 14 predicted proteins | sample 1576821 | NCBI WGS metagenome assembly OGZM01 (sample SAMEA3541491, study PRJEB24748) | human gut metagenome | biome: human gut; feature: human-associated habitat; material: faeces | place: China | collected 2012
TTTGGATGAATTTCATTTTTATGACTATAATTGCACTTGCTTGTTGACTCTACCTTAAGTAATTTTCAATTCTCAATTTTCAATTTTCCATTAAATAGCCTTATTTTTACGATTTATACCGCAAAAACACACAGACATGAACCTGATAAGGAAAACATACGGCACGACAGAGGTACAAATCACCTCATTCCAATCTTCCAAAGGTATAACGGAATACCATATCTTCTTCCAACAGACGGACTGCATGGAGGATTTCCACACCCAGTTACAGCATATACAAGATGTTTACACCCGTTCAGTCGAAGAGTTGCCGGGTAATCCGGCTGCCATTTTCCGGCGTTATTTCCTGAGCGACGTCACCAACCAGACGGATGAACTGATGGAACGGGAACGGCTTTTCCCCTACTGCGCACTGTCAATCGTACAGCAGGCTCCGATGAACGGTACGAAGATTGCACTGTGGGCCTGGTTGCAGACAGGTGTGCAGACACAGGTATTGCCAAGCGGATTGTTTGAGGCGCATCACGGTGCATACGGCCAGCTTTTAGGTGCCAACCAGTGCAACAGGGCGGCCAATTCGGAATATCAGACCCGCCTGATTTTCCGCGATTATATCCTGCGATTGACGGAAGCCAATTGCACATTGGCGGCAAACTGCCTGCGCACGTGGATCTTCGTACAGAATGTAGACGTAAATTATCCAGGTGTGGTAAAAGCCCGTAAAGAGGTGTTCGCGACACAGAACCTGACGGAAGAGACTCACTTCATCGCCAGTACAGGGATCGAGGGCCGCTATTTCGACCCGATGGTATTTGTGACAATGGACACATATGCTGTTTCCGGTATCCGTCCCGAACAAATCCGCTATCTATATGCTCCCGAACACTTGAACCGCACATATGAATATGGTGTTACGTTCGAACGGGGCACAGCTGTCACATACGGCGACCGTCGCCATATTTTTATATCCGGCACAGCCAGCATCGACCGATACGGAGAAATCGTACATGCCGGCGATGTCATGAAACAGGCTTCCCGTATGATCGAAAACATCGAAGCCCTGCTGAAAGAAGCGGATGCCACTTTGAATGATATCATGCAGGCGGTAATCTATATCCGCGATACGGCTGATTATGCACGAGTCAAGCAATATATGGATGAGCACCATCCCACCCTTCCCAATATCATCGTGCGTGCTCCGGTTTGCCGGACCGGCTGGCTGGTCGAGATGGAATGTACGGCGGTGACTGCAAATGGGGATGAACGGTTTGCAGCACTTTAGCCATTCGGGCTAAACCTTTATCATAATAACAACGAAACCCCGGCAGAATTACTCCCCCGGGGCTTGTTTTTTGTCTGCTTTCCTTCCTCACAGAAGTACAGGCAGCGTTCTTATTTTTTACTTTAGTATTAATGTACCACTTGTTCGCCCTCGCGGGGTAATTGAACGGTCGGAAAGACCGGACACGTGGTCATTATTTGATTTATAAAATCTTTATTTCAATCTAAGTAGAGATACGATGATCATATCTCTACCTTATGATGAATATGTCGTTATTACTTAACGATAGCCTTAACAGCCTCTTCGCCTTCAACAGCTACTACAACTACACCCTGAGGAGCAGCAATTGTAGCATCGCTTGAAGTGATAACCGTGTTAGCTACTGTCTGACCTAAGATATTAGTTACAACAACTTTCTTACCGGCAGCGTTAGCAACACGTACAGCACCCTGTTGAGCGATTACTGTTACTTCTGATGTTGCAATTTCTTCGTTGTCTGTTGCCAACTCGTCGTTTTCTTTATTTTCAACATTGAAGATCAGGGCACCATCACCACCGGTCTTAGCGTTAGAGAACAAAGAAGGATCTTTTGTCAGAACTACACATCCGTTCTGGATCTTCAACCATGCTGCATTTTCAGGAGCGATCTTTTCGCCATCATAATTGTTAGATTCGAACAAGAATGAATTTTCTTTACCTTCGGCTGTTACGTTAGCAGCATTTTCAGGATGTACATAGCGGAATGACCAAGTGTAGTTCTTGTGATCGTCACCATCCAGACGGTTCTTAATACCTACACCATAATCAGCACGCATAGTAGAATCTACCTTTGCCAATTCCTTGAAATCGATCTTATCGTTAGCCACGCTTCTGTATTCAGCCGGCAATACCCACAATGTATCAGCAATACGGATACCTTCAACGAAACCTACGCGAGTGTAACCACCTGCAATATCCGCATAAGGCTTATCCTGACCGTAAAGAACAACTGAATCCTGGAAGCTAACCAGATATTTAGCTCTTTCGAAGCCCGGAATTGCCGGATGAGCATGTTTACATTCCATAGGATCGTCAGTCAGAGTTCCGTCAGGTTTGATATGAGGAGCACCTTCTGTACAAGGAGAACCTTCCACGCCTTCGAAATCTTTATGATTTACAGAGATCAGGTACTGAGGTTTGATATAACCATGACCACGACCAACCCAAGCTGTATCGATCTGGAATGCCAAACCAGTAGCCTTGTCTGCAGTCCACATACCAACATAGTCTACATTTGCATCCATCAAGCCACCCTCACGGTTATTTTCGTCCATCAAATATTCTTTACGAACATTTTCGAAGAATCTCAAGCTATCACGACCGTCAGTTGCGCTTTCATCCAGATTTACGTTGTTGAAACGACGATACAACGGAGTGTTGTCCGGATTGATTGCAAATGCAGAGGTTCTTGTTTCACCCAATGGCTGAACTTTTACTGTTGCATCCAGGATATCATCTGTTACACCAGCTTTAACAGTACCGATAGCTGTATTGTTTGCCTTTACGATAGCATAGAAACATTCGCCTTCATAATGATTATTTTCTTTGAAGAAGAAACTGTCAGCAGGAGCACCGAAATATTTAGACATTGCATATTTAGCTTCATCAGCTTCACCCATAAATGCATCTTTCAACTGAATAGAATAAGAAACTCTATAAAGTTTTTTGATACCAGCTCTGTTCAATTCAGCAGCAGTACCTGCATAACCAAATGTAGCCCATTTCTTTTCAACCAAGCGGAAAGCATCCTTACCATTCAACACATTCAACAGAGAGTCTTTACCGTCACCCTTAGCCAGATACTTGCTATTTTCACCAGTTGCATACGGGTGCAGATATTTGAATGTATATTCATCCAAGAAGAACTTGGCATCCGGAATATTCTTGTAACCTAACAATGTATCCTGATAAGCTTCAGCGATCAATGCAGCATTACCTTTAACACCTTCAGCATCTTTAACCTGTACAAAGATCAAGGAATCTTCACTCTGATAAAGAGCATCAGAAGCAGTCATATATTTTGCACCTTCAGCCTGCATCAACTGAGATAAAGTTGTCTGAGTCGGATATTCACGGTTCGTTACGTTTACAGGAGAATAATCTTTTACTTTATCACCTGTATTCTTTTTCAATACAACCCACTGGTAAGCCGGCATGTGAGCAGGAAGCTGTTCGTCAGCCTTAACAGTAACCCATTCCAAAGATGTTCCATTCTTATGGATCGGAGAAGCCAAATACTGACCTTTCTGGTTCATGATGAAATACAGACCATCAGCAACAGAGGTACGGCCGTTGTAAACAGCATCGCAGCCTTTATAACCTAAAGAAATATTTGTTTCTTTCTTGTCATAGATTGTTACGATACGAACTTTATCTTTGATCAAATCCTGAACAGTCACAAAGTTGTTCTCACCTTTCGCACCAGCAGCTGTAGGAAGTACTGCTGCAGCTGCATCAGCAACCCAATTAGAACCATTAGTAGCACTTTTCGGATCATAATCCATTGCAGATTTAACCTGGATTACCAAGCTATCTTTTGAAGGATAGTATGAGAAAGCAAACTTATACTGATCTACAAGGCCTGTTACTCTGCTAATAGAATCGGCTGCAGAAGTCGGCTTTGTTGCAGCTGTACTTGCCTGACGTTTAGCATAGCTCAAATCAGACCACTTGAAAGCGCGGAATCTTTCGCCACTTTCATTGACGATAGCAGTATCGACACGCAGATAAGAGCTATCAGTAGTTAATACAAATACATAATCATTAGCATCAGCGCCAGTAGTTGCTTCAGTCAGGAACTTACCAGCATTCTTTCCGTTAAACGGATTGGCAACAGCGACCTTTTCACCCTGTTCGTCCGGAGTGAATGTTAAAGCAACACCCTTGTCAGCAGCTTGTAAACCTAAAATCGTATTGATTTCAGGAGCCTGCAAACGGATCATGTCAGCCTCTACAAGAGAAAATTTTGTTAAATCATTTCCCGTAGCAGCATCTGCATAAGCATCAGCAGCAGCCAATTTTGTGACCTGAATATTTGTACTATTAGCAACCAAACCGATTACAGAGTCAGCTTTAAAATAAGAATACAAAGTCTTACCTGCTTGTTCTGCTGCCGGAATAGAGGTGTACTGGTTCAAATAAGCCCAACCTGAAACTTCACCACCTACACGGGTAGAATCAGTATCAGTATAAGTAGGTGTACTTCCGCTCAAACCTTCTAACAAAGTACCTGCATACTGGATATCCAGACGCTGGCCAGTAGCCTTATTTGTAAAGTCAAAGATAGGAGCTTTACCATAACCTTCTTCTATTACTTCAACACACCACAATGTGCTTGCTAAATTTGCAGAAGTAGTAGTTGCTTCCAATCTCAAAGCACCATTAGGAGTCATAGCCAACACTCCATCATCAGCTTTCAATTGGTACAAACCATTACCTGTCTTCTTCAAGGATGTTACAGGATCCCCTGCATTGGCATTCATCGCACCTAACAATGCAAGTCCTGCCAAAAGAGTAGAAAACTTTTTGTTCATAATTCTAAATTTAATATTAATACTAATGTTTATAAAAAGTTCAGTTCTATCGTACGTTTGTTAACTATTGTCTTTTGAAATCGAAAACGTACGTTTAAATTCGTCATTTTTCAGCTACAAAAATACAACTACTTTTTGAACCTGCAATCCTTTTCTCAAAGAAAATTTCCTTTTCTATATCCTTTCTTATCAATCAGATAGCTTAACAAGTACGAAAAACGCTCTTTTTAATACGAACTTTCCGGCACCTTGAAAAAAATGACGAATTTAAACGTACGTTTTCATTAGTCATTTTGAAATGAAATCCTATCCTTTTAAAGCTCAACATCTTATATCTGATTTTACGCCCTATTTCACCCCTAAAATTCCTCATTTACGCGTACATTATATAAATCAGCACATTCCTATTAATCAGATTGTTACAAAAATCACCCAAATGCAAAAAACTCCTTTTTTGCGAATTACTGCCAAAAACAGCCCTTTTTAACCCCTATACAAGACTGATATTTTTTTAAGTTTCACGACTTGGCACAAATGGTTTCAAGACTTGGCACAAACGGTTTCTCTCAATGAAACAAAAGTTTCGTCCGAGGAAACTTTTGTTTCAACCGGGGAAACTTTAGTTTCAAAGCAAGCAATTCTGCGAAACTTTAGTTTCAAACTTTTTTTTAGTTGAAACTATCTGGTTTCCCGAACCCACTAATTCCTTAAACACAGCCTGCGGAATCTATTTTTTATGTATCTTTGGCTATTCAAACACCAAGACAAGAGAGAAAAGCCTATGTATAAGAATGGTAAATATCGGGAAACCGATAAAATGAGTGATCTGATCTGCGAGAATTATCCGATGGTACTTGTTATGAGCCGCTTCGGTATTGCACTCGGATTCGGTGAAAAGAACATCGGAGAGGTATGCCGCCAAAATGGTGTCGATCCCTGCACGTTCCTCACCGTCGTGAACTTTCTGACGGAAGAGGTATCCGCACCGATGACAAACATTGACAAATGCCTGTCGATTGAGGCTTTGATCACTTATCTGCATAATGCACACGCCTATTTTCTGGACTTCCGGCTACCCCATATCCGCCGCAAACTGACAGATGCGATTGCAGACTGCCCGAAAGACGTGGCGTTCGTCATTACCAAATTTTTCGACGACTACGCAACGGAGGTAAACAAACATATGTCGTATGAGGAAAAGACAGTATTCCCTTATGTACGGGGATTGCTAAAAGGCGTGAAAGATCCGAAATACAATATCACGATCTTCCGGAAACATCACGACCAGATCGAGATGAAGATCATTGAGTTGAAAAACATCCTGATCAAATATTATCCGGGCCCCGGAAGCAACTTGCTAAACAGCGTCCTGTTTGATATTTTTGCAACCGAACAAGACCTGTCATCCCACAACCATGTAGAAGACTACCTTTTCGTGCCGGCGATCTTAGCTCTCGAAAAAACAATACAGTGATGCCTATGAGCACTTTATTAAACATAGCGATTGCCGAACCGTCCGCTATCATCCGTAGCGGGCTCGAAGCGGTATTGAAGCGGCTTCCCGGATTCCGCATCCAGATCATCGAAATTGCCACTGCGGAGCTTTTGCAAGAGACACTTCGCTCGCACAAACCGGACATGCTGATTATCAACCCATCGCTCCCCGGTTGTTACACCATGCAACTTCTCAGGGAGGAGACCGGCTGTACGGAGATGAAGTGCATAGCCCTGCTGTATGCCGTTGCCGACCATGCCCTGCTGCGGCCTTACGACGACCAGATCAGCATCTACGACAGCCCGGACGAGATTCGCCACAAGCTGGAACGCCTCCATACGCCGCCGGAAGAGGAGGTGGAAAACGAAGAACAGCAGACGCTCAGCGCACGAGAAAAAGAAATCGTGGTCTGTGTCGTCAAAGGGATGACAAATCGCGAAATAGCCGACCGGCTGTTCCTCTCCACACACACCGTTGTTACGCACCGGCGCAACATCGCCCGGAAATTGCAGGTACACAGTGCCAGTGGTCTGACCGTATACGCCATTGTTAACAAATTAGTTGAACTAAACGACATCAAATTATAATCCATGAAGAAAAACAAACTCGCCATCCTTACGTCGTGCCTTGTCCTATCAGGGACCTTCTGCACGCAGGCGCAAAACAAAACGCCACAGGAAATCCGAATACCGGATACCTACAAATTAACAAACAAGTCCATCTACCGAAATGGCTGGATAGATTTCAACAAAAATGGGAAAAAGGACGTGTATGAAGATCCTACAGCCCCGATCGACGCACGTGTCGAGGACCTTCTTTCGCAGATGAACGTCGAAGAAAAAACCTGCCAGATGGTTACGCTCTACGGCTACAAGCGGGTGCTGAAAGACGACCTGCCGACACCGGACTGGAAAAACCAACTCTGGAAAGATGGTATGGGAGCTATCGACGAACATCTGAACGGTTTCCAGCAATGGGGACTTCCTCCTTCCGACAACCCGTATGTTTGGCCGGCTTCCCGCCATGCTTGGGCCTTGAATGAAGTACAACGGTTCTTTATCGAAGAAACACGTCTCGGCATCCCGACCGATTTCACGAACGAAGGCATACGCGGGGTAGAAAGCTACATCGCCACCAACTTCCCGACACAGTTGGGGTTGGGACACACCTGGAACCGCGACCTTGTCCACAAAGTCGGCTACATCACCGGACGTGAAGGACGCTTATTAGGATATACCAACGTTTATGCCCCGATCCTCGATGTCGGGCGTGACCAGCGTTGGGGACGTTATGAAGAGGTCTATGGCGAAAGCCCTTACCTGGTAGCCGAATTAGGTGTGGAAATGGCAAAAGGCATGCAGACCGATTATCAGGTCGCGGCCACATCCAAACATTATATAGCCTACAGCAACAACAAAGGCGGACGTGAAGGAATGGCACGCGTAGATCCGCAAATGTCACCGCGCGAAGTCGAGATGCTCCATGTATATCCTTGGAAACGGGTCATCAAAGAGGCCGGCATCCTCGGAGTCATGAGTTCGTACAATGATTACGACGGATTCCCGATCCAAAGCAGCTATTATTGGCTGACGACACGCCTGCGCGGCGAATTCGGTTTCCGCGGGTACGTAGTATCGGACAGCGACGCCGTCGAATATCTTTTCTCTAAGCACGGGACTGCCGCCGACATGAAAGAATCCGTGCTGCAAAGCGTATTGGCGGGACTGAACATACGTTGTACGTTCCGTTCGCCGGATTCATACGTCCTGCCACTTCGCGAACTGATCGCAGAAGGAGCCCTGCCGATGTCTACGATCGACGACCGCGTGCGTGACATCCTGCGTGTCAAATTTCTCGTCGGGTTATTCGACCAGCCGTATCAGATCGATCTGAAACAGGCAGACAAAGAAGTAAACAGCGCCGAGAACCAGCAGGTTGCTTTGCAGGCTTCAAAAGAATCGCTCGTTCTGTTGAAGAACCAGGATGCCGTTCTTCCTTTAGACGTAAACAAAATTTCCAAAATCGCCGTATGCGGTCCGAATGCAGATGAAGAAGCATACGCTTTGACACATTACGGTCCGCTTGCCGTAGAGGTGACAACTGTGTTGGAAGGTATTCAAAACAAGGTGAAACCGGGTACGGAAGTGCTCTTCACCAAAGGTTGCGACCTGGTAGATGCCAATTGGCCGGAATCGGAACTGATCCGTTACCCGCTGACCAGCGAAGAACAAAGCGAGATCAACAAAGCGGTCGAAAACGCAAAGAAAAGCGATGTAGCCGTTGTCGTACTCGGCGGCAGCAACCGCACCTGTGGAGAAAACAAATCACGCTCCAGCCTCGAACTGCCGGGCCGCCAGCTCGACTTGCTACAAGCCGTCGTAGCCACTGGAAAACCGGTCGTATTGGTGCTGATCAACGGACGTCCGATCTCTATCAACTGGGCGGACAAATATGTTCCGGCCATCCTCGAAGCCTGGTATCCGGGATCACAAGGTGGTACGGCCATTGCAGACGCTCTATTCGGCGACTATAATCCGGGCGGAAAGCTGACCGTTACCTTCCCGAAGACAGTCGGACAGATCCCGTTCAACTTCCCGACCAAACCGAATGCACAGGTCGACGGCGGACGTAACAAAGGGCTGGACGGCAATATGTCCCGCGTAAACGGCCCGTTGTATCCATTCGGCTACGGATTGAGTTATACGACTTTCGAATACTCAGACATTTCGATCCAGCCAGCTATCGTGACACAGGTTCAACCGGTCACCGTCCGTTGCAAGGTGACGAATACAGGTAAACGTGCCGGAGATGAAGTAGTACAATTATATGTACGCGATATCCTCAGCAGTGTTACGACCTACGAGAAGAATCTCGTCGGCTTCGACCGTATCCATCTGAATCCGGGAGAGACGAAAGAGCTTACTTTCACGATCGAACCGCGTGACCTGCAACTGTTGAACAGTGACAATCATTGGGTGGTAGAACCGGGAGACTTCAAGGTTATGGTCGGCGCCTCCTCCGAAGACATCCGCCTGAACGACCGTTTTACGGTAGTGGAATATGGTAAAGAGCAGGCAGTCACATCAGCAACCTCCCGGCAGCAGAAATCGGTTATTGCCAGCTCTTCCCAAGAATCTGCCCCGTTGGTATTGGACGGCAATCTGTCTACGGCCTGGAAAGCGAACAAAGGCGAATATATCACATTCGCACTTGAAAACAACGCTTCGCCTAACAGCATCGCAATTGCATGGAAAGAAAAAAGCAAAGATGCCAAATTTGAAATCCAGCTCTCCGGTGGCGGAGGCCAGTTCCTGACCGTATATGAAGGGACAGTAGAGGCTACGAACGAACTGAAGAATTATCGGTTCAAAGGCACGACCGCCAGTGATATCCGTATCGTAATAACCTCCGGCAATGCAAGTATTTCGGAAGTAAAAATCAAGGAACTGAAGAGTTGAAAGTTGAGAGTTGAAAGTTGAAAGTTAAAGGGGAATATAAACTCTTAACTTTCAACTCTCAACTTTCAACTATAAATAGATTTCCCCAAAGAACTCCGGGCAATGGAAGTTCGGGGTGGGAAGGCCAATCGGGCTCCAGCTGACGAAATGCGGAAATTCCGTATCGTCCGCACATTTATAGAAGTTGCCCATTATCTTTTCCGGCAGGTTATCAGGATCGAGGCCCATCAACCGGAAAGGAATGGCAACCACCAACTCCCAACTATATACCCCTAATTTCTCAGGGAAAGCAGTATGCGGCAGACTCGAAAAGCGACGAATGGATGCATATTCTTCCGCTGTCAGCGACTTTTTCGAATCACGCGATTCCCGGTAAGAAGCATCGCACGTGCCGATACAGTTAAACTCGAAATTGTAGTAATTAGGATCATCCACCCGCTTCATAAAAAACTCCACGCAACTATCCGTATAAACCGGCGATCCATCTGCTTCGTAGAGCGCTTTCAAAGAGTTTCCTTTGACAAAATAGCGGATATACAGGTTCACCTTCGATCTCGCAATGTCGAAGGCCACAATAGGTTTGTAGGGATATTCTTCCCAGTTAACCACATCGATTGACTCTCGCTGGGCCTTTTCCATCAAAAAGCCTACGGACGACAGGTCCAGTACGTCCAGCGTTTCCAAATAAGGGACTTTCAGTTTCTTCATTATCAATTATAGATTTGGAGTAATGGCAAATGTAAATAAGAAGTCAGCAATACGGATAAAGCTCCGATTATAGCCAAGACAATAATGACCGATCCCACAATCCTATTCAATAACCATATACCTCGCACGTTAAACCATTTCTTCAACTTAGCAACTATATAAGTGATTCCGAACCACCAGAGAACAGCGCCCACCCCAATAAAAGCAATGCCTCCCAACAGCATCCAAACAGAATGTTCCGGCAAGACAAAACCAAAGCGGGCAAACAAACCGATATATAGTAATACGATTAATACGTTGCTAAAGGTAAGAAGAAAAGCTGTAATAAAATCCTGAGTGAAGGATAACTTTTTCTCCCGTTGTTTTTTAAGGTTCCGGACAGGATTGGATTGGAAAATATAATAGCCGAAAATACCCAATACGATACTGCCGATCAATTGCAAGGGAGCCTGATTCGCCTCCACAAAATTCACCACGACTCCCATCCCCAAGCAGGTCAGTGCAGCGTAGATCACGTCTGACAGAGCAGCCCCTAATCCGGTGACAAACCCGTGCCAACGTCCTTTGTTCAGCGTTCGTTGTATGCACAGCATACCGATCGGGCCCATCGGGGCGGAAACCAGTACACCGATAACAATTCCTTTACTTATCAATCCCAGCATTATCCTTTTATTTTCTGCCTAATCCTCTGCAAAGATAAGCTGTATTCCTGATAAAAAAAGAAAAAACGCCTGCAGGAATGTTTTTTAGATTACCTACAGGCGTTTTCACACTTTGTGCTAAAAGACTATTTAGCCTTTTCTTTCTCTAAAATAGCTTTCAGCTTTGCAACGATTTCAGGATGTTCGGCAGCCAAATTCTTCTTTTCGCCAATATCCTGTTTCAAGTTGTAAAGCTGTGCTTCCTTATTATTCCCCAGTTCCGTATTCGTTAATTTATTATAGGCAGCCCCTTTACTTGGAGCTATATACTTCCATTCACCGTCGGAAACGGACAACGAACCGGCCTGTTCGATTATATAATCGCGACCTTTATTGTCTTTGCCTAAAAAAGCTTCCAATTGATTCCGGCTGTCAGGCCCGGCACCATTCTCCAATGTCTTTCCCATCAAACCGGCCATAGAAGCATACAAGTCCACTTGCGAAACCAAAGCATCCGAAACACCGGGTTTCACTTCTGCCGGCCAACTAACAATAAAAGGCACACGTGTACCAGCCTCGAAACTACTGTATTTTCCCCCACGGAAGGCACCCCAAGGTTTATGGTCACCCAATAGTTCCACAGCCTGATCTGCATAACCGTCATCCACTACCGGGCCATTGTCGCTACTCAGGACGATCAACGTATTTTCGGCAATCCCCGCTTTTTCGAGAGCCGCCATGATTTCGCCTACCGTCCAGTCGAATTGCAGCAAAGCATCACCACGAGGTCCCATGCCGCTTTTGCCGACAAAACGAGGATGCGGCCAACGGGGCACATGCGCATCATTTGTTCCGACATACAGGAAGAAGGGTGTCTCTTTATTCTTTTCAATAAACCGGACAGCCTTTACAGTTATACTATCTGCAATATTTTCATCTTCCCACAATGCTTGCTTGCCACCTTTCATGTAACCGATACGGGAAATTCCGTTTACGATCGCCTGGTTATGTCCATGATTTGGGCTTGGTTTCAACTTTGTAAGCAATTCCGGATGATCTTTACCCAACGGTTCGCCAGGGAACGGTTTTTCATAACTCACTTCAATCGGATCGTTCGGGTCCAAATTTACTATACGCTGATTCTCAACCCATACACAAGGCACACGGTCACCTGTCGCAGCCATGATATAAGAATAATCGAATCCCAGATCGGATGGTCCCGGCGTGATAAAGCCATTCCAATCCTGTCCTCCCGTCCTGTCAGACAATCCCAAATGCCATTTGCCTATAGCACCGGTCGTATAGCCGCACTCACGAAACATATCTGCAACTGTCGGTTGCTCCGGCCGAATGACCATTCCGGCATTTCCCGCCGCAATCCCCGTATCATTCCGCCGCCAGGCATAATGTCCGGTAAACAAAGAATAACGTGAAGGCGTACTGGTCGCAGCCACCGAATGTGCATCCGTAAAGCGAAGACCTTGTGCCGCCAGTTTATCCACATTCGGCGTATGGATCGTTTTCGATCCGTTACAACTAAGGTCACCATAACCGATATCATCGGCTATCAGGAAAATAACGTTCGGCTTCTGCTGCTGTGTTACTTTCTCTTCCGTTTTTTGTTTGTTTCCGGAACAGGAGGCCAGTAAGGTAGCCCCTATTCCTAATACGATTGTTGATTTCATGATAACAAGATTATGTATAGAATGACGTAAATATCGCCATTTAATGTTTCATATGCAATACCCCAACGCAGCAAGTCCCAATAACGGATTCCTTCCATCGACACTTCTGTCCGAACCTTCCGTATCGGCCCATGCTGCTACACACGCAAGAGTTTATTTCAAGAAACAGCAGTGCTACAAAAATTACATCTGCTTGGCACTACAATTTCCTCAGCATGGCACAGCCGTTCCCCCGGCAGGAAACGGTCGTTCCATAGGCAGGAAACAATTATTCCCTCTATGGGTAACACTGCATAAGTCGCAGTGCGCTCCAGGAGGGGCTACGGGTTTTACGAGATCATGTGTCTATCGGATGGCTATTATATAGGTAAAGATACATAATAATGTAAGGTTTTGCAAGTCCTGACGCTATTATCGGCAGAACAGCCGACTTCTTTTTTTGTATATCTTTAACTAAAGAGGGAAGACTTTCGGAACGAGAACCGTGCGACAGGCCATTTCGGCCGTTTTTACATCTCGATGCGGGTATCGGGAGATTTCACTGTATAAAATTGATTGTCTTACATTTACGATAGTTTTTTGAATGTTTGTCTGCAATGTGGTAAAGGCGGTTTTTCGGGTTGGTTTATGCGGGGTATTGACTATTTAATTTACTGGATATAAGAACTATAGAAGGCAAAAACAAAATGACGAATTTAAACGTACGTTTAAATTCGTCATTTTCACTGCACAAAAATACAACTACTTTTTAAACCTGCAATCCTTTCTCCCAATTATTTTTCCTTTTCTATATTCTTTCTTATCAATTAGATAGCTTAACCTGTACGAAAAACCTTTTTTCCGATACAAACCCTCCCAAAAGCCCCGAAAAAATGACTAAAAAAAACGTACGTTTTCTCTCGTCAAAATACAGGAATTTGGTTAACTCTTGTAAAAACAGGAGTTTATAGGATAGAAAGAAACAGATAGATATACTATTTATTAATTAAACATTTTAGAATTATGAACAAAAAGTTTTCTACGCTTATGATGGCGGGTATGCTGGTCGCAGGCTCGTCATTCGTTGACGCCCAAACTTTGAACGGTCTGAAATTGAAAAAGATCGACTTCCAAGCGGGGGGAAAGAACACCTACAAAGATGTTGTTGTCGTTCGCGATGTCAACAATGACGGCAAAATTGATGCCGGAGACATTATTATGACAGCATCGAAAAAGAATGATGGTACGATCACTTATGAGACAAGAAAATTCAACAATTGGAGCAACATCGTACTTGAAAACCAAGAAGAAGCCATTTGGGACTTTACAGAAACGAAGAGCACTACTCCAGGAAGCAGTGCAGCTCAAGGATGGTTCTATCAACTAATCAATCATGCAACAGGAAAACCATTAGCTGGTACAGGAGTTGCTGTTGCAGGTCAAACAGTTACACCTACTGTTATTACAGAGGCAGATAAGTCTAAAGAAGATCCTGCAAATAACCTGTATGCTTATTTCAAAACAGCTTGGGACAATGCTGATGGAGTAATTAAGTATGATAATACTTCAACTACTGCTAATAACAAGGGTAACGTATTATTCTTGGCTTGGCCGCAGAATGGAAACAGCGGATTGATCATGGACGAACCTACTAATAGCAATACTACTGGTAAGGTTCATTTTGCCAAAGTTGAAAGTAATTGGAAAGTCGGTATCCTCCTTGCTACAGCCGAAGAAAGAGAAGTCGACTTCGTTACAGAATTGAATGACATCCAGGGTGGTGAAGGTTTCCAGTTCTCTTTCAAAGATGACGATAAAGTATCGAAAAACGTATTTGATAACAAAGATTTGAGAGCATTCAATGTACCAGAAATAGCTTGGGGTAAAGATGGTAGAGGCAACATATTCATGATTCCGAAAGGTATCTACTTGGCTTCCGATTGGAGCAATCTGAGCGAAAACACATTGAAGTTCAACACTATTTCTACAGTAGAAGAGTTCCAGAAAGCAACATTCATAGCTGTGCTTCCGCAAGAGTTCGTTGACTTGACAAACACGACTCGTGCAAATGGTCATGGCTTTGCTTTGGGTGAAGTAAAAGGTGCTGACATGAATTTCTATGCGATCAAGTACACAGAAGAGGGCTATGAAGCCAACCAGGCTTCATCTCACGCTGAAGTGTTCGTAGGCAACGCATGCTTCACAATCACAGCTGAGAATCCTCTTACTTTGAACGATAACTACAAGCTGGAGTTAAAAGAAGTCCGTCTGGCTACAGATGCAAAGCAGGAAGATGTACATGCCGATGTGGAAAATGTATACATTGGTACGACCAATAATACTAACAACGACAATGACGAAGTAGCCAAGAACAACTACCTGACGACACAAGGTAACGCAATCACCGTTACAGCCGTTCCTTCCTCTTCTCAAGCTGACGCAAAAGCATTGCTGAACGAAGGCGCAATTCCTGTTCCGGCTATCTACACATTGGAATTCATCGGCGGCAAGGCTGACGGCCAGTTCCTGACAACACAGGCAAACCGCAGCAAAAACGGTTTTGAAGCGGCAACTATGCCGAGCATCTTCGTAAACGAAGACGATCCGATGTATCAGTTCGTTGTCAGCAACGTTGAAGATAAAGTGAAGAATGCAGATCCGAAAGTTCCGGTATACGAAACAATCACCTTGACAAACCGTCAGACAAAGGAAGACGTTTCTTTCGTACTGTACAACACGACTGAAGAAGATGTATATATCATCTATCCGACAGCAATGACTAAGTCTATTTCTTTCGCTGAAAACTCATGGGATGGCGAAGAGTTGCAGAATGAGGGAAAATGGTTCTGGAATTACTACAATGTAAAAGGCCAGACTGTCAAATTCAATAAGAAGGAAAGTGTAGACAAATTCGCAACATTCGAATCTCGTGAAAGCTATGACGGCCTGGTTTCCTTCCAGTTCGCAAAAACTGAAGAATCAGGAGACAGATTGTATGCTGCTGCAAACAGATACGCAAAAGGTGACAACAAAGGTGAAATCATCGTTAACAACCACTGGGCTTCCATCATTACAGGTGAAGAGCTGACTGACCAATTTGAATTGATCCGTTCAGACAAGTACCAGTACATCACGAACGACTTCAAGTATATCAATGCAAACGGCAACATCGTCACTTCTCCTACGGTACAGGATACGGTAGCCTTCTATTCTTATGTAGTGAAATTGTTCAATCCGGATGAAGCTGATATGTATCTGACAGATACTAAATTGACAACATGGCCGGCATTCTTCGTAATCAAAGAAAACAAGGATGGTTCTGTCGCTTTGTTCGAGAATGAATGGGACAACAATAACTTCACACAGAACAATCCTTTCATCTTCTTTGACAAGAAGCCAAACCCGAATGCTGCTTACTACAAGTCTGCTATCAAAGGTAATCCGACTGAAAAAGACAATGTCGGCGAAAAGGCCTGGAGTGAAAATTGGGCTCATTATTATGACCTGACTTCCGTTGCCAACGCGATGGTCAAGACCTTTATGGTAGACGAACCGGTTTACGGTACATTGAATCCGGTTAAACAGACAACTACGTTCGAAAGTGGCTTAAACTACCTGTTCAGGAACGAATCCAACGTTGGTATCTTGAAACCGGAAGTAATGTCATTTGACCTGACTCCGGCTGACGTGAAGACAAACGTACCTTCTTTCTTCATCGCTAACGAAGGCAACTTCATGTATTTCGCAAAAGACTCGGCTGATTCTTATCGCCTGACAAACTGGGAAAAATATGCATTCGAAGACGGAAATGGCGTTAAGACTACTCGCGTTATCTTTAAAGCTGCCGAATTGAACGAAAGCAGTGATTCCCTGACTACTACTGTTGACGGCCAGATCAAGACTGTTGCCGAAAAGGCTAACAAAGCCAAAGGTATCTTGGGTGGTCTGAAGAACTTCAAGTTCCGTGTGATCGATTCTGAAGATGGTGACGATTCATACGTGGTCCGTTGCGTAGCGAACAACAAATACGTGATTGCTATCAATGGCCAACTGACAGTTACATCTGATCGTGCCGGTGCAACTCGCTTCTTCGTAGAAACGACAGAACTTCCGACAGCCAACGAAGGCGTAGAAGTTTCAGGAGTGAAAGTTATCGCGGGTGAAGGCAACGTAACGATCGCAGGTGCTCAGGGCAAGAAGGTTGTTATCAGCAACATCTTGGGCCAGGTGGTAGCTAACACGGTCATCGCTTCCGACAACGCTACAATCGCTGCTCCTGCTGGTGTAGCTGTAATTGCAATCGAAGGTGAAGCAGCTGTAAAAGCTATCGTTAAGTAATTGATACTAAAACAATACAATACTGAAACGCGGAAGGCGGACGTAGAAGTTCGCCCCCGCCATAGATGACATTTTATAATCAAATAATTCTTCGGTTGCGCGGAGGCGAAATCCTTCAACTAACCTGCGACAGGCGAACAAGCGACCGGATTTAATATTAATAATACTAAAGTGTATTGAAATAAAAGTTCAAGTGGCCTTTCCCCTGCGAAGGACGAAGGCATACAAAAACAAGCCCCGAAGGTGAATGCCATCTTCGGGGTTTCGTTTTTAACCGACAGAGGTCATCGTTGGGACAAATTTATTTTCTTCAACAGATTTAGGGGAAATTCGGTTAGTAAGCACTATCTTTGCACTTTGAAACGAGGGGATCCTTTATTATCCCCCGTATGAACGGAATACCATTAATAAATCGACGATATGATTCTATTCTTTCAATCTCCAACAAAGACGGTGTTAGCTGTGGAGGCTGCACACGCTTTCTCACCTGAAGATGTAGAAAAATTAGTTTGGGCTTTTAGCGAGGCAAAACCTCTCCAGGCTGAAACATTGGAAGGCTGGTATGTTGGTCCACGCCGGGAAATGATCACCCCGTGGAGTACGAATGCCGTGGAAATCACCCAAAACATGGGACTCACCGGTATCTCACGCATCGAGGAATACTTCCCTGTTTCTTCCGGCGAAGCAGAACATGACCCGATGTTGCAGCGTATCTATAACGGTCTGAACCAGGACATCTTCACGATCAGCAAACAACCGGACCCAATTGTTTACATCGAGGATATCGAAGCCTACAATAAACAGGAAGGACTGGCATTGAGCGATGAAGAAGTAGCTTACCTCAACGAAGTAAGCCAAAAGCTGGAACGACGGCTGACAGACAGCGAAGTGTACGGTTTTGCACAGGTGAACTCGGAACACTGCCGTCACAAAATCTTCGGCGGAACATTTATTATCGACGGAGAAGAGAAAGAAAGTTCTCTCTTTAACCTGATTAAGAAAACATCGGCGGAAAACCCGAACAAATTGGTCTCCGCCTATAAAGATAATGTAGCTTTCAACGAAGGCCCGGTGATCGAACAATTCGCTCCGGCAAGCGGTGACAAACCTGACTTCTACGAAGTAAAGGAAATCAAATCGGTTATCTCGCTGAAAGCAGAAACCCACAACTTCCCAACAACAGTCGAACCGTTCAACGGTGCAGCTACCGGATCGGGCGGCGAAATCCGTGACCGTCTGGGTGGCGGAAAATCATCTCTGCCGATTGCCGGAACAGCCGTCTATATGACATCTTATCCGCGTACGGAAGGGGCACGCGAATGGGAAAAGATTCTCGACCCGCGCCCTTGGCTGTACCAGACTCCGGAACAAATCCTGATCAAGGCCTCCAACGGTGCATCCGATTTCGGCAACAAGTTCGGACAGCCGCTGATCTGTGGTTCGGTCCTGACCTTCGAACACGAAGAGAACAAGAAGAAATACGCTTATGACAAAGTGATCATGCTGGCCGGAGGTGTCGGTTATGCCAATATGTGTGATGCATTGAAGGGCGATCCCGCACCGGGCGAAAAAGTAGTCCTGTTAGGGGGTGACAACTACCGTATCGGTATGGGTGGCGGTGCCGTCTCTTCCGTAAACACAGGCCAATATACCAGCGGTATCGAGTTGAATGCCGTACAGCGTGCCAACCCGGAAATGCAGAAACGTGTTTCCAACGTGATCCGTGCGATTGCCGAATCGGACAACAACCCGGTGATCTCCATCCACGACCACGGTGCAGGCGGACACTTGAACTGCCTCTCCGAATTGGTGGAAGCAACCGGCGGACATATCGACATGAGCCAACTGCCAGTAGGCGACCCGACACTGTCTGCCAAGGAAATCGTGGGGAACGAAAGCCAGGAACGTATGGGCTTGCTGATGAAAGAAGAAGATGTAGCCCGCGTACGGCGCATTGCCGACCGCGAACGTTCGCCGATGTACGTGGTAGGTGAAACGACCAACGATATGAAGTTTGTCTTCGAACAGGCTGACGGTGTGAAACCGATCGACATCAAGTTGGAATATATGTTCGGTAAACCGCCAAGAACGATCATGAAGGACCATACGGTTGAAGAAGCATACGCTCCGGTCGTTTATAAAGAATCCGAACTGCATCATTACCTCGAAAACGTGCTTCAGTTGGAAGCTGTTGCATGTAAAGACTGGTTGACCAACAAAGTGGACCGTTCGGTGACAGGCAAAGTTGCACGCCAGCAATGCCAAGGCGAATTGCAGTTACCGTTGAGCGACTTGGGTGCAGTCGCTTTGGACTATCGTGGAAAAGCTGGTATCGCTACCTCCATCGGCCATGCCCCACAGGTGGCGATGATCGACCCGGCGGCCGGTTCTGTCATGGCGATTGCCGAATCATTGACAAACATCGTTTTCGCTCCGCTGTCCGATAAGCTGTCAGGCGTATCTTTGAGTGCCAACTGGATGTGGCCGTGCCGTAACGAAGGCGAGGATGCCCGTCTGTACAAAGCGGTCCAGGCAGCTTCTGATTTCGCTTGTGCACTGGGTATCAATATTCCGACCGGTAAAGACTCTCTGTCCATGACGCAGAAATATGGCGACGACAAAGTGATTGCTCCGGGTACGGTGATTATTTCCGCCGGTGCGGAAGTCAGCGACATCCGCAAGATCGTTTCTCCGGTATTGGCTCATGAAAAGAATTCTTACATATATTATATCGACTTCTCGTTCGACACAATGAAGTTGGGCGGTTCCGCTCTTGCACAGGTTCTGAACAAATTGGGCAATGAAGTCCCAACGGTAAAAGACAGCGAATATTTTGCCGACGCATTCAACGCTGTACAGGATGCCATCGAAAAAGGTCTGGTTCTCGCCGGACACGACATTTCAGCCGGTGGTATGATCACAGCATTGCTTGAAATGTGTTTTGCCAATGTGGAAGGCGGTCTGGAAGTGAACCTCGACAAACTGTCGGAACAGGACATTGTCAAGATTCTGTTCGCCGAAAATCCGGGTATCCTGGTCCAGGTGAAAGACAAGAAAGCATTCGAAAAGTTGATGGAAGAGGCAGGTGTAGGTTTTGCCATTATTGCCAAGCCCACTTCCGAACGCCACATTCTGGTTTCCAAAGAAGGCGTCCAGTACCATTTCGGTATCGACTATATGCGCGACGTATGGTACGAGTCTTCTTATAAACTGGATATCAAGCAGAGCGGTAACGTATGCGCAGGCAACCGCTTCGAGAACTACAAAATGCAACCGTTGGAATTCAAGTATCCGAAGAGTTTCACCGGAAAGTTGTCTTCTTACGGCCTGACTGCCGATCGAAAAGGAAAGAGCGGAATTCGTGCCGCTGTAATCCGAGAGAAGGGTTGCCAGTGCGAACGTGAGACATCGTACGCTTTGTATCTGGCTGGTTTCGATGTAAAAGATGTTCACATGACCGATTTGGCATCCGGACGCGAAACATTGGAAGACGTAAACATGATCGTATTCTGCGGTGGTTTCTCCAATTCCGACGTTTTGGGCTCTGCCAAAGGATGGGCCGGCGGTTTCTTATATAACGAGAAAGCCAAGAAAGCGCTGGACAACTTCTATGCACGTCCTGACACCTTGAGTTTAGGCATCTGCAACGGTTGTCAACTGATGGCCGAGTTAGGGGTTGTTTATCCGGAACATGAAAAGAAACACAAAATGTTGCACAACGATTCGCACAAGTTCGAATCGAACTTCATCTCGGTTGAGATCCCGAAAAACCATTCTGTCATGTTCGGCTCGTTAAGCGGTTCCAAATTAGGAATCTGGGTGGCTCACGGCGAGGGCAAATTCTCTTTCCCGTATGAAGAAAAAGAATACCATATCGCACTTAAATACAACTACGAAGGCTATCCTGCCAACCCGAACGGTTCGCCTTGGTCGGTTGCCGGTGTCTGCTCGCACGACGGACGCCATCTGGCTATGATGCCTCACTTGGAACGTGCGATGTTCCCATGGCAATGCGGTTACTATCCTGAAGATCGGCGAGGCAGCGACGAAGTCACTCCTTGGATCGAAGGTTTCGTGAACGCACGGAAGTGGATAGAAGAGCATAAGAAATAAGCGCTTATCGGATCATCATCCGACAGGCATTCATTAGAAAAGGGACAGGCATCGAATGGAGTTCGAATACCTGTCCCTTTTTATTTTCAGGCTGGGACGACAATTAAGTTCCTTTCCTATACATTTCTCCCGGATTAATCCCTATCTTCGCAAAAGAATATAAACCTTTACTGAAATTTACGAGAAATGGAAGAATTACAAGTTATCCAGAACAAGATTTATGAGATCAGAGGTACGAAAGTCATGTTAGACTTCGATCTGGCAGAAATATATCAGGTCGAAACCCGTGTATTGAACCAAGCCGTAAAGCGCAATATTGCACGATTTCCTGAAGACTTTATGTTTCAATTGACAAATACAGAGTTAGACATCATGTCATCACAAAATGTGATGACATTAAAAGCCAAACGCCCCAAATCTGCTCTACCGTTCGCTTTTACGGAACATGGCGTCATCATGCTCGCAAGCGTATTAAGAAGCGAGATTGCCATACAAACCAGCATTCTAATCACCCGCGCTTTTGTCGCCATCCGGAAACTTGTATCTACCCCGCCGACAGACAAAATAACAGAAATCCAGCAAGAAATAAAAGAACTGAAAGAATACATCGAAGAAGCCTTTACCGACTACAACGACATCAACGAAGACACGCGTATGCAACTGGAACTCATCAACCAAACGATTGCCGAACTGCAAAGTAAAAAAGCCTTCAACGATAAACTACGGCCAAGGATTGGCTTTGTGAAATAGAATCTCTATCTTCGCGGCCTAAACAATAAACAAGTACACTGATTCATGAAAAAGTTGCTATTTATCCTCCTTACAGCAGGTCTTATACTGGGATTTAGCTCTTGTTCCCACAAAGACATTCCGAATAATGCACTGACATTGATCCCACAGCCCCAAGAAATGAAGGTAGGGGCGGATCACTTCAAACTGACTCGCCGGGCAGCTATCACACTCGACACCTCCAATCCTCAGTTAATGGGGATAGCTCGGTATTTCAACAATAAGGTTACTTCCGCAACAGGCTTTGAGATTCCGGTTGAGAAGCATGGCAATATTGAATTTAAGTTGACTGACGATACCGCTCTCGGCGCAGAAGGATATCGCTTGCAGGTAAAACATGGCGATATCATCATCACCGCCCATCAGCCGGCCGGGATTTTCTACGGGGTACAAACTTTATTGCAGATGCTTCCCCCCGAAATAAAAAGCAGCCGGGAACAAAAAGGTATCGACTGGACGATTCCCTGCGCCGACATCACCGACAAACCTCAGTTTGCCTGGCGCGGACTTATGCTTGACGTCAGCCGTCACTGGTTCACCAAAGAGGAAGTGAAGAAATACATCGATGAGCTGGCAGAATACAAAATGAATGTATTCCACTGGCACCTGACCGACGATCAAGGATGGCGTCTGGAGATAAAATCCCTGCCACGCCTGACGGAAGTTGGCGCCTGGCGTGCTCCACGTGTCGGACAATGGTGGCAACGCGAACCACAACAACCAGGAGAAGAAACGACCTACGGAGGTTTCTACACACAGGAAGACGTGAAGGAAGTGCTGGCATACGCTGCAGAACGCTACGTGCGCGTCATCCCTGAAATAGACGTACCGGGACATAGCCTGGCTGCACTTGTCGCCTATCCTGATCTGGCGTGTATGAAAGCACCGTCGGCTGTCGGGGTCGGCAACAAGTTTTACGGCGAAGACGAAAACACGCTCTGTGTCGGCAAAGATGCAACTTTCGAGTTTATGGACAAGGTCTTGACAGAAGTAGCCGCCCTGTTTCCGGATGAATACGTCCATATCGGGGGCGACGAATGTTTCAAAGGTTTTTGGCACAAATGCCCGCGTTGCCAAGCTCGCATGAAAGCGGAAAACCTGAAGAACGAAAACGAATTGCAGAGTTACTTTATCCATCGTATGGAAAGCATTCTGAAAGAGAAAGGGAAAAAGCTGATCGGCTGGGACGAGATTATCGACGGCGGCCTGGCTCCCGATGCTACCGTTATGAGCTGGCGCGGGATGGAAGGCGGAATCAAATCGGCAAAAGCCGGTCATCATGTGATTATGACACCGACCGAACATTGTTACATCGACCTCTGGCAAGGAGAGCCGTCTGTCGAACCAGATACCTACTTCATGTGCCGCCTGAAAGATTCCTACAGCTTCAACCCAGTTCCCGACAGTGTGCCGGCCGAGATGATATTAGGAGGACAAGGCAATCTCTGGGCTGAATCCGTCCCCACTTTCCGACATGCTGAATATATGACCTGGCCACGCGGATGGGCGCTTGCCGAAGTCCTTTGGACCGGACCATCCAAGACAGATTGGGATCGGTTCTGGCCACGTGTCGAACAACATTTCGTTCGTGCAGACCTGGCACAAATCAACTATGCACGCAGCATGTACAATGCAATCGTCACTCCCTACTATACTGAAGACGGAGCCTTAGAGATCAAACTGGATAGCGAACCGGGCAACCTCGACATCCACTATACATTCGACAATACGGATCCCGACAACTTCACTTCGAAGTATGAAGCTCCGCTCCGGATACCCAAGAATGCGACTTGGTTGCGTATTGTCACTTATCGGGACAACAAGCCGATTGGTAAAGTCATCACACTGACAATCAAAGAGCTTGAAAAGCGTGCGGAAAATACCCGCCATGTCGTCGGCAACTTGTAACACAAATGTAACATATATGTCGTAAATGCGAAACAGCATTCTCGTTCCTTTGCAAACAAAATCATAGAGTCCAAAAAGTTAGGAATGAAATCAGGAAAGATTATTGCGCTTGGCCTGTTGGCGCTGCTTCCATTTGCGATGAAGGCACAGGAAGCTCAGGAAATAGAGAAGCTGAATGCTCGTGTCGATTCACTTTCGCAGGAAACGACGACTCTGGATAAAATCGTCCAGAAACTCAGCAAGTTCAAAGTATCCGCTTATATCCAGGGGCAATTCCAATATGGCCAGGAAGATGCCACCTTGAAAGTAGGCGACAAGAACGAACATGAAGACAAAGGTTTCAACCGTTTCGGTATCCGCCGCGGACGGTTGAAATTCGAATATAACGACGGTATCGGAACCGGCGCCGTACAGATCGAGGCCAACGACAAAGGCGTCAGTTTTCGCGACCTTTACATCGGTATAAAAGATCCCTGGACAAAACGGAGCCAACTGATGGCGGGTGTTTTCAACCGTCCTTTCGGTCACGAAATCGGCTACTCGACAAGCGGATTGGAATCTCCCGAACGTGCCACCATCATCCAATACTTCTTCCCGGACGAACGCGATTTAGGTGCCATGCTGACGCTCCGAGCCAAAGAGACAAGCCCGATCGGCTTTCTCCGTCTCGACGCCGGACTATTCGCCGGTAACAGCATCAATCGCGAAACCGACAGTCGCAAAGACTTCATCGGCCGCTTAGGAGCCGAAAAGAAAATCGGTAACTGGGGAAAATGGGGATTAGGCGCCTCCTACTATAACGGCGGGGTTTACAACCCGACCACCACAGCTTACGAACTCCAGGGTAAAAAATTCATCGCAATCGACAAAGGAGAAACCGGTACATACATGAAACGTGAGTACATCGGCTTGGACGCACAGTTCTCATTCAAAAACAGCTGGGGAACGACCACTCTGCGCGGTGAAGGACTGTTAGGAACACAACCGGGTATCGCCAGCAGCAGCAAAAGCCCCAACACAGGGACACGTCCGGCCAACGAACCGGAAAACTCCCTGTTCAAACGTCCTTTCATCGGCTATTTTTTCTATTTGGTGCACGACATCGGGACCACTCCTTTCTCTGCCGTCCTGAAATACGATGCTTATGATCCCAACACCAAGTTGAAAGGAAATGAGATCGGCGTTGAAAACAGCTTGACCTCCAAGACCGACCTCGCCCAAAGCACACTCGGCATCGGCGCTTTGTACCGTTTCAACAAACATATCCGCGTGCAAGCTTATTACGAATTCAACTTCAACGAAAAGAGCGACTTCGTAAAGGGATATGAAAAGGATAGGAAAGACGACGTATTCACCTTGCGTCTGCAATATAAGTTTTAATACAAACGTAATATCTGTTTCACACTCTTGCAATACTCCTGTATTTACTTTGCATACAGAAAATTAATTCAAAACAGAGTAATGAAAAAGACAATTGTTATGGCCGCAATGGCCGCCTGTATGTTTGTATCAAATGTGTTTGCACAGAAAATCAAAGGAAGCGACACTTGCCTTCCTTTAAGCCAGACGGAAGCAGAAAACTTCATCAACAAAAATAAATCGGCTAAGATAACCGTGACAGGAGGCGGTTCCGGCGTTGGCATCTCAGCCCTGATGGAAGGGACAACCGATATCGCCATGTCTTCCCGTAAGATGAAATTCGACGAAAAGGTCAAACTCCAGGAAGCGAAGAAAAGCACCAAAGAGGTGGTGATCGCTTATGATGCACTGGCGGTAGTCGTACACCCGTCCAATAAAATATCCAACCTGACGCGTGAGCAGCTGGAAGGCATTTTCACTGGAAAGATCAAGAACTGGAAAGAAGTAGGTGGCGCCGACATGAAGATCGTTGCCTACTCGCGCGAAACTTCTTCCGGAACATACGAGTTCTTTAAGGAAAGCGTTCTGAAGAACAAGAACTATATGAACGGCATCCTCAGTATGCCCGCAACAGGAGCCATCATCCAGTCCGTCAGCCAGACGAAAGGAGCAATAGGTTATGTAGGATTAGCTTACATCAACAAAGAAGTAAAACCGATCCATGTCTCTTACGATGCAGGCAAAACATTCACCGAGCCATCCTTTGAAAATGCAAAAAGCAAGGCATACCCGATCGTCCGTCCGTTGTTCTATTACTACGATGTAAAAAATGAAGGCAAAGTGAAACCCTTTATCGATTACATCTTATCGGCTGAAGGACAAGCAACGGTTAAACAAGTCGGTTATATCCCTGTCAAATAAGTTCAAACCATCCAATTCCTGCACCCGACGCAGGATCGTGTTAAAGAAAGGGTGTGTGTCAAAATCCCCTTGTCTCCACACTTGATGCGGGACCGCAAAAGGACAGACCTTATCAATCAGATTTTTATAGGTCGGTTTTAATGCGATCCCGCGAGGGGCGCGGGAACAGGATAGTTTCGACACACCTCCTTCTTTTTTGTATCCCGACGTCAAACGTGGAAGAAAGAAGAATGAGATGCACAATTATTATTTATTTGTGCAATAATATTAGCCAATTCTGCACATTCTTTGGTTTATTGTGCTACCTTTGCCACATATATTTTTTATTTACACATTTTACTTACATGAAGACATTAACAATCGGGGATCTGAAAGCCCGCATTCCAATCATCCAGGGTGGAATGGGCGTAGGAATCTCTCTCTCCGGCTTAGCCTCAGCCGTTGCAAATGAAGGTGGGATTGGCGTTATCTCCGCCGCCGGTCTCGGTCTCTTATATAAGAAACTTTCTCCCAACTACACCGAAGCCGGAAATCTGGGCCTTGCCGCCGAGATCCGGAAAGCCCGCGAAAAGGCTAAAGGCATTATCGGTGTGAACGTGATGGTCGCACTATCGGACTTCGCCGAACTGGTAAAAACCAGTATTGCGGAAAAGGTAGACATCATTTTCAGTGGTGCCGGACTTCCTTTGGACTTGCCGTCTTTCCTGAAGAAAGACAGCGTGACGAAGCTGGTTCCTATCGTTTCCAGCGCACGTGCCGTCCGCATCATCTGCGCGAAATGGAAAAACAA
>OGZM01001037.1_pt1 | contig 26407 bp, 25 predicted proteins | sample 1576821 | NCBI WGS metagenome assembly OGZM01 (sample SAMEA3541491, study PRJEB24748) | human gut metagenome | biome: human gut; feature: human-associated habitat; material: faeces | place: China | collected 2012
TACTAAAAACTTGCAGCATAGAGGGCAAGTATGTAAGAATCAATTAGAGTAAAACTAATAAGTGATGAGCAAAAATAAAGCCGCTGCGGTCCTTCCGTCAGCGGCTTTATTTTATTCTCCCGGCTCTCCCAGACATTCCAATACCGCCTCATGTTGCAGTGGTGTCAGTGCCCTTTGCCGGGGTTTATAATAAAGCTCTTCCAGGCGACGGGTCAGTTCCGTGTTCAGCTCTATCCAGCGGTGCAGTTGGCTGACGGCACTGCGGGGCGTGCTTCCCGGGAAGTATTGTTGTGCCAGGTCGCTCAGGTAGATGCCTCCGGGATGTTTTTTCTCTTCATTCATTGTGCGTTTTCCTTTCTCTCTATAATGGTCAAAAAATTACCCGGTAGTAATTGGATAACTACTACCGGGTGGTTTGCTTACTACTACTGGGCAGTTGGTGCATGTCCTACAGGCATCAGCCCAACGGATCATCTTCTATGCCGCCATCTCCGCCTGAACCGCTGCCGCCTTCATCGGGCAACGGGGCTTCGCCCTTCTTCGCCACGCGCTTAAAGCTCAGTCCTCCGTCTCCCGCACGGGTGGCAGCCTTGATGGGCTTGCCGGGGCGAAACTGGATGTTGGCACCGGTGATGTTAGCACTGGTAAACTTCTTTTCGGTTTCGGCACCTGTGGATTGCAGTTGTACCTGAAAAGTCCCGAAGGTCTCCAGACGTACAATCTTACCTGCCGCCAAGTGTTTATTGACTTGTTTGATTAAGGCACGAATGGCGTTCAGCACATCACCGTCGGTAAGCGACGTTGAGTAGGCGATGTCCTCGGCCATCTCGTCCATGGTTACTTCGCCTGCGGCCTGGGCTTTGGCGTAGAATAGTTTGGGGGCGGTGTCGTCGCCCGGTTTGGTGCTCATGTGAGCAAGGGAATAGTTTACCATAACTTCGTTAAATTAAAGAATAAATAATGAAAGAATGAAATTCGGTGTCGTTTCGCGAAAAAGACGTTGCAAAGGTGCCGCAAACTGCTTGCGCGGTGTGGTAATACAGGGCTTTAGTTGCATTAATATGTTATTATTGTTATTTTTGCATGGAGTTTTCAGGGTAGTTTCATTTTTTCTTTCTTTCATTATTAATTTGCTTGCAATCCATGAAGAAGAATCGGACAAAATTATATGGGTGTAGCTATGCGTATCGCGTGGAAGATGTTGTTCGTATTTATGACGAACATGCCAAAAGCGGCCTTAGTAACCGCGAAATCCTCCGCCGCTACATCTGGCCGAAATACCATATATGCGAAAAGACTTTCTACAACATCATCAACGCCAGTGCCGATCCACGCATCATCCGCAAACAGGAAGAGATGCGTGCTCAGCTCTCATTGTTCTGAATCTCGTCTGCCACTGTAGTGGTATATTCCATCTCATAAACCTTCACGCCATGCGGTAACGAATACTGCCTGCTTGCCCGTCGGATCAGGACGGTGGCGCAACCATCGAACCGCCAGCCGTGCAGGAAGGAGTTCAGCCGGGCTGCAAGCTGCATGCGTTCGGCGGCATGCTGTTCCTGTGTACTGCCGTAGTGGGTGTCGTCATAGCAGTCGAAAGCCAGACGGATGGCAACGGTGGTCTTGCCATGCTGGAGGTTTCCTTTCAGATTTTCCCAAAGGGTTTCGGGGATGCTGATCAGAACACAGGGGAAAGTCACAGGGTACTGGTCTTCACCGTTTGCCAAGGCTTCCAGTTGCCCGTAGTCTTCGTCGATCAGGGAGAGGGCGTTGCCCATCTTGTCGGCGATTTGTTTTTGGAGGTCGTTAAATAGCTGTTCCATAATATGCTTTTATTTACCACAGAGGAACGCAGAGTTCCACGGAGTGGTTATGAGTTTATAATCTTTGTTAGTTCCTGCTCCATCTTGTCATTCACCTTCTTTGCAAGTTCCGGACCGGGAGTGGACGGCATGAACTGGCGTTGTGGAATGGTAACGGTGAGTTTTGACTTTTTGGTCAGTGCCAAGCGTTTCCAAAAGGTGTCTTTTTCCTTATCCGCTCCGGCTTCCCGGTAATGCTGTGCCCATGCAAACCTGCGCATCTTCGGAGTGACAGTAGGGCGCAGGATGCCACCCCAATTATGGACTCCTGCATAGGGTGCCCGGGTAAATACTGTGACCTGAGCGTCCCCCGGTGTGTACTCGATGCTTCCGGAAAGATAGTTCCTGCCGGAAAGCAGCGGGCCGTATTGGGCATTGGCTCCCTTTTCGCCACCTTTCTGCCGTTTTGTTTCCTTCCATTTATGGAATCCGCCATGTGTGAAGCCTCCCTTACGGAAGTCTTCTTCGATGTGTCGTTTGGCGATGTTCCCTGCCAATACCGGCATCTTGCGATGCATAAGGTCGTCCAGTTGCCGCTTCTTTTGCAGGAGACGGCGGTTAAATTCCTGTATATCCATTGTTTATTAGATAAATATCCGTATATTTGTGCCACAGAAAGGAGTTAAAATATTCCAGTGTCGGGTTGTAGTCCCGACGAGGTTTGTTTTAGCTCCTTTCTTTTTTAAGGTGCTGCAATATTTTACTTGAGTCGGTGATACTGTGCAGTCTGAAACTTCCATCCTCGTATTCGCGAACAATGATCCAACTTTTATCTCCCAAAATCTTTGTTTCAAACAGGTGGGATTGCACCAATTTGGGGATATCTTTGTATTTGGAGACAATGCCTACGTACTTTGCTTTTTTAAATGTTTCTTCGATGTTGAGAATCATTTCATTCTTATGTGCATAGTGCTCATGAGGTTGGTTCAGCCATTCTTTCACGTTCTTTTGGCCTATCAGCACCTTGTGCTTAAAGTTGCTGTTCACAAGTTCTTTCCCCTTGATACTTTCAGCAGCTTCTTTTTTCAGTTCTTTGGTGCGTTCCGAATACTTTTCATCCTGATTGTGGCGCGGTTCTATTTTCACTTTGGCATAATCAGGGAACTTATCTTTGAGGAATGCCTTCACCGCTTCCTTCGCCCCGTCGTATGCATTACTTACATACGGGTGGGTGTCACTGAACAGTCGTCCATCCACTCCCGGGTTATTGTCCAGCCCCGGCGCAGGCTGATTCTTCGGGTCAGTGCTTTCGCGTGGCGCTCCGGTGGGCGGTTCGTCGGTGGCGGACAGGGAGCACTTGCAGTTCCATCGGTCGCCGGGTCGGTGAGCATTCCAAAACGGGTGATTTATCGGCAGGATGGTTCCCCAGAATACCTGATGGTCGGCTCCCGGGTTGGCGCTGGTGCTGGGCATCCATTCCAGATTGGGCAGTATGTCGGCATATTGCTCGAATCGCTGCCAGTCCGCCGCCTGGCGGGAACGGATTACGGCGGTGTTGTATTCCGTTCGCATCCAGTGCTCCACATGATGATCCAGCATTGGGTGAACGTCCTTTTTCCACTGTTCAAACGGTTTTAGAACACCGTTTGAATCGTGGAGCTGAGCGGCGATATCGTTCTGCATGCGGTGCACCTTGAAGGCGGAAAAGATGGCGTTACCTTGGTCCATCCTTTGCCGGAACTCTTTAGGGACTTCGGCGGAAGATTGGCTGACACCGTCGTTGTTAGCTTCCGTAAATGCGCGGAAGGTTTCGTTAAAAAGGTTTTCCTCGATTTCCGTCATGGGGTGGAAATCCTTTTCGTAGATATGCTTTAGGGCACGTTGCAGGGCTTTGTCATCAAAGACGAAAGCGGCGCTTACGTCGTTGTCACTGACTTTGCATTGCAGGGGCATAGCGGTACCGGACATGTAGTCTATCTCATCCGGATCAGGCAATTGTTGGTCCTCATAATAAAGGCTGTTCATTACCAGTCTAAAGCCCCGTCGCTGTGCGGGGCGTCCGCGAAAAAAGAGCGGGTGCGGTTTTGGGGTGTTTCGCTACCACCTCCCCCTGCGGGTACTCCTCCTCCCCCGGAGGAGGAGAATTGGGATAGCGCGTTGGTGAATGGATTTTCCGCTTTCTTCTTTTCCTCCATTTCCGCTTTGAGTTGTTCGTAGTTGTCGGGGCACTCGACGTAGAGTTGTTCGTACAGATAGTCGTCACCTATCGGAAGGTTGAAGACATTGACGGCTTTTTCCAGCAGTTCGGCGCGCATCTTTACTCGTTCCAGGTCTACTTCTTCCATGTAGACGAACTCCCCGCCCGTGGTGTTTATCCCCAGAGCGGCGAACTGGTCAGTCATGTCGTAGTTCAGCAGGTTGAGGATGGCGAGGGCGTCCTGTTCGATGAGCGCCTGCTCCACTTTGTTGTGCACGGTTCCCAGAGCTTGTGTACCTGTTTCGCTGGCTTCGGTAGTCAGGGTATTGCCAAGTACGGCTTTGCTCATTTCCGCGTTATACCGGTCGGTAAGCGAGGAATACATTTCGCTGCTTCCTGACAGGTTGCCCGGTTCTACGAACTCCAGCGTTGTGCCGTCCGGACAAAGGAACACGGATGCGCCTCCCTGGCTGGATGCGGCGTCTAAAGTGGCATTGCGAGCTTCCGGGTCTGCTGCATCGTAGGTGTATTTTCGAATAGGACGTCCGAAAATTTCAGCCAATTGCGCCCAGTCACCTATAGTTCCTCGCTTATAGATTACATACGGGGCGGTGCGTGCCAGAATGCCCAATGGCTCTTTACCCCGTATCATCAGTAGATCGGCATATTCGTCGAATGATTCACCGGTTACATCACTTTGCCGCTTCTTGATGATGTTCAATACAGGGTCTATGTGCTTACGGGGAACAAGATAGTAGTCTATCCAGCCTTTTTCATTGATGTAGAATTGTACAAGGGTAAAGCCCCAGTATTGCGCATCAAGCGCGTCTTCGAGAAAGCGGAGAAACCAAGGTGAGGAAATTTGTACGTTAACCTTGTCATCGGCTACTCCATTCCGGCGGAATTCTATTTTCCGACCCAGCACACCGCTTTTTCGTTTCTGTACAACGGAGAAAAGATGCGGGTCCATCAGGCTTTCACTATAGATGTCGTAGAGCTTTACACGCTGGGTGAAGTCTACATTTTCGGCATTGCGTATGGCGGTCATATAGTCATCCAATCCGATACCGAAGCGTTGGGGTTGTGACAATATAATAGTTGAACCGGGACGGGTGACATTGCTTCCTTCGGTAATACGCTGCTGAGTTTTACGGGTACGGTTCCAAAAAGTTGGAATTTTATTGAGTAGTTTCATACGGCTATAAATGATTAGTACGTTTGGGATTGCTTGTCATCAGCCAGGGGCTATTGGCTTTCAGTTCCTCGTTTCGCAGAATGGGAGCGCCGTCTATGGCGATATTGAAGGCTGCCACTTGTTTCAACCATTCCATTGCCCGCTCGTAACGATCCTTACGTATCTGTGATATCTTCTGTGGGTTGTGGATGCAGAACAGGTGGTATACGGCGATGTCCACCGCCATCATCAAGACAAGCTGGTTACGGTCTGTGCCTTCCGCCGAGAATATGGCATCCACATCATAGCGTGCGCTGAGGTAGCCGCGCATGTCCTTGATGGCACGGTCTTCGCAGATTTCGATGATTGCATCATCGTTGCGGGTCAATGAATCCAGTGTTTCGCGATGGATACTGGCGTCATAATCTTCGAGGTTAATAAATTTGCTCATGGCTATAATCTTTTAGGGTTGCGGCGAGCATCGTGATGAATCACGGTCACCGGAACCAATTGTTGAATCTTCTTTTTAATGATGCAGTAGCCGCCCTCCACACAGTCGGGGCCGTCGGCGGGGAACTTCAATCGCAGGGTAAATAACTTGAATTGGTCTTCCAGGCGCTTCATGTGTGGATTATCCCTTTCCGCTTCGTTGAAGATGAGATTGCCTTCACGGTTCAATGGTTCCAGATTGGCTTCGATACGAGTGGCTTTGTCGGTCTTCCGGGCTTCGTCAGGTTGGATGTACAGCTGTATATTCCGTTCCCTTCGTACCTTACCCACCAGTGGTTTGAATACCTGCTGGAAGAAAGGGTCTTGCAACTTATTGTTTTCCATATAGCAATACACTGGTACTTTGCCGCCCACGTACTCCTGTAACTGCACATACCAGTCGATAAACTCAGCATTCAGTCCGCGATCTAAGAAAGGTTTGATAACGTAAAGTTTCGAACCGATCATACCCAACAGGATACAACTTTTGGTACTGCTGTTCTTACTTTTGTTTTCACCCGGTGCGGGGTCACCATAGATGGCTAAAAATTGAAACTTTTTCAGAGATGGAATTTTGCCGTAAGTGATGTCCTTGAAGACTTCGCCTTCAGTGACAGGATTATTATAGTATTCTTTCTGTGCACTGGCAGCACTGATTTTACGCAGAACGGTATCAATGTGTTCTTCGGTGTTCTTCTCCGGCCAGGTACTATGTCCGTCCTTATCGCGGATATTCACAATATCATGATGATCGGCAAGGGTGGCGGCGCGTGCCACACAGCAATCGCGGGCAATGAGATTTCCGCACCATACGATCAAGGTGGGTTCGCTGATGGAGCGAGTGGCATAGAAAGCCTGTTCGTACCATTCCCATTTCTTGTTCACAATGTCCGGGTTGCGGCATTCTTCATCGGTGTCAAAGTCATCAACCAGCAATATATCCGGTCGTACAGCTTCATTACGACTACCACGGGGAGCGTTGCCGGCGCCAATAGCCCGGAAGGCACATCCACATTTGGCTATGAATTCGGTATCTGTCCAGGAACTGATATTTGTCTGTTCACCGTAGTATGCCTTGATGCGTCCGTTAGCTTCGAAGTTAGCACGGTAAGGGGCTAATAATCGTTTAGCACTGTCTTGTGTGGCACTTGCCAGCATTACATTTTTTTTCTTTTTTGTCAGGGCAAGATACATCACGCAGAACATGACTATTGTACTTTTCGCCAGCTCACGGCTCCATGATAACACCTCATACCATTCGTCATTATTAAGAATGCGACTGATAGCTTTCTTATGGAAAGGCGCAAATGGGTACTTGGCATATTTCGGGAAAAAGAATTGAATCCATTCCACAGGATGTGCTTCCAGATAGAGCCGGTGTTTCTCCCGTTCTGCCTGGCTCATACTTACGTCCACTGGGGTGGAGTTGCTGATATCCGTTTTATATTCCTCCCAGTTGAGAAGTGCGTTTTTTTCTTCCTGTTTCATGATAGGCTGTCTTTAATGAACTTATCCCACAGAGTGGTCACTTCCTTTGCCTTGTCCAAGTCAATGGGGCGAATCCATTCAATGAAGCGCATGCCCACGTTCACCAGGTCGGTGATGCCCACATCTGTTTCCATCTTCTTGATGGCGGCTGCCAGTTTGCCCAGCGTGTCGGCCTCGGCACAAGTGGCGAAGCGTTCGCCTTCCGGGCGGGAGAGGATAAGGTTGTTCAGTTCCATCACCTGCCGGTGCAAATTCGCTATCTGTTGCTCGCGCCCCAGCGTGAGACCTACCTTCATCTTTTCCCATTCCTCTGCCGCCATCCACCGGATAATGGTCTGGCGTGATACACCCACTTTGTCCGCAACTTCCTGTTGCGTCAAGTTGTCCTTCAGGTAGAGTGTACGGGCATAGTCCTTTTTTTGTTTTGAAGTCAATTCGGCCATACAATAATCTTTTAGAATTTACGCAAAGTTCATTACAGCATCCGGGAATGGGAAAAAAGCGCGGAGTGGGTGCAAACAATGCCACAGCGCCTGCGCATTTGCAGGAAAGCGTTACATAGTTTTTTGTGCGGTTATCCTTATAGCCATAGCTTTGCGGCAAATAATCCGAACAACGTATGACAATTAAAAATATACTGAATGAAAAAACTGCCAGCCTGCTGCTTTACGGAGAAATCAGCGACGAAGGCGGTAACGGCAAGATTGCCAGCCGGGACGTTGTGAACGAACTGATGTACCTGGACGGCAACTATGAGAACCTGAATATCCGGATCAACTCTGTTGGCGGTGACGTCTACCCCGGCATCGCCATCTTCAACGCCATCCGTCAGTGCCGGAGCAATGTCACGATCTATATTGATGGCATTGCCGGCAGTATCGCCGGTGTCATTGCTCTTTGCGGGAAGCGCGTAGAGATGAGCCGTTATGCGCGGATGATGCTGCACAATGTATCCGGTAGCTGTTTTGGCAACAAAAAAGACTTGCAGGATATGATATCCACTATTGAAAGTTTGGAAGATACCATTGCCGAGATTATCGGCACACGCAGTGGAAAGGATAAGGAAGAGGTGAAAAATATCTATTTTGATGGTACCGACCATTGGCTGAAAGCCGACGAAGCGCTTGAACAAGGGCTGATCGACGCCATCTATGATGTGGAGCCTATTCCCGAAGAAAGTTCCACGGACGATATTTACCGCATATTTACTAACCGGCTGGAGCTGGAGCAACAGCCACAAAACCCTGATAAAATGAAACTGGAAGATGTTAGAAAAATTCCCCGCTTTGCCAACTGTGCCGATGAAGCGGCAGTGATGGTCATGCTTGGCGAAACAGCCCAGAAAGCGGACAAGGCCGACGACCTGGAAAAGGAGAACGGCGAGCTGAAAGAACAACTGCAACAGCAGGAGGAAGAACGCATTGAGACCACCGTGACGGAAGCCGTAACCGACGGACGCATCGGTGCCGATCAGAAAGATACCTATAAGAACATTCTGAAAGCCGACTTCAAGAATGGCATGAGTGCCTTGAAGGCATTGAAACCGAAGAAGCTGCTGAAGGACAAACTGGAGAACGGGAAGCCGGAAGGCAATGAAAGTCCCTGGGAGAAGAAACAACGGGAAATTCGCGAGTCCAATCGCCGCCCGTAATTAGTAACTTGTAATTAGTAATTGGTTATGATCCCGGTCAAGAATCCCAAGAACGCCAAATTAGGCGGCTCTTCCTATTTCGGAAAGAACGTAGGTAGCAGCGTACGTAGTGCGGGCAGTGCTCCGCAATTGCGTGGAAAACAGAAAGTGAAGATGTGATGCGCACGGCGCGAATGAATAATTAATAATTAAAGAATTAAAAGACAATGGCAATTCAAGGATTGAATACCACCAACTATGGTGGCGAAGTACTCGAACATGTGCTGACCCTCGCCGCTACGGGTAATGAGTTGGTCAGCAAGGGGCTCATCATGGTGATTCCCGGAGTGAACAGCTCCATCAGCATCCCTCGTGTGAAATCGAACAAGATGCTCCAAAAGCGTAAAGAAGACCCGCAAAAGGCAGACAGCAAGGGCGACTTCACCTACAGCGAAAAGAAGTTGACGCCTAAAGACATGATGGCGTTCACGCTCTTTAATCCTCGTGCTTTCGAACATATCTGGCGGCAGTATCAGCCGACGGGAGACCTTGTGTTCCGTCAGTTGCCTCCCAATATCCAGAGCCTTCTGTTGAATGAACTCTTGAAACAGGTAGGTCACGAACTTGGCTACCAGTATATCAATGGCAAATATGAAGACGGTTCCGACGACTCTCTGTTGCTGGACGGCATCTTGACGCAGGCCGCTAAGGATGCGGATGTGGTAAAAGTGAAGACTGTAGGAACTACCATGCTGCAACGCCTGAAAGAATTGCGCACCTCGATTCCAGTGACTATGCGCAACAATCCGAATCTGCGCATTCTGATGAGTGTGGAAGACTTCGACACTTACGATGACGAACTGACACAGCTCGCCAATAAAGGCGCGGCACCTACGGACATCAACCAGGAACGCTACAAAGGAATTTCTTTTGAAGTGTTGACCCAATGGCCACAAGGTCTGGTGGTAGCCACCATTTGCGACAGTGGTCTGAACGGTAACCTCTTTGCGGCCGTCAACCTTCAGGATGATGAGAACGTGATCCAGATTGATAAATGGGCGAACGCCAGCGAACTCTATTTCTTCAAGATGCTGATGAAGGCGGACACGCAGATCGGCTTCGGCGAAGAGTTCATTGCGTTGGACTGGAGAGTTGACGGGGCATTCAAACCTGTAGTAGAAGGATAGGAGGCGAATTTATGGCAAAGAAAATACTTGTAACGGTCGTTGTCCTGATGGCATTTCAGGACAAGTTTGACCATAAGACACAGTATGCTCCGGGCACGGAACTGCAAGTGGAAAAAGAACGTGCGGACGATCTGGTAAGCCGCGGGCTTGCCAAGGTGAAGGAAGAAGACCCGCCAAAGGCACCGACTGATAAAAAAATGAAAGTGGAGAAACCTGCCGAAACTCCTGCATCGGGTGAAGAGGCAAAGGTAGCGGAAGTTCCTCCGGTTGATAACCCTGAAAATAAACAGGAAGATGAGTCGGGGTCTGAGGAATAACAATCCGGGTAACATCCGCCTGTCACGGACCTTGTGGCAGGGGGAGGTTCGTCCCTCTCAGGATCAGGCATTCTGCCAGTTCCGCAGCATGGCCTATGGCTACCGAGCTTTGATAAAGTTGTTGCAGAACTATCGCCGGATGAACGGCTGCCGCACGATATCGGACTTCATTAATCGTTGGGCCCCTCCGGTGGAAAACAATACATCGGGTTATATCAGCCGAGTGTGCCGTGAGATGCAGGTACCTGCCAGTCATGTGCCTGATGTGAGGGATAAAGGAACAATGTGCGCTTTTGCGGCCGCGATCTCACAGGTGGAGAACGGTGTACCGGCGGTGATGGCGGACGTGCAGGCAGGCTGGAACTTACTCTGAGCAAATTCAATTGTAAATCATAAAATCGTAAATAAATGGACTCTTTGATGCAGATACTTGGCTATATCTTTCCCGCAGGACTGGGAACGGCCTTGGGAGCGACTTTCGGGTGGTTCCTTAACCGCCGACTGTCCAAAGTCCGTCAGGGAAGCGATATTGATGCCGCCTATCTGGACAACATCAACATGCTCCGTGACGAACTTATAAAAATTCAAGATGAAAACAGAAAACTCTACAGGGCCATCGCACGTCTGGATCGTACTGTTGCGAAAGCTACTTCCTGTCGCCATTGGGATAATTGCCCTATCCGTAACGAGTTGCAGAAGTCCGGGCAGGATGACAGCCACCCGCTATCTAAGCGACAGTCTGCAAAGCGTAAGACAATCCGTTCTGACCCTCCTGCCCGTTCCGGCCAGCGAAGCGCGGACGAAGTTGCCGATGAACCAACTGGCTGCATTGCCGGAAGGCGCGGGGTATAGTACCCGCAGTGGTCAGGCCACTGCAAGCGTGGTACGTGGAAAGGGAGATACATTGATAATTACCTCCACCTGTGACAGCTTTGCACGGCAAGTCATACTGTTGAAAGAAGAACTAACACGTATCCGCAATGAAACCATCGAAGAAGTTGAAGAACCGCCTCCGTGCAGTCCTACAGGCTGGCAATGGTTTTGGATACGAACAGGACAAACGGCAGCCGTCGTAGTCCTTTTAATCCTTATTTACAGGCTCTTTAAACGGCGCCTGAATAAATCATAAATTATAAATCATAAATCAAAACATTATGGCAGTAAAAGAGAATAACGGACTGGTTTACGGCGTAGGTGAACTAAAGTTCAACAACAAGAAAATTGGCTGGATCAGTCAGGACGGTTTATCTCCGAAGGGTGAGGCGAAACAGACTACCCCCATTTATGCCGCGCAGGTTCAGGATGGCCCGGTAGATGAGATAACCAGTAATCCTGGTACCACCGCTTTCGGCTTCAAGCTTATCCAGTTGACCCCGGAGATTTGCAAGGAACTGTTCGGTGGCACGGTTGCGACAAAGGATGGTGCTTATGAACCGCCCACCGACTTCAAGGACTTAGAAGGACCGTTCGAAGTAGAATGCGTCAGCGGTCACAAGATTGAGATACCCCGCGCCAAGATGAGCGGTGAACTCGCCGATTCTATCAACATGAGTGGAGTGCTGAGCTATGACTGCACGGTGAAATGCCTGAAGCCCTTGGAAGAAGGCCAAGCACGTTACCGCATCATTCCACCGCAGACAACTGAAGGGTAACGTATGGAACAGACGGAACAATTGAAGGCTTCCGCTTTGATGCTTGATATGGGTGTGGCGATCCCCGTCCGCCCATTCAGGTTTCTGTATCGCAAACGGAAACCTCACAGCTTGATTATGCGGACGCCGGGACTGGGCGGAATGATCCGAATCAGCAATCTCTATTTACGCATGGGTGTTTCTCATGAGGAAATGAAGGAATATACCTGCGAACAGAGTATGAAGTTGGTGGCGGAACATGGAAAAACAATCAGTCGTATAGTGGCGCATGCCTTGGTCAGAGGCCCGCTGCTTGGCAGGTTGCTGAATCGCCTTGTAGCCTGGTGGCTTCGCTGGTACGTGCATCCCTTGTTTTTGCAGGAAGCGATGTATCAATTGGTGACTATGATCGACCCGAAGTCTTTTCAGACTACTATCAGCTTGGTGGAAACGATGAATCCGATGAAGCCGAATCTGAGCCATTCCAACAGCGGGAGTTAAAGGGGTATACAGAAGCTCCTCATAGCCCGTTCGGGTTAATCTGGCAAGTGGCTACGGCTACCGGCTGGAGTATAGATTATATATTGTGGAAAGTTCCTTATCCTATGCTGCTGCTTATGGCAAAAGACGCTCCGCACTATGTTTCGGTAGAAGAACAGAAGAAACGGCAGTACAAGACAATGATGAATAAAATGAAACGGGCAAGCGGTGTAGGTAAAGACCCGGTTGCCTTCTTCCAAACCCATATATCTGAAAAATAATGGAACCTGTAGAACTCACTATTATCACCCGGAATAAAACAAAAGAGGGATTGGATGAAATCGTTCGGGATACCTCAAAAGTAGGCCAGACCGTAGAACAGGTAACGGCTGACTTTCAGGCGCGCATGAACGAACAGAGCAATGCTGTGAAACAGGTGGAAGCGGATATCAGGTCACTGGAGAAGCAACTGGAGAAAGCCTCTCCTGGCAAGGCGAAGATGGAATTGACTGCCGATCTGGAAGCCGCAAAAAAAGTGCTTGCCGAGGAAAAGGGAGAGCTTGCCTTGCTGGAGAAGCAGGTGGAGCAGACCAGTCAGAAGCATATTATGCTCCGTACAGAAATCCGTAACCTGAAAGAACAGATGTCGGGAATGACAGAAGGGACACAGGAATATGCTGAAGCCATGCAGCGGCTTGGAGAGATGCAGGATCGCATGGGGGACATCAATACGCAAGGACGAATATTCAGCGATGACAACAAGAATATAAAGGCTACCATGGATGCCGTATCCGGTTTGACCGGTGCAATGACTGCCGGTGTCGGCGTGGCTTCCCTCTTTGGAGTTGAACAGGAAAAATTGGCAGAGATACAAACGAGATTGCAGGCCGTGATGGCAATCACCATGGGCGTGCAGCAAGTTGCCAATACGTTGAATAAGGACAGTTACTTTACGCATGTGTTGCTGACTGGAGCCAAGAATATGCTGACGGCAGCCAATACGAAGTTGGCTGTATCGTTAGGTATTTCTAATGTGGCAGCAAAGGCTTTGATGGCAACATTGACATTGGGATTGTCAGCTGTTATAACTGCTCTCATAGTATTGTGGGACAAATATAGTGACCGGACTAAAAAAGCACAAAAAGCAGTAAATGACGAAATAGATAAAACAAAACTGTCCCTTCAACAAATATCTGATGATGTGGATTTTGACACCCGCATTGCAGAAGCTGCCGGGAAGTCAAAAAAAGAATTGATAGAGCTTCGCAAAGAAGCTGCCAAAACAGCTTTGGCCCTGGCTGATGCTTTTTTCGCTGAAATTAATGCCAAATTTATAAAAGGGGATGCCACCAAAGAACAACTGGATGCAGCCCGCGAAAACTCAAAAAGTGCCTGGGGTAATTATAACAAGACCATGCAGGACGCTATTGTCTATGATTATGAGGAGCGTACCAATAAAAAGAAAAAAACATCCGGCAATGAAGAAAAAGCGGAGGACATTGCCAATGCCGAACTTAAAGCCCGTCAGAAAATAAACGATATGACCCTCGCCTTGATGGAAGAAGGTGAAGCAAAGAAAAAGGCACTTGCCCGGAAACAGTTCGATGATGAACTGGCACGCATAGATCAGGAAGAGCGCGAACGGTTGAAAGCCTTACAAGCAGCACAGAAGAACGGAATGACCGTAACACCGGAACAGGTGGCTACGGTAAAAGGGCAGGCAAAGCAGCAACGTGACCTTGCCGGTGAGCAATACATCAAAGATTTCTTTAACCTGGAAAAGGAGTATGCGGATAAGAGTAAAAAGCTGAAGGCGGAAAAGATACAGGCTCTCATTGAATATAATAAGGAGTACGGCACCTATGAGGAAAAACGCCTTGCCATTGAGATGGAATTTAATGAAAAACTGAATGATATCATGGAAAAACGCAAAAAAGCCATTGAGGACGGTGATGCGGATACTGTAGAAATGATGGATATCGCTCAGGCAAAAGCGACCAAAGATAAAGGCAAGGCACTCATGGGGCTGGATTATGAACAACTGAAACAATCCCCTGATTATGTCCGTGCTTTCGAGAATCTAAAAGAAACTTCATCAGAGACGCTTAAATCCTTACTGTCTCAGTTTGAAAAAGCCAAGCAGACGGCCGCCGAAGTCCTGTCACCTGACCAACTACGGGAATACACTACCACCATTCAGGATATTATGACTGAACTGGACGAACGTAATCCTTTCCAAGCGCTTGCCGACCGGAAGAAAGAACTGGCGGAGGCCGAGAAAGAACTAGCAGAAGCAAAAAAGAATCTTGATAAGGTCAATTCGGGTGGACAGGTAGTTACCGGTATGTCCTATAATCAGGGTACTGGGAAGATTGATAAAACCTATCTGTCTTCTGCCGAAGCACTTGAAAAGTATAATAAAGCTAAGGATAAGTCTGTAAAGGCCAATGCCAAGGTGCAGGTTTCTGAGCAGAAAGTGACTGATGTCATAGATGATTTGTCCCAATCCATTTCTGAAATAGGAAATGCCATTGGTGGTCGGGCAGGAGAAATTATTGGACTGATAGGTGATATCGGCGAATTTGCCATGACGGCAATGAATGGAGTTGAAACAGCATCTCAAACAGCATCATCTGCTATCAGGGCAGTAGAAAGTGCGTCTGTCATTCTTGCTATCATTAGCGCTGCCATTCAAGTAGCAACAAAGATAGCCAGTTTATTCAGTAGTAATGATGCTGAAGAGAGAAGACAATATATAGAGCAGTTGAATGCTGTTGCGGATATTTATGACAAAATTATAGATAAGCAAAAGGAGAGTATAAAGTTTGGGTATGGCTTTGGTGCTATTGAAGCGGCAAGGAAAGCTATGGAGGACCTTAATAAGCAAACTGAACAATACAGAAAAATAGCCGAAGTGGCTGGTCAGGAAAAAGGTGGTGGAGCTTTGTCATATAAATATTGGGATGAGTACAAAAAAATATTGGAGAAATTCAATATATCTGGTGGAGGGTCAAAATTAACGGGTATTGATACCAGTGGACTGGCTACTTTAACGGGAAAACAACTTGAAGAAATACGGGAAAGTTATATAGAAATATGGGCTGCCCTTCCTGAAGAGCAACAGAAGGCTTTAGATGCCATCATCGAAGCTGAGGAAAAAGGCAAGGAAATAATAGAAGAATGGCAGGAAGCAATCACTGGAATATCATACGATAGTTTCTATACTGAATTCATAGATGTGTTGTCTGATATGGATACATCTGCCGAAGATATGGCAAAAAACTTCGGCGAGTATTTGAGAAAGTCTATCATTGCTTCTATGGTTGCAAAAAACTTCCAGAAAGATATCAACGCATTGTATGATATGTGGGTGGCTGCTGGGGATGGCAAATCTGCCGGTGGCATTGAAATAACAGAAGATGAGGCGAAAGCCATTCAGGAAAAGTATAAGGAATTGGTAGAGGCCATGACTCAGGCCAGAGATAATATGAGTGAAGCTTTCAATTGGGAAAGCTCCTCCGAAAGCCAGTCTGGACATGCAGGAGCTGTAACGACTATTACTGAGGAGACTGCCGGTAAACTCGAAGGTATCGGGATTTCAATACAGACTCACGTCATCAGTATGGATGACAAGATGACTGATATCTCGCAATATGCCTATGAAGCTATTGGCATACTCAACCTTATTGCAGAAAATACAGCCTTCTGTAAATTCTTGGAAGATATTGCGGATGCTATTGAGAAAATGGAACGTGACGGAGTAAAAATGAAATGATATGAAGATACTGGAAGGATTAATCACCATTAATGGTATAGACATATATAAAGAGTATAATGTTTTTCTGGCGGAAGATAATGGTGCCAGTCATACCAATTATGGCGAATTGTTGAAGGTGCCGGCCATGAAAGCCTATACAACTGTTACGTTTCGTGAGGAAAACGGAGAGCGTCTACCTGATACTTTGCCGGAGCCACATTATGAAGCTCGTGATGTTACACTGCAATTCGGTCTTCTTGCTGACACGAAGGAAGAGTGGTACCAGAAGTTCATGACTTTTCAAACTTTTATTAAAAGCGGCTGGTTGGTTTTCTCTCTTCCGGAACTGGGAACCAGCTACCGGATGTACTTTAAGAGTTGTACTAACCATCAAATGATTACCTCTTTTAAAATAGGTGGTAAGATTTACGGAAAAATGAAGATGAAGTTCCGTGAACCAAATCCTTATATAGCAATAGACTCTTTAAACAATAATTAAATGCTATTCAAATGAGACTGAATATCTATAATCAGAATGCAGAACTGAAGTTGACGGTGGGTACGTCTTCATCATCAACCTGGAATAATGAGTTGATGGCGGAGAATGCCATATCCGTCTCATTCACGCATCCTTTTTATGTTCCTCTGGATGTGAACGACTATGTGCTGTTATCGGGAGTAAAGTTCAGTATCAATAAGGAATATAAGCCCAAACAAAAGTCCACCCTGGAGTACACCTATTCCGTTAAATTCTATGGCCCGGAACATGATGCACAGCGGGTGATGTATCTGAACCTGACGGACGGGCAGTATGAACCTCAGTTCAGCCTTGACGGCACCCCACGTGCACATCTGGAAAAATGGATAGAGAACATGAACCGTATCTACGGGCGTGATGTCTGGAGCATCGGCGAGGTAGTGGAGAAGCCCGGGCAGACCATTGAATATAACAATACCACTTGCTGGGATGCGCTGGCATCCATATCCGAAACCTTTGAAACGGAATGGTGGGCGGACGGCTATGTGATGAACTTTTGCCGCTGCGAACGTGGTGAGCAGGTGCAGCTTGGATATATGCAGGGGCTTACCTCATTGACGCAATCGGAAAACGAAAGTGACGTCCAGTTCTTTACCCGGCTGATTCCGTTGGGATCAACGAAGAACATAGATCGTAGTCGTTACGGTTACACCCGCCTCCAATTACCGGACAAGTCGAAGTATGTGGATCGTAACACTCAATATGGACTGTATGAACATGTGGAAGAGTCTGCCTTTGCCGAAATCTTTCCGCATTATACGGGTACTGTGACCACTGTACGGCACGAAGAGAAGACGGATGACGAAGGTAAAAAGTTCACGGTGTATTACTTCCATGACGAGGGTATGCAGTTTGATCCCAACCAAAGTGAAATAGCCGGATTAGAAAAACGCATCTCTTTTCAACCTCCTGCCGACCTTGCCGGGCATGGGGACTCGGAGAACGGGAACTACTGGTTCGATGCTAAGTACAATTCAGCGACGCTGGAATGGGAAATCATCAATATATACCCAGCGGATGACATGCAGATACCGGGCGGAAATCTTGTTCCGAAGCCGGGCGACACGTATATTCCCTGGAACTTCAGCATGCCGCCATCGTATGAAGTACAGGCGGAGCTTGACTATGAAGCCGCCGTGAACAGTTTCCTTGAAAAGTACAGTGAAGATGTCAGCAAGTATGGCGGTGATACGGACTATATCTATATAGATACTCGCAATGTGCCGTTACAACTGGGGCAACGTGTACGGTTATCGAGTGACAAGTACTTCTCTGCCATGGGCGGGCATTTCGACACGCGCATGACGAAGGTAGTCCGGAAGCTGGATAATTTATCCATGGCCTCTATCGAATGTACCAATCAGGTGGGCAAGGGCTGGAAGCGTGTGGTGGAACAAAGCTTGGCGAACCTGCAATATATTGTTTCTACTGTTAGCTCAGGAAGTTCGAGCGGTGGCGGTTCATCATCGGGTACCGAGGTGTCGGATAAGCTCAAACAGGACATCCTCGTAAATTCGAGCAATGTCGGTTATCTGAAGAGCGGCGATGTGGTGTTGGCCGGGCAAACCTGGGAGAAGATTCTGCGTAACATGTTGTATAAGCCGTTGGGGGCCGACCTGAAGAGTGTTATATCAACCTCTACTGATGTGGAATACGGCACGCAGAAAGGTTACATCACTTATACAGCCACACGCAACGGGCAAGGTGCCATGAAAGAAGCCTATTATGATGACAAGAAAGAGAATAAGCTCAACTTTTCAGCTGAGAATGCAGGAAAGCAGGAGGCTGTCCGGCAATTATCAGGTATATATACCGACAGGGAGACATATAAGGCTACGGTAGTCTATGGTGCCAGCGCGGACGGTGCGTTGCCGGAAAAGGAGTTGACTAATACGATTAGCGTGAATGTGCGCAGGAAATGGTTTGCGGGAGTGGTTAGCTCCATTCCTAAAACCTCAGATGAAGTGCGTGCATTGAAATATAGTGGTCTTTATAAAGGTGCCGGAAATTATACATTCGATGCAACAGACTGGAAGATGGTCGCAATCTGTTTCCCAGAAGGAGCTAATTTATCAAAACTGAGCTTTAAAGGATATATAGCAGATTTGATTCCCGGCGATGGAACATTGAAACTGGCAGATTCGGTAATGGTGAAGGGAGCGAATGATACTACTGCGGTAAAATACAATGTTTGGTACGTCAAATCTGCTATTGTGAATAATGTAACGAATAACGGAACAATAACAATATCTTGATATGGCAGGAATAATCAATACTGGAAGCCCCTACACAGGTTCAATCAAAAGAACGAACCCTAAGCCGCTTGATTCATCAGAGGTCATAGATTCGATGGAAAATGCAAAAGTCTATGCCAGAAACACCAATGGAGAAGATGTGCCGTATCCTGGACAAATAATAGTGGTAGAAGGCAAACCTTATATCTTGAAGATTGACGAGAAAATGCCTGATGATAGCGCAAATGAAATCTTCCATTGTTATCTTGATCCGATTGGTGGAAATCAAGATAATGATGACCGGTATGTCCGCAAAGATATAGCCGAGACTATTCAGAAGCTGATGACCTTTTTGGAAGGCATCAATGTGAAAGGTACTGCTACACTTGAAGAGATCACTTTGCTAAAGAATATTGTATCGAAGAACTTTGCTGCCGGTGGTAGTGGCTTTGGCATCTATCAGGACGCGGATGGAAACTATCATCTGGATATTGACTTCGTGGATATCAGGAAGAAGCTTAATGTAGAAGAGATACAGGTCCAGCGTTCAACCTATATTGGCGGAAAACAATATAACACGGCTGCTGGTATCATCTGTAAAAAAGTGGAGGATATAGGCGCAAGTTACAGATGTTATTTTAGCACAACAGATGCTGAGGGTAGGACAGTCAGGAATACTTTTGCGGTAGGCGACCTGGCGATCAGTGAGACTTTTGCCTTAAAAACCGGAACAACTTTTTATTGGCGTTACGTGAGTGGCTGTGGCGATGACTACATCGACTTATCCAAGACAGATTGCGCATCCGGAAGTGATGTGCCTGCGGTGGGAGACAATATAGTACAGTTGGGCAACCGGACAGATACAAGCCGTCAGGGTGCAATTGTCTGGGACAGCGTAACGGCAGGAGGCCCTTATGTGCGGATATATAATGGAATTGGAGCCGACGGGACTTATACGATGCCGAAACCGTTAATTGATTTCAATACGGTACTGAGCGAAATCGCGGCCAAGTTCGTTAACCAGGCTACAGGGAAGGATATCGACGAAACCATTGAAGACTTAAAGACTGATGTAGACCTTGTTAAGGAGCAAACGGATAAGGAGTACACACTTTGGTTTTTTGATTACGAACCAACACTAAGTAACATACCAGCTTCTGAGTGGACTACAGACGCTTTGAAAACGATGCACGACCAAGACATGTTCTATAACCGTTTGACTGGGAAAGGTTATCGTTTTGAAGCAGGGGCTTGGAATGAAATTACTGACCATCTAACGTTAAAGGCTTTGGAGGATGCCGCCAAAGCGCAGGACACCGCAGATGGCAAACGACGGGTATTTGTGGAGCAACCTACAAAAGATTCGGAATATGATGTCGGTGATCTTTGGGTAAATGCTAACTATAGTAACGGCACGATTACTTATAAGAATGATTCCCTTGTCTGCAAGACCGCCAAGGTTAAAGGAGCTGCTTTTAGTATTTCTCATTGGGAACCTTCGTCTACTGCTACGACGGCATATCTTGAAAATCTTGGAGACCGGATATTAGCTGCCGTGAGTGATGCTGATGACGGTATTGCTGCTGCCAAGGAACTTGCCAACCAAGGAATAAATGACGCCTATGCCGCAGCGCAGTCAGCTTTGAATGCATTAGGTATTGCACAGAGTGCCCAAAGTACTGCCGATAAGAACACTGCTGCCATTCAAGTGACGAAAGATTCTATATCTGCATTGGTAGAAGGCATTCACTTTGATTCAAAAGGTAATATAACTAATATTGATACATCTGGTCTGGTTACGACGGATGACTTCAATGTGCTGCTTTCGAAGAAGGTCAACTTTGATAGCGGCGGACATATCACCAATATCAGTACCTCCGGTCTTGTCACTGAGGCCGGCTTTGCACAGATGTTCTCGGATAGGGCCGAGTTTGACGGCTATGTAAAACGCGCTGAAATCAGTACTTTCATTACGGAGGATGACGCGGGACGTTTGATTTCGAATGCGACGATATCGGCAGATCAAATTAGGTTTAATGGCAATATTGTGGCGAATAATACTTTCGTTGTAGACACAGAGGGTAACTTGACACTGAATAATATCATAGCTAATGGATTTATAAATGCAACAAGTGGATATATCGGGGGACTCCGTATCAATGAGAACAGTATAGGCCTTCCTGATGAATCTTATCCGTTGGATGTTCACTGTATGAACCTATCTATGGAGAGTCTAACCTTTGTATATGGGGAAACTCTGAATGTAGGTAATACTATTTATCGTCTATTATCTAACACCAGTTTGGGAGCGGGCTATATCGATATTAATGTCAATGATGTCCCTTCTGTAACTTCGACTATTGCAAAACTTATTGCTGGTAAGTATGGTCTAAAAGTGTCTACAACTGGCGTTTTTAAAACTGCGGATGGTGGTGTAACGTGGAATAGTATATAACATTATCTATAAGAATATGAAAATCAATTTTAGAAAAATCGAAGCGCAGACCTCGTTCGAAGGTGGAAAGCAAACCTTCGATGCTGCCGAGACAGTCGGCAATGAAATGATGTACAACGGCAGTATCCTTCTGGATATCGGGTTTGAAGACCTAGCAAAAGCTATCTACTATTCAAAAGATGCAGTGGAAGTTCCGGAACGCTACTGTAAAGCTCTTGAACTTGTCGTTAAGAACTCGCGTCTTATTGCGGCTGTGAAACGAGAAATAATAAATCAGCTAAACGGTAAGTAATGGGATACATCAAGTTTGTTTTGAGCCGTACAACGGATGAGCAAGGTAATACTACTTATGCGCGTATCAGCCGTATTGAAAGTGATATGGCTGATACAAGTATGCTTGAAACGAACCTGATAATGCATGCGCTTTCCGCTCCTGGTGGAAAGGTAGAGATAAGTACGGACTTCATTCTGGATTCCGGCAGGTTGGATAATGATTATTTAGGATAGTATGGAAGAATTGAATAAGAGATTTGTCAAGGGCAATGTGCTTAAGGCTGAGGAGTTGAACGAGGTAGTAGGTAAGATTAACGAGCTTATAGGTGCACAGATTGTTATCGGTGAAACGGTAGGTACTGCGTATGATGGTGCCGCCGGTGCTGCGTTGGAACAGACCGTCCGTGAACTGGCTGGCGGAGCTGGAACGATGTATAGTGTCTATGTGCGCAATAATATGTCTTCCCTTGGCTTTGCCTCCCAATATGGTGAGAAGTGTATTCTTGACTTTACTTTCGTCTCCCAGTATCGGGATGATATCAGCGAGCCATATAAACCTACCGGAGAACTTGGCTTGTGCACCATTATGATGAAGAACTCGAAGTTTGCAGACTTTACCGTTGTGAAGCAAATGGAAGTGTCTTCCAATGTATCCATTAAACAGGATATTGCCGAGTGGTTATCTTCCGGAAGTAATAATATCAAGATTACCATTAAGGGCGAGAACACCGACCAGACGACGGCGCCTGTGACTTATACAGTGCAGTTGACTTCACTGGGCGTCAGTGCCCCGAACTTCGCTTGGTGGACTGCTTTCGCCGGAGATATCGCTATCCCGATGATTGTCAACGGTAATATCAGCAAGATGCTGCATGTGACCGTCACCGGTGATGATTACAATCAAAGCTATACGCAAAATCTTGGAACGGCTGTATATCTCGATACGCCATACATCTATACGCTTCCGCATCCGGGAGCCACCGGCGTGTATAATGTGAGTTTTTACCTTTCGAACTCTGATAATACCATTCAGACGAAATCGGTATCTGTGAATATCATGTGCATCGCCACAGCCGGAGAAGCCGTGAAGTTGATGTGTGTGAATAACGTGGCCGACCTGCTTACCAACTGGCAGGATAACATTGTTTTTGATTATGCTATCTATGACGGTTCTGCCGCTCAGACAGACGCGCTGTTCTCCATCACGAAAGACGGTATGGAGGTGTATAGTTCGGAGAATGACACTATCGTGACGAATGCGAAGAATACTCTCACTTATCCGATGGAAGTGGATACGGATGACGATGCGAATTTCGATGTAGTTGTGTCCGTCACCAGTGGCAACAATAACCTGATTGAACCGATTACCCTGAATGTAAATAACTCCCTCGGATACTCAGCCACGGCAGGCGCAGCACTCTATATTAATCCCCGTACACGTAGCAACTCACAGTCTAACAGCCGTAGCATCGTCAACGAAGTGGATAAGTCGGTCATCCCCGTGACTTGGAACAACTTCAACTGGGGTAATGATGGTTGGGTATCTGATGATGATGGTGTGAAAGCCTTGAAGATATTTGCCCGGAGTTCCGCCGTGATAGATTATCAGCCGTTTGTTGTAGAAGCTGCCCGTCGGGGAAAGACCATTGAGATTGATTTCAAGGTGGAGAATGCTTCGGATGCCAGCAAGAACATTATTACTATCGCTGAAGGAAATGTAGGTCTGAAAGTGTCGGGCGAGAATATTTCTTTCTTCTCCCAATCCGAGCATGAAAGTAGTACGCAGGATGTTCCTATTGACAATGGCGTTCGCATCCGTCTTGCGGTGGTTATCATGCCTGATGCTTATGGAAATGCCGGGTTCAATATTGTCGCCATCTACATCAACGGAAAGAAGAACCGGCAGTATGCTTATGAGAGCAATGACTATTTCCGCAATGGTGGCAAGATAGTTCTGGGCAACGATTACGCCAACTTGTACCTGTATGGGTTGCGCGTATATGATTCGGCGCTGACCTCGGAGGCCGTACAGAAGAATTATATCAATCAATTGGTAACAACTGATGAGAAACAGACAGAGAAGAGTATCAACCAAGTGCTGGACGGTGAAGGGGTGAATATTGATTTCAATGCCACGAAGATGCTGTACAATGTGTTTGTCGTTGACCAGCCTTTCCCGAACCTGAACAACCCATCGGGCGTAGCGGGAAATCTGGAAGTCTTCTTCAAGGATAAGCCCGAACGGAATTTCACGCTTACCAATCTGCTTGTAGAGGGTCAGGGAACCTCATCAAAGAAATATCTGGAGTGGAACATCCGCTTCAAAATGAAAGGATTGAAAGACGCTGAAGGCAATAAGATAAACTCCATTGCCACGTATGCGGACGGGACTACCGATAAGAACAAGGTACTCATGTTCGACGGTGTGCCGAAGTCCGGACGTCTGACTGCCAAGAAGAACTGGGCAAGCTCCATGCAGGACCACAAGGCCGGTTCTGTAGCTGCCTATAATGACTTGTATAAGGAAATAGGTATGAAGAATGAGGCGATGACCACCGATCCGCAGATACGCGTTGCTGTGTATCAGGAACCGTTCATCGGATTCTCCAAGTCTGTCAATGAAGAAGGTCAGGATGTATACACTTGCATGGGAGAATTTACGTTCGGACCCGACAAAGGAGATGATCTTTGTTTCGGATATGACATAGAAACTTTCCCTGCCTTGCTATCTGTAGAAGGTTCGGATAACGCTCCGCTGGGGGCTTTGTTCCGTGTTCCCTGGAACATCCATAAATCATACTGGGCATATAATCCTGATGAGGAAGCTTTCCAATATAATAATACCAATTGCTGGGACTTCGATGCCGGAGAACTGAACGCCGATGAAACAGAACCACTGTCTGCACAGAAATGGATAGATGCGTATAATGCCGTATATGTCTGCAACAACCGTATCCGCCCATTCAATGGAACGCTGGCTGAACTGAATGCCTCCATAGTTGAATATCGTAGTACAGGTTATGAGTATTGGATTGCCAAGGCCGGTGATGCTAACCTTTATAATCTCTATTATTACGAGGCGGCGGAAGGTAAGTTCATTCCTTCCGATATCGGTAATGGCCAGATCAATCTAAAAACGCAGTTGGCGGCATACCTTGCATCCGACCTGTCTGCATTTACAGCCGACCAACTGAATGAGCTGTTCATCAATTCCCGCGGGCAGCTATTCCGGACGACTGCGCCAAATTACTTCGACATCAACGATGCTGTATTCCATCATAACTTTGTTGAGTTCACAGCCGGAACCGACCAGCGGGCGAAGAATACCTATCCGTATAGTTTTTGTCAGGAAGGGAGCAAATGGAGGTGGAGATTGGATGATGCCGATACCATCTTCCCGATAGACAATCAAGGTCAGGACCGTAAGCCGTATCATTGTGAAATGCATGATTATTACGACAACGGCCAACCTATTTGGAACGGTGAGACATCTGTCTTCTGGAATATGCTTGAACTTGCTTTCAGTGCTGAAATTACTGCCGGAATGCGCAAGATGTTCGCCGCAATGGAAGCACTGTGCGGCCAGTCTTCCGGTACTCCTTATGACAAGGCATATGCTTTCTACAAGAAATATTTCCTCGGAATAAAAGAGTATTTCCCGGCTACATTGGTAAATGCTGATGCCAAACGTTATGAGCTTGCCAAGATAGCTTATGATAATGATTCTTACAGCAATGATACCGACCCTATTACGCAGAGTCATGGTGACTTCTATTCGGCAGAAACGGCATGGATAAAGAAGCGTATCATGTATATTATGAGTAAGTATAATTATGGCTTATTCTCTGCCAATGGTACCGACACTATCATTGTACGTGCTGCCGGTGATTTGATAGACTATGATATCACTCCGGCTTTCGATATGTATCCCGCAATCGCTAACGGTACGTCCATCGTGTCGGGGAAACGCACTAAAGCCGGGGAGACATGCCGCATTACTATTGACCTTGGTGGTAGTGCCGACCAACAGAATGCGATTCAGGCTGCGAGCTGGTTATTGAGTATCGGAGACTGGCATAAGAAGAGTGTTTCCGGTACCATGGTGGTACGCGGAAGACGGTTGACAGAGCTTATCCTCGGTAGCAAGGAAGACAACGTAATCATTTCTATTACAGGGCTTACGCTTGCTGATTGTGGTAGTATGCAGAAGGTTCTACTTTCTAATATTGCCACATTGCAGGGTACACTTGATTTGAGCGCAATTATTAACATTCGTGAGATATATGCCGATGGAACCAACCTGAGCCAGATTAAGCTTCCGAATGGTGGCGGGTTTGAGGTTATCGAGTATCCGGCTAACAATAAATACATCACCTTCCGGAACTTCCCGATGCTGACAACAGAAGGTTTGAGAATCGGCCAGTGTGCGGTGAACATTACCGACTTCCTGATTGAGAATTGTCCGCTATTGAACCCTATGGCTATACTCTCGACTATTATTGAGGCGCAGCAGTCACAAGGTACTAACCATGTCTTGAAGCACATCCGTGCGGTCGGTTTCGAAGAGGAGTATTACACCGCTGACGCTCTCGATATGCTTGCAAAATTGGCTGACGGAAGCTACGAAGGTTTGTCGTCTGAAGGACTTGCCGGAGAAGACCCGATACCGGTGCTGGATGGTAAGATTACAGTACACTCCAAGTACTATCAGGACTCTGTGGATGCATTAAGAAAGATTTTCAACAGACTGAACCT
>OGZM01001041.1_pt1 | contig 26324 bp, 27 predicted proteins | sample 1576821 | NCBI WGS metagenome assembly OGZM01 (sample SAMEA3541491, study PRJEB24748) | human gut metagenome | biome: human gut; feature: human-associated habitat; material: faeces | place: China | collected 2012
TTAAAAATTATAAGTTTTGTAAACGTAAATTAGAATGATAAATTATAGTTTATATAAAAAATAACCCTGTAAAAACTTACAAGATTATCTTTAAAGAAAATATAAATGTTATTTTTTCATTGCCTCTTCAATCTCATTAAAGTATTTAGGCATTTTCTCTCCTAATCTTCTAGCTCCATCTTTAGTGATAACAAAATCTCCCTCATATCTCATTCCACCAAAGTCAGAGTACTCTTCAATCTTATCATAGTTTAAAAACTCTTGGAATTTTCCTGCCTCTTTCCATCTTTTAGCTAATTCAGGAATAAAATAGATTCCAGGCTCAATAGTGAAAACATACCCCTCTTTTAACTCTCTAGCAAGTCTTAATGATTTTAAACCAAACTGCATATCTCTAGGGAAGCTTTCATAACCAACTAAATCTTCACCTAAATTTTCCATATCATGTACATCAAGTCCTAACATATGTCCTAATCCATGAGGGAAGAAAATAGCATGAGCACCAGCTTTTACAGCTTTTTCAGCATCTCCCTTCATAAGTCCTCTTTTAATCATTCCTTCTGCTAAAACTTTAGATACAGCTAGATGAACATCTTTATAGTTAACTCCTGGTTTTACCATAGATTCTGCCTTTTCAAACATCTCTATTAAAAGTGAGTAAATATCTTTTTGTCTATCACTAAATTTCCCACTAACAGGGAAAGATGTTGTCATATCTCCACAATATCCCTCTCTATTTCTTGCTCCACAATCTAATACAATAATATCTCCATTTTCTATTGTATTATCATAACCATGATTATGTAAAATATGTCCATTCTTAGTAAAGATAGTGTGGAAAGATAGATCACCATAATATTTTTTTGCTACTGATTCAAGAACTGCTACAACCTCATACTCTTTCATTCCAGCTTTAACTGTTTTCATTGCAGTAAGTTGCATCTCTCTAGTTATATTTACTGCATTTTCAATTTGCTCAATCTCCTTTTGAGATTTTGTATTTCTCTGTTCAATTACAGCTTTTACAAAGTCATAAGAGATATACTCATCATAATCAAATGGGCTTATCTCTAAAGCTTTACATACTCTTAATTTATTGTCTCCTCTATATTGAGGTAAAATATGGAATCTTCCTCTTCTTTCTTTACAACTTTTAATAAAATTATCGAAATCTTTCATCTCAACAAAATTATTTACTCCAACTTCACTAGCAAAAGTTTTTAAAAGCTTTTGTTCACCACTCCAAACAATATCATCAAGAGTAAAATCTGTTCCAAAAATATATTCTTTATCTCTATCAATATCTATTATTCCAATAAGATTTGGTACATCCATACCAAAATAATAACGGAAAGTTGAATCTTGTACAAAAGGATAACACTCATCTTTGTAGCTTCTTGGTGCTTCCTCATTTCCATTTATAATAACGATACCTTTCATAAGTTTTTCTTTTAAAACTCTTCTTCTTTCAATATAAACTTCTTTTTCAAACATTTTTTCTCCTTAATTTTTTATCCCTCTATTAAATTAACACCATATCTTACACCAAGAGACCCTCTCTTAATGTTGATATTCATACTCTTTTTACCAAGAAACTTATCATAAACCTCTTTTTCAACAAGAAATTTTACCTCTTCTCCATTTACATCTAAAAAAGCATAGTAAAAGTTGATATAATACTTGCTTCCAGGCTTTTTAAAATATTTTTTCTGATCAACTACCATTTTAATAATAGGATATTCCTTTTGTTCCCCTTTGCTCCCTAATCTATTTATAAAGAATTTTATTCTAACATAGATATATTTAGCAATAAAGCTTCCTAGCCAAAGTCCTATACATAAAGATATTGTCAATTTTAAAGCAATTACATTTTTAGTTGGTTCAACTCCAGCTTGTAAATAATATTGACAATAAAAAATAAATGCTGACATTAAAAGGCCAATAATAATAGATGCAAATCTTCCTATTTTATCTTCAAATAAAACTACTTTCCAAGTTGAAAAATATATCATTGCTGGAATTATCATTAACCCAAAATAATAGTAGTGTTTATTTACTCCCATTAATAAAAATAGTAGTATAAAGCATATAGATATTGTTTTTACAGTTTTTTCAGAAAAATTTCTCATTCTCTTCCTCCAGTCAATTTTTCTTTTTCCTTTGCTTCTCTTTCCATTTTAGAGAATACACAACCACAATAATCTTGTCTATACAGTTCATATTCTCTTGAGATTTCAGTACTTCTTAAGTATCTGTTTTTCTTTTTAAAATCTCCATTTAGAAATTTTATACCATATTTTTCAGAAAGTTCCTCTCCAATCTCATTTATCCATTGAGCATTTTTTAAAGGACTTATACTAAGAACAGTTGAAAAATAATCAAATCCTAACTCTTTAGCTTTTTGTGCAGTAGCTTCCATTCTAAGAGTATAGCATTTAAAACATCTTTCTCCACCCTCTTTTCGATCTTCTAAGCCTTTTACCTGTTTAAAGAAATCCTCTCTAGGATCATATTTTCCCTCAATTACTTTAATTGAATACCCTCTCTTTTCATGGTATTCTCTCTGTTCATTTAAACGTTTATAATACTCCTCTTCAAATGTAATATTGGGATTGTAAAAATAAACAGTTATATCAAAATAGTTTTGTAAAAACTCTAGTATAGCAGAACTACATGGAGCACAACAAGAATGTAGAAGTAGTTTAGGTTTTGTTCCTGTTTTCTCTATCTCTTTTAATTGATTTTCCATTAAAATTTCATAATTGATCTTCATAAATTTACCCTCCACATTGATTATATCATAATACACTAAAAATAATAATATTTTTTAATAATTACACATATAATTTTATAATTTTTCAAATATTTAAAGGAATATTAGAGAGTTTATGGTAAAATATAAAAATAATAAGATAACAACAAAATAAGGAGGTATAAAATTGAGTTTATTAAAAGAGTTTAAAGACTTTGCTGTTCGTGGAAATGTATTAGATATGGCCATAGGGGTAATTATAGGGGGAGCTTTTAGTAAGATTGTAAATAGCTTGGTTAAAGATGTAATTATGCCACTTTTAGGAACTGTTACAGGAAAGATTAATATATCTGCTCTTGAAGTAAAAATTCCTGTAAGTAGTGCAACAGGAGAGCCAATATTAATTAAATATGGACTATTCTTACAAAATATCATTGATTTTTTAATAATAGTATTCTGTATATTTATATTTGTAAAACTTATAAATAATTTTAGAAAGAAAGAGGAGAAAGCTCCACCAAAACCTACTGCTCAAGAGGTTTTACTTACTGAAATTAGAGATCTATTAAAAAACAGATAAAAAAATAGAGCTAGAGAGATCAAAATTGATTTTTCTAGCCCTTTTTTATATATTTATTTTCTCCAAATATACCTTATAAATCTATTACTATTAATTTCATACTCTTTTCTATCTATAAAATTATTTGGGTTTAAATCTTTGAAATCTTCTATTCCACCAATCAGCATTACCCATATAATTCATTAATAGTAGCTCCTTTTACTCAACTTCATAATTTTTCTTCCATTTGTAATGGAAAACAACAAGTATAATAATTGCCTCTATTATCCATTGAAGTGCTGTAATTTTCCAAAAATAAGTTACAGGAGCTTTTTGAATATAGATAAAATAGTAAACTAGAGGTAAACGAATTACCCAGTTTGTAAATAATACTATTTTAAATGGTGTTTTACTATCTCCAGTCCCCTTTAAAGCTCCTCCTAAAACCATTGATATAGCTATTGGTATTTGCTCTATTGAGGCTATCATTAAACAAGCTGATCCTATTGTTATAACCTCTTTTTCACTATCCTTTATAAAAGCTGTAATTATTGGCTCTGGTGATACTAAAAAGATAATAGCAAAAATTCCCATTACTAAAGATGATAAAACCATAGAATATGTCACATAAGATTTAGCCTTTTTATAATCCTTTTCTCCAATACTATAACCCACAAGAGAGGTACAAGCAATAGCAAATCCCCAACCAGGCATAAAAGAGATTGATTCTATATTGATAGTTATCTGATTTGCTGCAAAAGCAAGACTTCCCAATGTCATTATTAAAGTTACATTTATAAGTCTATTTATACTAAAAGCTCCCTCTTGTAAAGCTGAAGGAATAGATAACTTAACTAATTCTCTAAAATACTCTCTTTTAAATTCAGAGAATAGATTTACTTTAAATGGAATTTTTTTCAACTGTGTCATAGTAAATAAAAATCCTGCAATATTTCCAAGAGCAGTAGCTATTGCTCCCCCAGCAACTCCCATCTCTGGAGCACCAAATTTACCAAATATTAAAATGTAATCTAAAGACACATTCACAACATTTACTATAAAAGCTGTATAAAGAGGTGATTTTGTATTTCTACAACCTCTAAAAATTCCATTAAATACACTTGTTAACACATTAAAAACAATGGCAATAGAACATATTCTCATATATTTAGTTGCTAAAGGAAGAACATATTTACCATCAGCTTTAGCTATTGTTAAAATCTCTTTAGGGAATGTAAAGAATATTACTCCTAAAAGAATAGCAATAATAGCTCCAATTTTTAAAGCAATATCTGAAGTGATTCTTGCTTTTTCAAAATCTCTACTCCCTATTGATCTTGAAACTATTGAAGTAACAGAGATTGAAAGCCCCATAGCAACTAACATATTTGTAAAAGTATACATAATCTCAGAGCTAAGTCCAACTGCTGAAACCCCTATCTGTCCAGTATGATTTCCTATCATAAGGGTATCCAATACCCAAATCATCATATATAAAACCATTTCCCCAACTGCAGGGAGAGCTAATTTTAGAATCTCTCTTATTATACTTAACATAGTGTCTCCTCAACCATAAACTTTCTACATCTATTAGAAACTTCATCATTTACAATTGCAACTATTCTAACTCCTTCACCTTCATACTCTTCACTTTGAATAATAGCATTTCTATGAAGATAAGCTCCCATTGAAGTGTCTGTATATGGAATTAGATATGTACATTTTCTTGTTGTTTGTGGTAGTAATGAAACTGTCATATCTAAGAATTTATCAATATTATAGTTTTGTTTTGCACTTATCTCTATCATTTGATAGTTACTAAATTTTTCTTTTATATTTGCAATCTGCTCAGGAGTAGCCATTTCACACTTATTAAGTGCTAAAAAAGTTGGCTTATCTAAAGCGTTTAACTCACTTAAAACATTTTCTACTGCTTTAATTTGCTCTACAACAGTATCACTTGAAATATCTACTACATGAATTATTAGGTCTGAAAAACTTACCTCTTCAAGAGTAGATTTAAAAGCCTCTACTAAATCATGTGGCAATTTTCTTACGAATCCTACTGTGTCAGTAAGTGAAGCAACTCTTTTATCTGGAAGAGTAATAGCTCTTGTTGTTATATCCAATGTTGCAAATAGCATATTTTCAGCAAAAACATCCTCTTTTTTAGATGTATTATCTGCTGTATACATACTTACAAGAAGATTTCTCAAAGTAGATTTTCCAACGTTTGTATATCCAACTAAAGAGATTTTTGGTATACCTGATTCATCTCTCTTTTCCCTTTGAGTTACTCTTGTTTTTCTAATTTTTTCTAACTCCTGTTTCAAATCATGTATAGTTTCTCTTATTCTTCTTTTATCAATCTCTAATTTTTTTTCTCCAGGACCTTTAGTTCCTACTCCTCCCCCTGTTCTAGACATTGTAGTTCCAAATCCTAAAAGTCTGCTACTTCTATATTTTAATTGTGCTAATTCAACTTGAATTTTAGCCTCTCTTGTTCTCGCTCTAGTTGCAAATATCTCAAGTATTAAAACAGTTCTATCTATTACTTTGCAACCTGTAACTTCCTCAAGATTTTTTACTTGTAATCCACTTAGCTCTTCATCAAATATGATTAAGTTAGCTTTTTTAATCTGTTTAAATCTAGCAAGTTCTATAACTTTTCCTGTTCCTATAAAATAGCATGGATCTATCTTACTTTTCTTTTGGAAGAATTTTCCTACCACCTTTACATTACATGCTCTTGCTAACTCTGCAAGTTCATCAAGGCTTTCATCATTATCAATTCCAACTAAGATAGCATATTCATCATCATTTTCAACTATATTTCTTTTCTTTAAAATAGATTCTATCTCTTCTATTCTATAAAGAAAATCATAATCAATAAATTCTGGAATATTCATAATCTCTGTAGCTTCATGAGACAACTCATCTCCATCTACATTACAAAATCCCATTACAACTCCAGTGATTTTTTCTTCAACTACCCCTATTGCAGCTATACAATCTAATTTTAATTTTGTAAGAGCTGAAATATCAATACTTGAAAGATTAGGATTTCCATTAGGGTGAGTATGAATAACTCTTATACCACTAAGTCTTTTTTCTTGTACATTTAATAATGGTAATTGTACACTGCTACTATCCCCAATAGATATCTCAACTATATTTCCTCTTCTATCTATTGCAACATTTATTTCTCTATTTATTCTACTACTTATAGAAGCTATTAAAGCTATTATTTCAGGCTCAATAACTCTATTTTTTGTCACTGTTATATCATAGATAGAATCAAGCTCTTTAAGAATAAAATCTTTGATCCCATCAACATTTACTTTTATCATATATCCTCCATTAAATTAAGATTTTTACTCTCCATTATATCACGATTTTACTACTTTTTTCAAAATATTTTCAATTTTATTAGTATTTGTTAATTTAAAAATAATTTTTTCAAATTCAATATTTTCTATTTTATTCAAGATTTACTATATCTTTTTTAAAGTTATTATGATATTATAAAATATAAATTATTCTAAAAGGATTATACACACTTTTATCACTCTAGCATCAGAATAATTATTTATAGAAATAATTAACTAAAAAAGAGGAAAAAATTTGAAAGAAACTGTAGATTTTATTATTAACACATTGTTAATAGAACTAATTATACAAGTGATAACTGGAGTAGTAGCAAGTGTTATATGCAAACATTTTGACAAAGAAAATTAATCCTATTAAATTTAAAATATAACTCTACTTCTTCTCTCCATAAGAAATGTATTTTGCCACTCTCCATTTTTATCTCTTGCAACTTTCTCCCTATATCCAACCACTCTAAAACCACAACTTTCATGTAATTTCACACTAGGAATATTATTACCAAGCATTACAGATTGAAGTGTCCAAATATTATTTTGTTCAGATACTTCGATCTCTTTCTCTATTAATTTTCTTCCTATTCCCATTCTCTTATAATCTTGATGAATATAGACACTTATCTCACAAACTCCTGAATATTCTTCCCTTGCTGATGTAGGGCTGAGAACTATCCAACCAACTATTTTTCCATCATATATGGCAACTAATCTTCCTATTTTTAACTTTGAATTATTCCAATACTCAAATTCTGGAACGTTTCTCATAAAAGTTGATATACCACTATCAATTCCTTGTTGATATATATTTTTTACCTCTTCCCAATTACTATTTTTCATCTCTCTTATTATAATTTCTTTCATAATCATCACCTTACAATAAAAATCTATATTCATATAATATCATAAAAACTTTGTAAATAATAAAAAACTCCATTTATAAAAATGGAGTCAATAAAAATTATTTTAATTTAGAATGGGAACTCATCATCATCTTCATAAGGAACTTCTTCTTGTGGTTTTACAACAGGTTTAGAAGAAGTGTTTGAGCTAGAAGATGGAGCAGAGTAAGATGGTGTATAATCTTGAGGCTCATATCCTCCCATAGAATCAACAGCATTTTTAGATTCTAAGAACTCAATAGTATCAACTACTACATCATAACTTGTTCTTTTTTCTCCATTAACTTCGTATTTTCCCATTTGAAGTCTTCCTGTAACTCCTGCTTTTCTTCCTTTTCTTAAATATTCTCCAATTAATTCAGCAGTTTTTCCAAAAGCTACACAGTTGATAAAATCTGCTTCTCCCTTTTGCATTGGTCTATCTACAGCTAAAGTAAATCTTGAATAAGCTTTTCCACTTTGTCCAAACTTTAATTCTGGATCTCTTGTAAGTCTTCCAGTTAAAATAATTACGTTCATGAAACACCTCCAAAGTATATATCTATAACAATTTAATTATACCAAAAATTTTCTTAAAAAACAATTTTTATATTTATTTAAAAAAATAAAAAGGAAAAGAGAAAGTTTTTATGAATAGTTAAAATACAGTAAGTTTACTTACTGTTAAATTAATACATTTCAATAATTAGATAAAGGAGATTATATAATGACTGAAAAAGAATTTTTGATTTTATATCAAAAAAAAAGAGGGCTTAAAAATATTCATGAAGCAAAGGAAAAAATAAACCTATTTTGGGAAGCTCTCTTTGAAGCTTTAGAGACTAATGATTCAGTAAGCTTTAGAGGTTGGGGGATATTTGAGAAAAAAGTTGTTCCTGCAAGAAGAATTATGAATATAAATACAAAGAAGATTCAATATTCAATACCTAGAAAATCAATTAGATTTAGAACAGGAAGTGTTCTTTCAAATAAAATAAATATTGATGAAGAATAAAGTTATAACTCTCTTGAAAAATCAAGGGAGTTTTTATTTTAAAATTAGTATGCAACTTTCAAAAATTATGTTATTATCTATGTATCAAAGGATATACTAGGAGGTAATAAAATGAATGGAATAATAATTTTAGTACTGTTTATACTTATTGTTGCTTTAATGGCTACTCATGTAAGAATAGTTCCTCAATCAAGAGCTTATGTTATTGAAAGATTGGGAAAATATCTTGGAACTTGGAATGTGGGAATAAATATTCTTGTGCCTTTTATAGATAGAGTTGTTAAGAGAGTATCTTTAAAAGAGCAAGTTATTGATTTTAAACCTCAACCTGTAATTACAAAAGATAATGTTACTATGCAGATAGACTCAGTTATATATTTTCAAATAACTGACCCTAAGCTTTATACTTATGGAGTTGAAAACCCTATGAGTGCAATAGAAAATTTAACTGCAACTACTTTGAGAAATATAATTGGGGCTATGGAACTAGATGCAACTCTTACTTCAAGAGATACTATCAACACTGAGATGAGAGTTATACTTGATGAGGCTACTGACCCTTGGGGAATGAAAATAAATAGAGTTGAATTGAAAAATATCATTCCACCTAGAGAGATACAAGAAGCAATGGAAAGACAGATGAAGGCTGAAAGAGAGAGAAGAGAAGCTATCTTGAGAGCTGAAGGGCAAAAGAAATCTGCTATTCTAGTTGCTGAGGGAGAAAAGGAATCAGCTATATTAAAAGCTGAAGCTGAAAAACAATCTGCTATACTTAGAGCCGAAGGACAAAAAGAGGTTGCTATTAAAGAGGCTGAAGGTAGAGCTGAGGCAATTAGAGCAATTAAAGAAGCTGAGGCTGAGGGAATTAAGTTATTGAAAGAGGCTGAAGCAAGTAAAGAGGTATTGATGTTAAAGAGCATGGAAACTTTAGGAAAAGTTGCTGATGGTAAAGCTACAAAGATTATTATACCATCTGAAATTCAAAATTTAACATCATTTAGTACACTGTTTGCTGAGATGAATGAAAAAACTAAATAAAACTATTGGGGCTGTTCAAACTATTGGTTTGTTCAGCTCCTTTTATATTTAAACAATTTTATACTTTTATTCGTCTAATATATCATGGATAAAAAAAGGAAGTAGATTATTTTTATTAAAAATTAATATATAGAGTTTATTAAGGAGGACTTACTATGGAAAACTTAAAAGAAAAAATATCAGTAGAAAAAGAAATAATAGCTACTATAAAAAGAGAGATTGAAAAGAAGATAGTAGGACAAGAGGACATGATTAGAAAGATTTTGATTGGAATTTTTACAGGAAATCATATTCTTCTTGAGGGGTTGCCTGGACTTGCTAAATCTTTAACAGTTAATACAATAGCACAAACACTAGGTCTGAAATTCTCAAGAATACAGTTTACACCAGACCTATTACCAAGTGATATTATAGGAACAGAGATTTACAATGAGAAAACAGGAGAGTTTTATACTAAAAAAGGACCTATCTTTGCTAATATTGTTTTAGCTGATGAGATAAATAGAGCTCCTGCTAAAGTTCAATCTGCACTTCTTGAGGCTATGCAAGAAAAACAGATAACTATTGCAAATGAAACTTTCAAATTAGATAGACCTTTTATTGTTTTAGCTACACAAAACCCTATTGAACAAGATGGTACTTATCCATTGCCAGAAGCTCAACAAGATAGATTTCTTATGAAGGTAAAGATTGAATATCCTACTAAACAAGAGGAAAAGGCTATGCTTAACCTTTTAACTACTTCAACTGATTTTGATAGTATAAAGATAGAAGAGGTACTAAATAGAGAAAAAATAGAAACTATAAAAGAGATTATAAAAAATATACACATAGATGAAAAACTTATGGACTATATACTTGAAATTGTATTTAAAACAAGAGAAACAAATAACTATATAGCTTGTGGAGCATCTCCAAGAGCATCTATCGCTCTTGTTGTATCAGCTAAAGCAAATGCCTTTTTAGAGGGTAGAGAGTATGTAATGCCACAAGATATTAAAAGGGTAATTTTTGATGTGTTACGTCACAGAATAATGCTTACTTATGAAGCTGAGGCTGAAGGAAAAAATGTAGAGGATATTATTACTGGAATAATGGAGGAAGTAAAACTTCCCTAATAAAAAGAGGTGGCAATTATGAGTAGAACTGAACTTTTAAAAAAGATAAAAAAAATAGAGATTGCCTCATCTATTCTAGCTAATGAACTTTTTACAGGTAACTATCGTTCATATTTTAAAGGAAATGGAATGGAGTTTTCAGATATTAGAAGATACTCTCCTGGAGATGATGTAAAAAAAATAGATTGGAAAGTATCAGCTAGGCAGAGAAAAACCTATGTAAAAGAATTCACAGAGGAGAGAGAACTTTCAATTTACTTGATGATTGATATTTCTAACTCTAATAATTTCTTTGCTAAAAAGGATTTAATATCTCAATTAGCTGGAAGCTTAGCTTTTAGTGCTATTAAAAATGGTGATAAGGTTGGGGCTATATTTTTTACAGATAGAATAGAAAAAGTTATTCCTGCTAAAAAGGGAAGAAATCAATCTCTGATTATTCTTGACGATCTTTTAACTTATCAACCTATCGGAAAGAAAACTGATATAAAATCAGCATTGGAGTTTTTTAATAAAATTATTAAAAGAAGAGCGATTCTCTTTTTAATCTCTGACTTTATAGATAAAGATTATGAGAAAACAATGGCTATAATTAAACAGAAACATGATCTGATCCCTATTAGAATAGCTGATAAAAAATATGATACTCTTCCAGAGGGAGCAATTTTTAATATGGTAGATTCTGAAAGTGGAGAAAGCATAATTATTGAAAATTTTAAAAAGAATATAGATATTTCTCAAAATATATCTAAAACTATTTTGACTCTATATACTGATGATAACTATGTAACTGTACTTTCAAACTTTTTTAAAAGGAGGAGAAGAAGATGAAAAAGATAGTTTTAGCTTTTTTCCTTATATTTTCTCTTCTAATATCTGCTAAAGATATAAATGTTGGAGATAGTATCAGTTTTAAAATCTCTGGAGTTCCTAAAGAGGAGATTATCAAAGAGTTTGAAAAAAGTGACTTCTCAATAGAAAAGATAAAAGAAGATAAAGATGGAAATCTTTTAGTAACAGTAAAGGGATTTAATTTAGGTAAAAACAATATTATTCTTGGAAATAAAAATCTTGAAATAGATATAAAATCTATTTTAACTTCAGAGGATAAAGAAATATATAGAAATTTATCAGATATGAGTAATAAAAAACTTTATTCAGATAATTTCCCATATATTTTTACTGGTAGTATAGTAATTGGAATTTTATTTCTAATTATATTTATAAAAAGTTTTAAAAGAGGAAAGAAAAAAGAGATTATTGACTATGATAAGAGATTTAATTCTCAAATGGAGATTTTATCACAAGATAAGTGGGCATTTGATATAAGTTATGCCCTTAGAGAGTATATAGATAGCAGATATAACTCTCACTTTTTAAATGGAAACTATGAGAAAAAAGGTGTTTTAACTGATGAGGATATAATATTTATACAATGGCTAGACAGTTGTAAATTCTCTGGGAATGTTCAAGAGGAGATTGAAACAAGCAGGAAAAAAGCCTTTGATATTTATAAAAGAGTAAAAGAGGGTGAGATAGATGTTTAAATTTGCATCACCATATTTTTTATTGTTAATACCTATTATAATCTATCTCTTTTTAAGAAAAAGAAGTAATTTAGGAATAACAGTTCCAGGGATAGAACCTTTAAGAACTTACAAAATAAAGAGTAAAAAATATCTTTTAGGTAAATATCTAATTCTCTTATCTCTGATTCTGATGTGTGTAGCATTAGCTAGACCACAGATGATATATGAAAATAGAGTTGTTAAGAAAAATGGAATTGATATAGCTATTTCACTAGATCTTTCACAATCTATGTTACAAGAGGATTTCTCTCCAAATCGTTTAGAAAAAGCAAAAGAGGTTTTAGGAGAGTTTATTGATAAAAGAGGAGATGATAGGCTTTCTTTAATTGTTTTTGGTGGAGATGCCTATACAAAAGTTCCTCTTACATTTGACCATAATGTTGTAAAAGAGATGGTTTCAAAATTAACAGTAGATGATATTACAAGTAACAACAGAACAGCTATTGGTATGGGAATTGGAGTTGCACTAAATAGACTAAAAAATTCAGAGGCTAAATCTAAGGTAATAATTTTATTAACAGATGGAGAGAATAACTCTGGTGAGATGAGTCCAAGTGCTGCTGCTGATATAGCTAAAGAGTTGGGAATAAAAATATATACTATTGGAATAGGAGCAAGGGAGTTGCAAGTTCCTACACTATTTGGTTATAGAACTGTAAAAAACAATGAGCTTGATGAAAATCTTCTGCAAAATATTGCTAAAACAACTGGTGGAGAATATTTTAGAGCAGGAGATAGCAAGGAGTTTAAAGAGATATTTAATAAGATAGATGAACTGGAAAAAACAAAGATAGATGGAAGAAGTTTCTATGATAAACAGGAGATGTTTGAAGGAATATTAAAAATTTCTCTAATTCTGTTACTAATAGGGGTATTTTTCCAATATCTAATCTATATAATAATACCATAATTGTGAGGTGAGAAAATGGAATTTGGAAATCTTAATCTTTTAATATACTGTATAATTCCACTGCTTATACTCATTCTGATGATTATAGGTATGCAAAAAAGAAATAGAATATTAAGTATATTAAAAATGAAAAAATACAATTTTGTTCAAAGTTTAAAAATATTTTTAATCAGTTGTGGAGCTTTGTTAGTGGCTATCTCTCTACTTTCTCCACAAAAGCCTATTGATAGTGAAAATGTAGAGGTAAAGGGATTAAATATCTATGCTCTAATAGATACTTCACGTTCTATGATGGCAGAGGATGTTTATCCAAATAGACTTGAGGGAGCAAAAAGAACTCTTGAAAAACTATTGCATAATTTAAAGGGAGATAGAATAGGTTTTATCCCATATTCAGATAGTGCATATATTCAAATGCCACTTACTGATGATTACTCAATAGGTAGCAACTATATTAATGCTCTTGATTCAAACTTAATTTCTGGTGGAGGAACTGAGCTTTATCAAGCATTGGAATTAGCTGAAAAATCTTTTAATGAGATTCAAAGTGAAAATAAGACTATTATTATACTTTCAGATGGTGGAGATTTTGATAAAAAATCTTTGGATTTTGTGAAAAAACATAAACTCAATGTCTATGCTATTGGAATAGGTACAGATGAGGGAAGTATCCTTCCAGAGTATATCAACGGTAAAAAAGTTGGTTTCATTAAAGATGAAAATGGCTCTCCAGTAGTAAGCAAATTAAATTCAGATTTTATGAAAAAACTAGCTGAAAGTAGTGATGGAAAGTATTATGAAGTAAATAATTTAAAGGATAATACAATAGATTTTTTCAAAGATACAGCTAACCTTGAGAGAAAAAACCAAAGAAATGAAAATATGACTGTGTATAAAAAATATTTTCAAATACCTCTCGAAATAGGAATGTTGTTTATTCTTTTAGGTTATCTTTTAAGAGGAGGTGCGAAAGATGAAAAATAAGGTAATATCAATTTTATTGCTCCTTCTTTCTCTCTTTGCTTTTGGCATCAATCTCAATAGTGCTAGAGCATACTATTATACCTCTAAAGGAAACTCATTTTTTAAAGATGAAAACTTTGAAGAAGCTAGAAAAAATTATGAACTTTCTCTAAAATTAAAAGATAACCCTAATGTAAAAAAGAATATTATCAAATCTTTCTATGAGGAGAAAAAATATAAAGAGGTTATTGAAAATGAAAGTGATGAGTTCTTTTTAAGAGGAAATTCATATGCTTTTTTAGGTGATAGTTTAATAAAAGAAAATTCAGAAGAAGCAAAGAAAAATTATAAATTAGCTCTTGAAGAGTATAAAAAAGCTATGAAGCAATCTGATGATATAAATATTAAAAAGAATTATGAGATTGTTTTAAAGAAGATTGAAGATTTAGAAAAAGAGCAACAACAAAATCAAGACAACCAAAATAAACAAGACAATCAACAAAATAAAGATAATCAAAACCAAGATCAAAATAATAAAGATAATAAAGAGCAAAATCAAGAAAATAATAATCAAAACAATAGTAATAATCAAGATAAACAAGATAAGAATAATCAAAATGATCAACAACAAAAAAATAATGATAGTAATAACCAAGATCAAAAAGATAAATCACAAGATAATAAACAACAAAATAATAAACAAAATGATTCTGATAATAATGATCAGAAAGATAATAACAATCAAGATCAACAAAATAATCAAAACAATAATGATCAACAGAATAAACAAGATCAACAAAACAATGATCAGCAAAAAAATCAACAAGGTAACCAAAATAATAATGATCAACAAGATAAACAAGATCAAAATAATAGTGGAGGGAACCAAGAAAACAGTAATCAACCACAAGATCAACAGGATAAAAATCAAGGTGGAGGAGTTTCCACAGGTGATATAAAAGACTCTAAAGAGGATATTAAAAAGAATGAGATTGGAGTTATCTTAAAAAGACTTGAAGGTAATGAAAAACAATCATTTAAAAATAATGAGAGAGTTATGAATATTGAGACTGGAAATTCTAATAATAAATGGTAGATATGAGGTGAAAATATGAAAAAAATAGTAAGTCTACTTCTATTTTTATTGATAAATATTCTTACATTTACAGAGGCAACCTTAGATGTAAATAATACAAATCCAAGGGTAAATGAGCCTATTGCTTTAAATGTAGAGTTTACCAACAGTGAAAAAGAGGACTATACCATTGAAGGACTTAATAACTTTAAGGTACTTTCAAAGGGTGTACAAAGAAGTTATACTATAATAAATGGAAAAAAATCATCAACTATATTGGATAAATATACTCTTCTTCCAATTAAAGAGGGAACTTTTACTTTACAATTAAAAGGGGGAAAAGAGGTTTCTAATCCTTTAGAAATAGTTGTTTCAAAAGAGGCAAAAGTTACTAATGTCAATATATCAGATAAGATTAGTTTAAAAACAAAACCTAAAAATAATCAAGAGTACTACTTTGGGGAGAAGATTCCCTTTGAAGAGAAACTTCTTATTACTGTGCCTATAAGTGATATGAAGTATATTGATCCCCCTGTTTTTAATGATTTCTCTGTAAAGGAGATCTTCCCTAATGCACAAAATAGTAGATACCCAGAAAAAACTTTTACAACTCCTCAAGGAAAGCAAGGGATAGAATTAACTTTACAACAAAGTATTTTACAACCTAACTCTTCTGGAGAGAAAACTATAAAAAGTGCTCATATAGCAGTTGTTGAAAGCAGCAACAATGATATGTGGTACTATGGAAATCAACCTGTTGTTTATTTAGGTGGAGAGGAGATTAAATTAAATATTCTTCCTCTACCTACAAATCAGCCTACTGGATTTCAAAATGTAGTTGGAAAATTAAAAGGTGAGTATAATTGGAATAGAGATGAGGTAAATTTAGGAGAGTCTATTTTACTTACTTTAAAACTTTATGGAGATGTGAACTTAGATACTTTAGAAAAGATTATTCCCTATGATATAGCAGGATTTAATATTTTTGAGAGTGTAAAAAGTAGCAGTGAAAAGATTGTAAATGGAAAATATTATAGTGAGAAAACTTTTGAGATAGCTTTTATTCCTAGAACTAATAGTGAAAAAACTATTCCAGAGATTAAAATACCATATTTTGATACAGAAAGTAAAAGTTATAAATATTTTACAATTTCTAGCAAAAATTTTAAAGTTTTAGGTGGTACACAAACTAATAACACTCCAAGTGGTGTTCAAAATACTCAACAACAAACACCTTCTACAAATTTAACTACTACTAAGGAAGAGCCAAAACAACAGAATTTAGATAAGGTAGAGATCAGTAATATTCCTGCTATCTCTGAAGAAGTTTTAGAGTCAGAAGATCATCAACATTTAGTAAGAATTTATGGTATAATAGTTGGTGAAGGAGTTATTATACTAATTTTACTGCTTTTACTTTTAAGAAAAAAAGTAGAAAAGAAAGGTATGAAATATGACTTTAGATCTATGAAAAGAGCAAAAGATGATTTAGAATTTTATGATCTTTATTGTAATTTAATGAAGGAAGTGTTTAATTTTAGCCCTAAGGTCCATCTTGAAGATAGACTTGTTAAAAGTGGAGCTAGCAATGCAATTGTTCAATTAAATAGAGATATTGAGGAGAAAATCTATAATCTTGAGCCTTTAGATAGAAAAGAGATTATTAAAATTTTGAAAAAGGAGATTAAATAGTGGGAGCAAATTATTTAGTTATGGATATCAATATAGCTTACAGTATGATTAATATGAAACTGAGAGATTTTTACTCTTCCCTTGATGATTTTTGTGAGGGAGAAGAGGTAGAGAAAGATGATCTTTTAGCTCGTTTTAATGATAATGGTTATATCTATAACGATAAAACAAATCAATTTATCTACAAATAGTTAAAAAAGTTATAGGCTGTTAGAAATTAGCAGTTTATAACTTTTTTTATTTTTTAGATAAAAATATAGACTGAACAATAAAATTGTGCTATGAATATATTAGGGATAAATATTTAATTTGGAGGTATGTATGAAAAAATTAATATTTCTTTTACTTTCTTTTATATTTATGGCATGTGGGAATGAAACAAAAGAGGAGAGTAAAAGCGTAGGGGACACAAAGAAAGTAGTAACAGTAGCACAAGCTACAAAACCTAAAACACTTGATCCACCTTTAGCAAATCAAGTAGATTCAATGAGAGTGGCAAGACAGATATTTAATACTCTTTTAGCAGTTGATGACAATGGGGAGCTTATACCAGAGGTTGCTGAGAAATGGGAGTTTGAGAATCCTAAATCTATCCTGTTTACTATTAGAAAAGGGATAAAGTTTCATAATGGAGCTGAACTTACAGTGGAAGATGTTGCCTTTTCTGTTGAAAGAATGAGAGAAAAAGCTGGAACTCGTATCTTACTTGAAAAAATAAGTGGGGTAGAGATAGTTGATGATTCTCATGTAAGAATACTTCTTTCAAGTGAGTTTTCACCAGTACTGTATAATTTAACTTTATCACTATGTGGAATTATAAATAAAGAGGACACTTTAAAAAGAGGAGAGAGTGAAATCGCTGTTAAACCTAATGGAACAGGACCTTTTAAATTAACTTACTGGAACAGTGGAGATATTTTAAAATTTGAACCCTTTGAAGAGAGCTTTATGGGGAAACCTAATATTGATGAGCTTGTATTTAAAGTGATTCCAGAGGGAAATAATAGATTGATAGCTTTAGAAACTGGAGAAGTAGATATAGCATATAACTTAAACCCTTCAGATGCAAAATTTGTAGAGGAGAATAAAGATCTAGTTCTTGTAAATAAACCTTCAATGAGAACTGAATATCTTGGATTTAATTTAGAGAAAGAACCTCTTAATCAAAAAGAGTTTAGACAAGCTGTAAATATGGTGCTAGATAGAAAGGGAGTTTTAGCAGCTGTATATGACAATGCAGGAGAGCCAGCAACATCTATGGTTAGTCCTAATATGATAGGAGGTAAACCAACTGGGGATATCACTTTAAAACCTGAAAAGGCAAAAGAGATAATAGCTAACTTAAAAAATATTCCTTCTAAAATGAGAATAATGACAGATGCTACACCTACAAATATTCAAACAGCTCAAATTATTCAAGCAAATCTTAAAGAGTTAGGAATTGATCTAGCTATTGAATCTGTTGAGTGGGGTACTTATCTTGAAAAAAGTGCTTTAGGAGAGCATGAACTTATACTTGGAGGATGGTTTCCAGGAACAAATGATTCAGATATAGTTTTATATCCACTATATCACACTAATGCTAGGGGAGCTGCTGGAAACAGAAGTTTTTATAGCAATCCTGAATATGATAAATTAGCTGAACAAGGAAGAATGGAAACAGATATTGAGAAGAGAGCTGAAATATATAGAGAGGCTCAAGCTATTCTTGAAGAGGATCTACCTATTATTCCTATTCTTAGAAAAAATGAGTTAATAGGAATGAGAAAAAATATTTCTGGCTTTATTTTTAGACCAAATGGACACCATGTTCTTACTAAAATTAAAAAAAATTAGTTTAAAAAGAGAGTAAAATTTATAAAAAATACTTTTAATTTTTGGTAATTTATGGTAGAATAAATATGGTCCATTGTACAAGAAAAGGTGTCTCTTTTGTAGCTTAACTTAAACAAATTAAAATTACTTCTTGTCAATAACAGGTTGACATTTTGTTTAATTTATGATATCATCTTATGGAAAAATAATTAATTTATTTGAAAATAATTGGAGGTTTTTAATTTGGCACATTCAAGATCAGCTAAAAAGAGAGTTTTAGTAGCAGAAAGAAACAGAGAAAGAAATCAAGCAGTAAAATCTAGAGTTAAAACTATGACTAAAAAAGTTTTAACAACTGTAGATACTAAAGATGTAGGAGCAGCAAAAGCAGCTCTATCAGTAGCTTACAAAGAATTAGATAAAGCAGTAAGCAAAGGAATCATGAAGAAAAATACAGCATCTAGAAAGAAAGCAAGATTAGCTGCTAAAGTAAACGCACTATAATTTTTCTTAGTATGTGAGAGGATATCCTGTATTGGATATCCTTTTTTCTTTATATAAAAGTTTAAAAGGAGAAGAGGAAAGATGATAAAATTAATAGCTTTAGATGTAGATGGGACATTATCAGATGGAAAGATATATACTGATGATAAAGATAATAATTTAAAAGCCTTTGATGTAAAAGATGGGTTTGCAATAGCTCAATGGATAAAAGAGGGAGGAATAGTTGCAATAATTACTGGAAAATCTTCTAATATTGTACAGAGAAGAGCAGATGAGTTAGGGATTCAAGAGGTAGCTCAAGGGATATCGAATAAGGTTCAAGAGATGGAAAAGTTAATAGCTAAATTGGGTATAACTTTAGATGAAGTAGCTTATATGGGAGATGACATCAATGATCTTGGTGTAATGAGAATGGTAAAGATTGCAGCAGCTCCTAAAAACAGTGCAACTGAAGTTTTAGAAAGAGTTGATTTTATCTCTAATAAAAATGGTGGAGATGGAGCAGTAAGAGAGTTCATTGAATTTTTAATGAAAGAAAATGGAACTTGGGAAAATGTAATAAATAGATTTTTAAATCAAAAATAGTAAAATTAAAAATCGCTGAAATTATATAAAAGTATCGTTAAAGGAGGTAAAATTTTATCTCCTTTTTTTATTTCTATAATTCATTAAAAAAATGAATTTATGATATACTATATAAAAGGGATAGAAAAATAAAAAAATATGGAGGACAGCAATGGAAAATTATAAGATTTTTTTAGAAAATTTAAGTTTAATTAGTAGGAAGTACAAAATAATTAATTCAACCAAGGAAACCTTTAATATTTTTTCTATCTTAAGAAATGAATATGATGAAGTTAATCTTCATTCAAAGTTTATAACTGAACTTTTAAAGGATAAGAATCATGGCAGAAAATTTATAGAACTGCTACTGCCTATTATAGGAGTAGAAAAAATTAATTATAAAAGAGTAAATATTTTTTCCGAATATTCAGTTAAAGATAATGGAAGAATAGATATTATTCTTAAATTTTTCCTAGAGGATAATAAAAAGGTTATAGTCATAGAAAATAAAATCTATGCTGATGACCAGTACCAACAGTTAAAAAGATATTATGATTCTATGTTGATGGAAGGTTATAAGTCTGAAGAAATAGAACTTGTATACTTAACTTTAGCAGGAGCAGAACCAAGTGAGGACAGTATAAAAGGACTTCCTGCTGCTGTAAGAGAAAACATGAGAATAATATCATATAAAGATGATATTATAACTTGGATAGAAGATTGTATAAAAGAAGTTGCACAAGTTCCAATTATAAGAGAAACACTTGTACAATATGAGAGCCTTTTAAAAAAGATTACAGGTAAAGGAGAAAGAATAATGACTGAAGAAATGAAAAATATGATTTTATCTAATAAAGATTATTTAGATATGGTGTATAAATTAACAGATGTTTTAGTAAAAATAAAGCAAGAGTTACAATTAAAGTTTTGGGAGAAATTAGAAGAAAAATTAAACAATTCTTTAAATCTTCAATTAGAGAAAAGACTTGAATATCCAAACCATCACTATTCTGAAAATTTAATTGAAAAATTTTATACAAACAGCAGAAATAATAGATTTTATGGACTTATGTATTTTATCAAAGATTTAGAAAATAGAGGAAAACTATATTTAAGAATAGAAGTTAGTGATAATCTATATTTTGGATTTAGAATAATAAATAATGAGGGGAACAGTACAACTAATAAAAAAGATGATTATTTGGAGAAAGAGTTATTAGATTTAAAATTTTCAAGAACTGATTGGTGGCTTGGTTGGAAGTATTTCTGTAGTTCTGAACTACAGAATCAATTCATAAATTTTAAAGAATTAGATAGTAATTTAGCCAATGTTTTAAGAGATAATAAGAAATTAGAAAGATTAACTTCAGAAATAGAAGAAGAAATTTTAGAAAAATTAACTATATTAAATCTTTTAAATCAATAAAGTTAAGATTTTTTATTCAATAGAAAAAATCCTTCCTAATCTTAAATATAGGAAGGATAATTTTTTTGATTTTTTAACTCTTTTCTTTTTAACAAACTATACAGCCACATTATAATACTACTTATCCAAACAGCTATCAATATTAAAATCATAGCTTCTTTATCATTTCCACTTTCAACTGCTGAATATATAGCTGTTGGAATAGTTTGAGTTTTATGAGGTATATTTCCTGCTACCATCAAAGTAGCTCCAAATTCCCCTAAGATTCTTCCCATTCCCAAGATAATTCCTGCTATAATTCCATTTTTTGACATTGGAAAGACAATATATCTAAACATTTGAAAATGATTTGTTCCCATTAAAATAGCCTCTTCTATATACTCTTTTTCAATAGAAGAGATAGCTAAGTTAATACTTTGATACACAATTGGAAGGGAAACAACAATTCCAGATATAATAGCTCCATAAAGAGAAAAAGTAACTCTTATATTACAGATTTCAAATAGAAATTTTCCAATTACCCCTTGAACTCCAAAAACTAAAAGGAGAAAATATCCAGTTACTGAAGGGGGTAAAAATAAAGGAAGAGTCACAAAGAATTCTAAAACTACTTTTAACTTTTGAGGTAGATAGCTTTTGATATAGAGAAGCAAAGTTGCTAAAAAAGTAGCTATGATAATTCCTATTGTTACAACAAATAGAGAATTTTTTATTGCAAAATACATATTACATCACAACAAAGCCATGTTTTTTAAATATTTCTTTCTTCTCTTTAAAAAACTCAAATAATTTTTTTACATCTTCTGAATTATTTAATATAGCTACTGAATAAATCACTTTATCATATGAATTTTCTGGAAACTCCTCTATAACTATTGGATTTTTCATTCTATTTTTATCTGAATTATAGATTACTCCAAAATCGGCCTCTCCCATTTCAATATATTTAACTACTGCACTTACATCTTTAGCATATACAAGTTTTTCACTATTTAATGTATCTAAAATTTTAAGATTTTTAAAAGCTGTCAATGTATAGTTCCCAACAGGAGCTGTATCTGGATTTCCTATTACTAGGTAAACATCACTATTTCTTAATCCTTCAATTGAATCTATATTACTTTTACTAAATGGACTTTTTACTAAAATCAGCGAGTTAGATAAAAAATCATAGGTATTTTCTTTTTTTACTATATTTTTATCTACTAAAATATTTACATTTTTTTGATCTGCTGATATAAAAAGATCCACAGGAACTCCTTTTTCAATCTGTGTTCTTAAAGTTCCAGATCCCCCTAAGTTTAAAAGAACTTTATCTCCACTTATCTTTTCATATTCAGGTAAAATCTCTTCTAAACAATTTTTTAAACTTGCAGCTGCACTTACAACAATCTCCTTTGAAAAAGTTGAAGTTGTTATTATTAAAGCTAAAATAAGTACAATAAATCTTTTCATAATATCCTCTCCCTTATATATTTTTAATAAAATTTATCAAAACAATCTGTATTTCAAGATTTTTCATTGATAATTATAACATAGTAGAAAAAAAGTATCAAATACTTTGTCAGAGGTATTTGATACACTATTTCTTAATAATATTTAGTTTTTATTTGAAATTATTTTTTTATTTCTATCTTCTTTTTAAATAGTTCATATGATTTTTTAAACTGTTTTATAGCATAATTTTTTACATCTTCTTCATACTCTTTAAAAAACTTTAAGAACTCTTCCCCTTCTAAAGTTAACTCTGTTTTTCTATCTCTGCTTCCACCCTGTTTACGTTGTATCATCACAACATTTAATTGTTTCTCTATATTGGTGATAATCTCCCATGCCTTTCCTTTTGAAATTGCCATTTGTTTAGATGCACTTTGAACAGAATGAAATTCTTTTATCAAGAAAAATAGGAGTTTTGCTCGTTCATCAAAGATACTAGAGCTTTTTTCAATGCTTATTCTAATATAGGGGTAGAGAAAATCTTTATTTACCTCTTCTATATTTTTTTCTAAACAACTGATATTTGAAATACTCAAAAGAACTCCTTCATCTTTTATTGGAAGAAATTCTTTTTTACAAGTACAACTTTTTATAGCTCCTCGCATTCCATCCTCTCCATTATAATTAAAAACTTCAGGAATAGCTTTACTGTTAATTAACAGAGGATGTTCATTTTTATTTTGATATTGAGGAATAACCATATCTGAGTCACTTTGAATCATTGCTTTTAAAGTATCTGGCATAAACATAGGTATTTGTAATGAAGTAAAAAATATTTTTTCACATTTATCTTTTAAAAATTGCAATCCAATTTTAATTGATGAGAATCTATCTGCAGTTTCATAATTTTCGTTTTTAAGAAAGATAACTCCATAATTTGCTAGATGATACTCAATTTCCCAACTGTGATATCCTGTTATCACTACAATATTTCTAACACCAACTTGTTGAAAAGTGATAATTATTCTTCTAATTAAAGAGAGGTTTCCAATTTCAAAAAATGGTGAGATAGTATGATTTTCATTGAAATTTTTTTCTGCAATTATAATTGCTCCAATTGAGGAAGATGAACTACTAAAATTTTCTATATTTTTTAAAACTTTATCATTTTTTTCTATGGGATTTTTAAATCTAGCATCTAGAGGTTTAGAAACATTATCTGGAATTATCCAAGCATGCCCTATTTTTAATGCTGTTGGAATACGTCCACTACGACATAAAACTTGAACTCTTCTTGGAGAGATTCCCCATTTCTCTGCAATTTCAGCAACAGTTAAATATCTCATTGTATCTCCTTTAATTAATATAATTATTTATATTATATTCGCTTTAACGAATATAATCAATTGTTATACTAAATAAAGTTAAATATTTTTTAGTGATAAGAAGGATAAAAAATCTATAAATATTAAAAAGAGTCTAGTGAATCAATGAAAAAATCATTAATTTACAATAGACTCTTTTAGTTTAATAATCAATACCAGCTTTTTTATAAAGATCAATAAGATGTCCTAAAGGACCTACCCCTTTACCAAGAGGAAAAGAGTTTCTAATAGCTTCAGTAATATATTCTTTAGAAAGTTTTACACTCTCTTCAACTGAGTATCCTTTTCCAATAAAAGATGCAATAGCAGAAGAAAGGGTACAACCAGTACCATGAGTATGTTTTGTAGAGATTCTTACTTCTGGGAATTTTAAAACCTCTCCACTTTCTAACAGAAGAACATCTGTACAATCATCTTCCCTATGTCCACCTTTAATTAAAATATTTTTAGCACCTAGAGATTGAATCTTTTTCCCAGCTTCTATCATATCATTTTCATTTTTTATCTCCATATTAGCTAAGACTTCAGCTTCAGGAATATTAGGAGTAACAACAGTTCCTAGAGCTATAAGTTTTTTCAGATCTGCCATCCCCTCATCTTGTAAAAGTTTATATCTGTTTTTAGATAGCATCACTGTATCTATAACAATATTTTTACAACTATATTTTTTTAAAGTTGAAAGAATAGTTTTTATAACTTTACTACTAGAGAGCATACCTATTTTTATAGCATCAATTTCAATATCATCAAAGATTGCTTCTAATTGCATTCTAATCATCTCTTCAGAAACCTCTTGAACAGCATGAACCCCCATACTATTTTGAGCAGTTATAGCAGTGATTACACTCATTCCATAGACTCCTAAAGCACTCATTGTCTTTAAGTCAGCTTGAATACCTGCTCCACCACAACTGTCAGAACCTGCAATAGTTAAAATATTTTTCATAAAATATTTCCTCCAGTATTATCCTATTTTGATCATATAATTTCCATTGTAATGTATCTCATCAATTACTATATCTTCATGTATAGGTCTTTTAGGGTTGAAACTTCCATTTTTTCTAAAAAAAGCATTTATATTATCAACATCATTAGGAGTAAGAAAAAATATCATTACACAGCTCATTGGTTCGAAAAATCTATATCTCTCTTCAGGAACTGGTTTTTCTCTCTCCCAAACTTCACAAAATCTTTTAAAATTTTCCATTGTAACCTCCTAAAAATTTTCCTTTAATCTTAAAACAACTGGACAGTGATCAGATCCTAAAGTATCTTTATGTATCTCTGCATCTTCTAAGTAATCTTTTAATCTTTCAGAAACAACAAAATAATCTATTCTCCACCCTGCGTTGTTTTTTCTAGCATTAAATCTATAAGACCACCAAGAGTAAACTCCAGTTAATTCAGGATAAAAATATCTAAAAGTATCTATAAATCCACTTTCTAAAAGTTTACTCATCTTTTCTCTCTCTTCGTCAGAGAAACCAGCATTTTTTCTATTTGTTTTAGGATTTTTTAGATCTATCTCTTGATGTGCAACATTTAGATCTCCACAAACAATAACAGGTTTTATTTCATTTAATTTTAGAAGATAAGCTCTAAAATCATCTTCCCACTTCATTCTATAATCTAATCTAGCAAGAGCTTCTTGAGAGTTTGGAGTATAAACTGTAATCATAAGGAATTTATCAAACTCCAATGTTATAACTCTTCCCTCTTTATCATGCTCCTCTATTCCTAATCCATAAGTAACAGATATAGGCTTTTTTTTAGTGAAAATAGCTGTTCCAGAGTAACCTTTTTTTTCAGCATAATTCCAATATTGATGATATCCATTAAGTTCAAGATCAATTTGTCCAGCTTGTAATTTAGTTTCTTGTAAACAAAATATATCTGCATCCTCTTGATTAAAATAATCTAAGAAACCTTTTTGTACAGCAGCTCTCAATCCATTTACATTCCATGAAATTAGTTTCATATACTTCTCCTTTTTTAATTTAGTTCTTTTAAATTATACCATAAATATGATTTTTTTTAAATTGTAGATAAACTATAATTTCCAAAAGTAGAGGAGTACAAACGACTACTACTTTTGAGACGCAGAAACGAAGTTTCTGTGATCCTTAACGTTTACAAAACTTATAATTTTTAACATCAAGTTGTCTCCATGTCAGTGAATAAAGAATCCCTACGGCTCATTCCGTTGAAAATGCAAAAC